>ENA-ORSS01000923-ORSS01000923.1-human-gut-metagenome-genome-assembly--contig:-NODE-923-length-32931-cov-5.694640_pt1 | contig 32931 bp, 27 predicted proteins | sample MGYA00241899_ERZ509162 | MGnify/ENA primary metagenome ERZ509162 (study PRJEB26280, sample SAMEA2338641) | human gut metagenome | biome: human gut; feature: human-associated habitat; material: faeces... | reverse complement strand
TCAGGCATAGGGGAAGGCGATGTATAGAACCGGAAGCAGTTTTTGGACAGATGAAACACAACATGGCATACAGAAGGTTCCGGCATGTGGGAGAAGACAAGGTGACAATGGACTTTGCTTTCTTTGCCATAGCGTTTTATATCAAAAAGATGTGTGCAAAAATGCGAAAAGCAGGAGAAAGACTTATTACACTTGCTAAATATATATTTATGGGGCTATTTATAACCCGATACAACGGAAATATAGCAACTTGTTACCAAATGAATGAGAAAAAAGCGGCATAGCCAAAAGAAAATATAGCAGGACTGTAAAACGTAAAAAAAGGTTATGCCAGCATTTTTGACACAACCTCTTTTTGCAAATTTATATTTAACCAATTAACACACTCCGAAATCTTCTGTAGGATCATACGTGTTGTCTGTGATGCCTAACAGATGGTTTATCTCTCTCCGTTTATCCAGATCCTTGAAATAGGTTTCCACCACTTTGTAAAGGTCAAAACTGAATGTAGATCCGGCGGCCATATCCAATGACTCTACCATCTGCTCTACTGCCTGGTGGATTCTTTCTTGATCGATCAGGTGCAGCTCATTACTGTGAATAAGATATTTCTCCATAACCGTTATTGTTTTAAGATTCTACAGTTAAAACATTCTCAAAGAGGATAAGGTTCAAACTGTTTTTTCTTATTTTTACCACTTCTAAAAGCAGGACCTTAGATCACCAAGTGAGAAATATTCGATAATAAATCAATTTTTAGATTTTGACCAGAAACTGTATGCTGAACTCCGTAAAGGCAGCGAGCACGCTTTTGTTACTGTTTTCGAACGGTATAACCGCTTGTTGTATGCGCTGGCTTATCGGTATTTAAAATCGGGTGAAGAGGCTGAAGACGCAGTGCAATATACTTTTATGAAATTGCGGGAGCAACGTTCCGATTTTGAATTTCAATCCGGCATCAGAAGCCTGTTGTTCACCATCCTGAAAAACTACATTATGAACGAGTTGAGACATCGGCAGATTGTCTTTGAAAAGCATTACGAGATGGCTCAACGGAACGAAGAAGCGGACGACAGTTTCCTGAAGAATTTTGAAGATAAAGATTTCAGGGAACATCTTCGGACTACCATCGGTAAACTACCTCCTCAAAAACAGAAAATATGCCGCCTGAAAATAGAAAAGGGACTTTCTAACCAGGAAATAGCGGACGAGATGCATATCACGGTGCCTACCGTAAAGTCCCATTATACTCAGGCCATTAAGATACTCCGTGCGGAAATTGAATCGTTAATTGTATTACTTCATGTATTGTGGATTCATTTTTTAGAGTGAGCAGCAACTCATACTTTTAAGTTGATGAAGTGTTTTTATTATTAGATAAAGAAAAGTCGAAATGAAAATAGATGATGCGATTATAGATAAAGTGCTCAATAACGGAGCTTCTGTGGAAGAAGCGGGATTGGTTGCGGAATGGTTTGCTACAGAAGAGGGTAGCGAATTTTTGTCGGGGCGTTTGGAGAGCGAGTCTGCACGGCTCATCGAAGAACGGGCCCGGGAATGGTTAGACCATCCGGTGCCGGAAGAACGGATGTGGGAACGCTTCATCGGGCAAATAAAACCTGAGAAAAAAATAGTTTCTTATCGTCGTGGACTGATAGCGACAGCGGTATTGATTCCTTTTTTATTCCTTAGTATATCTCTTTGGTTTCTGGCTGACAGAACCGGAGTCTTTTCTGCCACAGAATATGCTGAGTTAAAGGTTCCTTGCGGAGAGCAAGTGCAGGTTGTTCTGCAAGATGGAACAGTTATACAGTTGAATTCGGATACCCGTTTGCGGTATCCCAGGAAGTTCGGTCTGTTCAGTCGGAGTGTGGAGTTATGGGAAGAAGGCTTTTTTGTGGTCGCTAAGGATAAGAAGCGTCCGTTTATCGTCGATTTGAAAGGTGTTGAAGTAAAGGTCACCGGAACTAAATTTAATGTAAAGGCATATCCGTCAGAACCCAATGTATGGGTCACCTTGGAAGAAGGAGGCGTGCTGTTGAAAGATATCAAGAACAAGGATATCCTCTCGTACCGGGTGAAAGTGCCGAATACAACCGGACATCCGGAATTTGCCAGATAACCAAACCGGATGATATGAGCCAGATCTCATCCTGGCGTTCCAATAGCCTGAATTTTTATCTTACTCCGCTGAGAGATATTATAAAGGTCATGGAACGGCAGTATGATGTTCATTTTGTGGTGCGTGATTCCATCCTATTGAATAACAGGTTTACTCTATCTACCAGCAAAGTGAATGTGGACGATGTATTGCGTGATTTGGAAGCGGTTTTTTCTATTACATTACCGATGGGAAGGAAATACTTGCCATCGGTAATGAACTTAGTATGGGGCTTGGGCTGGTCTGGACTGCCAATCGTTTTGCCTTATTCAATTTTAGTAAGGAGAAAGCGGGAGAAGACGGATATACCGATTTTAATTGGTTCCGTTTCACCAATAAATAATAAAAGGCGGGGATAACCTTTTCGCCATAGATTGGGAGTGTGCCGAAACTCATTGCAGAGTAACATAGAGTTCCACAGAACGAATTTAACCTATTGATAGCTAATGATATTTATTAGTATAAATCCGTGTAAGCTGTGATGAGTGCGAGTTTCGACATACTTTCAATCTGTGGCGATTTCAGGTATATGGCACATTTACCAGAACTTATTTTGTTCGGCATTGTATTCGAACCCGATCGATTCCAGTTTTCCGATCAGTATGTCCTTGCTGATATTCATATCTTCACAGAGTTCGTCGAGCGATGCATAGCAATCGCGAAGTTTCATGTTGATGACGCTAAACAGCATCATCGGATCTTCAGGAAGTTCCATAATTATTCTTTTTTTAAAACGGCTGCAAAGATACGGTAACTCTGTGTATCCTGCAAGAGCACTTCTTTCTTAAAATCATCCAAAGGTGACTATCCTTATTTTTCAAAATAGTAACATAATATCGGATTGCCTACCGTGGTCAGTATCGGTTCTTTAGACACTTCACCTGTCTGTATATCCAGTGAGTAGATACCTTTTGCTTTAGCCGATGAGTTACCTATCAACATACTCCCTTTATAAAGGGAAAGCATAACCCCGAAACCGTTGGACAAGTCAAGTCCTTGCACTTTTTTCATGGTTTTATTGTACAGATCTATTTCCACTGCAAGATCGGCGATGGCTGTGTGTCCTTGTTCTCCCGGTTTGTAGTAACCCGGCATATTGATGTAAGCATACGCTTTTCCATTACCTACATACCGGATGGCGGAGATAAATCCGGCAGTCTTTTCTTCTCCGCTGATGGCGGCTCCTGTGATTGTCCATTGATAAGTCGGGTCGAACTCCGTTTCTCCGGCTTTGATACGCAGAACTCCGGCATTATGCCCTTTGACCATACCAAAGCCTCCCATACACGAAATGTAGATGTCTTTCTTCTCGTCCATGAAGATGGAATAGCGGTCGATTGGGCGGGTTGGCATAGAGATGCCGCTGGTCTTGTCTGTTATCATTTTCAGCAACTTATCCGTTTGGGTGTCAATGATGGCAATGTCGCTGTACGGGCGATCCTGTGGGGGAATCCATCCACCCACCATCTGGCTGAGGCCTACGAATAGGAGTCTGTCGCGCAGTAACATGGCGGATGGATCCGGATTGCTGTCGGATACTCCTAATGAAGTCAGGTCTATCTCTCCTTGCTGTGTCATGGTAGTGGGATCGAAGATAGCGATCTTGCCTAATCCTGCCATGGATAGATAAGCTTTGCCGGTGGACGCAAAAACGATATTGGTGGCGGAAGAGTTAGGTGGCAATTTCATTGTTCCCGTTCTTGACAGCTGCCCGTTGGTCCGTGTATATTTCACTAACTCGTTCTTGCTATCGCCCATGTATCCCGGAAAAACGAAAATATCGTTCCCTTCGATAATCGGGTATGATCCTCCGTACGGAATGGGAATTCCGTTGTTGTTATTTGTATTTTGTGGAAACTCGTCACGGATCAGTTGCAGGTAAGCTGCTCCTGTCATTCCGTCGGGATTGGGCAGGATGGTTGCCAGAGCGATGTTGGCATCGGTGGTCGGGACTTTAGGGTCCGGATCTTTTTCGCATGCAGAAAATACGAGTGTAGTGCCGGCAAGTGCCAGCATCAAATTTCTAATCTTCATAGTTTTTGGGTTTTTAAAATAAATAATCTTGTTTCATTTCAATACATATCTTAGCCTTACTCCCCAGTTACGTCCGGGTAGGGGACGATTGAACTCAGACATCATTCGGGCGTCAGTCAGATTATTCATTCGTGCCGAAATGATGAACCGTCCGTTCATAAAGCTGTGTTCTATTCCGATATTGGCCGAGAAGGTGCGTGGGATTCTCCGTTCCTGAAACCGGCTTTGTTCAAAATCGTAGAAATATTCTTCAACAAAAGAACCGTCTGTAAAGATACGGGTGTTCTGTCCCTTGCCTCCGAACAGATTCTCTTTATGATATTCTAGTCCGGCATTTGCCAGAAGGTAGGGAATGTTAGGCATCCGACTACCTTTGGTCGGGTTGGTTATATGGGTATTCGGTTCAAATTTCCGCACATCCCGTAAGTCCTGGTAGGTCATGTTGCAGTAGCCGTAAAGCCAATGAGTCAAGTCCGCCTTGACCTCTACTTCAACTCCAAAGGTACGCATTTTTCCGAAGTTTTGATATTGAGACTGGAGATATCCTCCTGTAAACCGGATCATATTCTCAAGATATCCATAGAAGGTATTTACTTCTACCTGTAAGTTGCTGGCATCCTTTCCGGTGCGGTCTAAAAGAAAACCCAGGTTTACGCTTGTATTGCGTTCAGGAAGCAGGTTTCCGGAAGGGGCGACTGTATATCCGTCACCCAAAAGTTCGCTTTCGGCCGGCAGGCGTACGTCATATCCTACCGAGAGTTTACCCATGAAATCCGGAGTAAATCTATAGCGTAGAGCGTTGCTGATGCCAAAATCCCGTTTCAACATATCCACTTTCTCGGCTTCCGAAGACATGATACTGCTCATGTGAGTATTCATACCATACATATAATATTTCACGTTGAGCGAATTCAGGAAGATATCATTGTCGGTGCGGAAATCGTATCCCAGTCCGGCAATCCAGCTTGCCATCGTACTTCTGAAATTGGTTTTATAACCAACAACTTTATTTTTCAGGTCATCTTTCGGGTGTCCGGATGCGAAACTGAACAGTGAGTTCAAGTTGATAGAATGATTATTATTGATCACATAGTTCAGATGCAACTTGTGGGTGATGGTGTGTTTCTCGTTTCTGGCATTCGAGGCCCATTTGCCTATCTCTCCTCCATATTCGGATACAGCAGGATAAGTCGTACCGTCCCAGTTGTATCGGTAAGCAGCGGTATCCACCATGTGGAATACCGTGTAGGCATAGGCCAGATTCGATTCCATATCGAGCCCTTCTGTCAGGAAGTTTTCTTTTTCCAGTTTGTTGGCGAAAATGAAGGCGTCTGAGTAAGTGTGGGCTTTCTCAATATTATATTCAATACCTTGTATCTCTTTGAAAGTGTGTATAAAGACAGGTTCGAACTCTACCAAATCGAACCACCATTTACGAGCCTTCAGGCTACCTGCAACAGCCAGTTTCTTGAATTTGTCATGGTTGCGCTTAATGATAAGCCCTTCTTCAAAAGGAGATTCCATCTTGTAGTTATTGTCAGAGTAAGTATAGAATCCTCCGCCTCCAAATTCTAATCCTTTGGTAGCGATGTTGCGTTTGGTTACTAACGAAAGTTTGTGTGTGTTAAAACTTTCGATACTGTAACTGGCATCGAGGTATTTAGGTGGATACTCTCTGATGACAATATTTACGGCTCCCCCCACAGAAGAGCCGCCAATTACATTGAATCCGCCGCGCTCAACTTCCACGAGCCCTACGCCTCGAGCGCGTCCGAGCTCGTGACGGAGCTTTTGCAATACCTCGCCGACCCGACCGATTTACTTCGCGCGGAGTCCGAGGCGCTGCTCGCGGGCATCGTGCTCGACACGAAGAACTTCACGATGCGCACCGGCGGGCGCACGTTTGAGGCCGCCGCGTTCCTGCGCCGCGCGGGCGCGGACACGTCGGACGTACAGCGGCTCTTCCAGAGCGACCTTGCCGGCATGGTCGAGCGCTATGACATCATCCGTCACGCCGAGCTCGTGCACGGCGACATCGCCGTGGCCGCGGTTGAAAAGGAGATTGACCGCGTGACCGCCGCCAAGGCGGCCGACGAGCTTTTGACGCTCTCCGGCATCCATGCCTCGGTCGTGCTCTATAAGCACGGCACGGGCGTGAACCTGTCCGCGCGCTCGCTTGGCGAGATCAACGTGCAGTTCATCATGGAAAAGCTCGGCGGCGGCGGCAATTCGACCACCGCGGGCGGCCAGGTAAACGACGCCACCGTGGACGAGGTGCGCGAGCGTCTGCTCGCCGCCATCGACGAATATATGGAAGAGTAACGCTCTTCCCCACAACGTAAATCACCCCACAAGGAGGAAACAGATATGAAAGTCATTTTAACGCAGGATGTGAGAGGTCAGGGCAAAAAGGGCCAGCTCATCGACGCAGCCGAGGGCTATGCAAGAAACTTCCTGCTGCCCCGCAAGCTCGCCGTGCTCGCCACGGCTGACGCCATCAACACCATGAACCTGAAGGAAAAGGCCCGCCGCGCCGAGGAGGCCGCGAACCGTCAGGCCGCCGTCGAAATGGGCGGCAAGCTCAAGAACGTGACCGTCAAGCTCACGGCCAAGGGCGGCAAGGAGGGCAAGCTCTTCGGTGCTATCACGAGCAAGGAAATTTCCGAGGGCCTTGCGAGCCAGTTCCAGCTCGACGTGCCCAAGCAGAAGATCGTGCTCGACGAGCCCATCAAGGCCTTCGGCACCTACGAGGTCAAGGCCAAGCTCGGCTACGAAGTGAGCGCCAGGTTCTCCGTCAGCGTGAGCGAGGAGTAAGGCGCAAGATTACGCAATTAAGGAGGTCTTCTCGTGGAAGATATCTTCTACCGGCAGATGCCTCATTCGCTCGAGGCCGAGCAGTCCGTGCTCGGCTCGATGCTCATCGACGCAAACTGCGTCAAGGACGTGATGGATAAGCTGGTGCCCTCGGACTTCTACCTGCGGCAGAACCGGGAGATTTTTGAGACCATCTACACCATGTTCACCTACGCCCGGCCTATTGACGGCATCACCGTCTGCGAGGAGATGCAAAAGGCCGGGACTTATGACGAAAATACCACCCGCTCCTATCTGGCGCAGCTCATGGAGATCACCCCCACCAGCGCCAACGTGATGGAGTATGTGGCCATCGTTCGGGATAAGGCGTTGCTGCGGGGCGTTGCTCAGGCGGCGGGGGAGATCACGGTGCTGGTGCAGGAGGGCATCGGAGAAGCCGCTGCCATTCTGGAAGCTGCCGAGCAGAAGATCTACGCCGTCCGCCGCGGCCAGAGTGCGCAGGATATGGTGCCTCTGCGGATGGTGCTGCCGGATGTGCTGGACCGGCTCAACGAGATGAGCGAGAGCGAAAGCCGACTTCCGGGCCTGTCCACCGGCTTGTCCGCTGTGGACCGGAAGATCAGCGGCCTGAATAAATCGGACCTGATCCTGCTGGCGGCCCGTCCCGGTATGGGAAAAACCTCCTTTGCGCTGAACGTAGCACTGAATGTGGCGAAGTCTGAGAAAAAGACCGTGGCCATGTTTTCACTGGAAATGTCCCGGGAGCAGCTGGCGACCCGGCTTCTCAGCTCCGAAGCCTGTGTGGAGAACACCCGGCTTGTTACCGGCTCTCTGCGGGAGACGGACTGGGAGAAGATCGCCGCCGCTGCCGGCGTATTGAATAGAGTGGATATCCGTATTGACGATAACCCCATGCTGAGCGTGGCGGATATGAACGCCAAATGCCGCCGGATCGACAGCTTGGGCCTGGTAGTCATCGACTATCTGCAGTTGATGACCTCCGCATCCGGTGGACGCAGCGGCGAGAACCGTCAGCAGGTGGTCAGCGAAATGTCCCGTATGCTGAAGGTCATGGCCAAGGAACTGAATGTGCCGGTGATCTGTCTGAGCCAGTTGTCCCGTGCTAACGAGAAGCGGGACGATAAACGGCCCATGCTGTCGGACCTCCGTGAATCCGGCGCCATCGAGCAGGACGCGGACATCGTGCTCGCGCTCTACCGCGACGGGTATTACAACAAAGAGTGCGAAAATCCGAACCTGGCCGAGGCGATCATCCTCAAAAACCGCCACGGCGAGACCGGCACGCTCGAGCTGATGTGGCTGCCCGAATACACGACGTTTGCGGCCATTGAGAAGAAGTACGACGACGATGACTATTGATGCGATTACGCCCGGTGCGCGCGTGCTGTGTGCCGTGTCTGGCGGGGTGGACTCCATGTACCTCCTGCACCGGATGACGGAGCTGGCGGCGCAGCGCGGCTTCACGGTCGGCTGTGCGCACTTCAACCATGGCCTGCGCGGCGCAGAGAGCGACCGCGACGAGGCGTTCGTGCGCACGCAGTGTGCACATCTGGGTGTACCGTTTTACGCCGGGCGCGGCGACGTCGCGTCCGTGCGCGGCATGGGCACGGAGGGCGCTGCGCGGCAATTGCGCTATGCGTTTTTGACCGACTGCGCGGCTGCACACGGCTATGACTGGATCGCAACGGCGCACACGGCGGATGACAACGCCGAGACGCTGCTGCTCAACCTCGCGCGCGGCTGCGGTCTGCGCGGCCTGACCGGTATCCCGCCGCAGCGCGGCAAGCTCCTGCGCCCGATGCTGGACACGACGCGCGCGGAAGCGGAGGCGTATCTGGCGGCGCATGGCATCGCGCATGTGGAAGACAGCACGAACGCATCGGACGCTTACGCCCGCAACCGCGTCCGGCACCATGCCGTGCCGGCGCTCGAGAGTGTGAACGCGGCCTTTGTGCAGCACGCGGCCGATACGGCGGCGCTTTTGCGCGAAGATGAGCGGTTTCTCGGCGGTCTGGCGGCGGAGTTTCTCGCTGGGCAGACGCCGGCGGAGGGCATCCCGACGGCAGAGCTGCTGGCGCTGCCGCGCCCGGTGCGCGTGCGCGTGCTGCAGATGCAGGGCGCAAAGGACCCGGACGAATACATCAAGACCTTCGGCGCGGACGCGTTTCGAAACCTGCTCGAGCAGTCGGAAAACCACATCGATTACCGGCTCGGCGCCGTGCAGCGAAAGTATGACCTGCAGATCGACGAGCAGCGCGTGGCCTTCGTCAAGGAGGCGGCGGGCATCGTCGCGGAGCTGCCCGGCAGCATCGAGCGCGAGGTGTACGCCATGCGCGTCGCGGAGACGGCGGGCATGCCCGCCGCGGTCGTGACCGACGAGGTGCAGCGCCAGCGCAAGCGGCGGCTCAGCCGCGCGCATAAGGAACAGGAACGCGACCTGCTGCGCCCCGCGACGGCGATGCAGCCGCCCGGCCGGAGCATCCGCTTCGACGATCCGCGCTCGGCAGCCGCCGAGCAGGGCGTCATACGGCTCCTGTATCTCGACCCAGGCCTGTTTTACGGCCGGACGAACGTGCCGGACGCGGCGCAGTTTTCCTCACCGGAGCTGCGGCACATTTACACCGTCCTGCTCGCCCACGGCGGCACGGGCACGGTGCAGATCGCGGCGCTCTCGGGCGAGCTGACGCCGGACGAGCTGGCGCTGCTCACGGGCATCATCCAGCAGCCGGCGGAGCTTTCCAACGGCGCGCGTGCGCTCGATGATTACATAAGCATTCTTCAGACCCAGTCCTCCGCCGGCGCTGCGGTGTCGGAGGCGGATCTGCTGGCATTTGCAAACAAACTCAAAGAACATAAAGGGTATGGTGGTAAAGATGGAACAGAAAGACATGAATAATCTCTCCCCGGCGGAACTCAAGGCCATGGCCGACGCGCTGCTCGCGGCCGACGACGAAAAGCAGGCGAAAGCCAAAACCAAGGCCGCACCCGCCTCGGACAAGCCCGCAGCAGCGGACAAGCCCGAGGCGGAAAAAACCACGGAGGAAAAGCTCAACGAGCTTATCGAGCGCGGCAAAAAGGCCGGAAAGCTCTCGAGCAAGGATCTCATGGCGCTCGAGGACATGAATCTCTCGAGCGAGGAGACCGAGAAGTTTTACGACCGGCTCGAGAGTCTTGGCATCGACGTGCTCGGCGACGATGCGCTGCTCCCCGTGGACGAGGACGCGCTGCCCGAGCTCGAGGAGCTCGAGGAGATCGAGGAAGTCACCGAGGAGGAGATGAATGAGACCGAGGCCATGGCCGACACGTTCTCGACCGACGACCCGGTGCGCATGTACCTCAAGGAGATCGGCAAGGTGCCGCTGCTCACCCCCGAGGAGGAGCAGGATCTGGCCAAGCGCATGGCTGAGGGCGACGAGGAGGCCAAGCGCCGCATGGCCGAGGCAAACCTGCGTCTGGTCGTGTCGATCGCCAAGCGCTACGTCGGGCGCGGTATGCTGTTTCTCGACCTCATTCAGGAGGGCAACCTCGGCCTGATCAAGGCCGTTGAGAAGTTCGACTACACGAAGGGCTACAAGTTCTCCACCTACGCCACCTGGTGGATCCGCCAGGCCATCACCCGCGCCATCGCCGACCAGGCGCGCACGATCCGTATCCCCGTGCACATGGTCGAGACGATCAACAAGGTCATCCGCGTCAGCCGTCAGCTCCTGCAGGAGCTTGGCCACGACCCGAGCGCCGAGGAGATCGCGGCGGAGATGAACATGCCCGTCGACAAGGTGCGCGACATCCTCAAGATCGCGCAGGAGCCGGTCTCGCTCGAGACGCCGATCGGCGAGGAGGAGGACTCTCACCTCGGCGACTTCATCCCCGACGAGGACGCGTCCGAGCCGAGCGAGGCGGCAAGCTTCTCGCTGCTCAAGGAGCAGCTCATGGAGGTGCTCGACACGCTCACCCCGCGCGAGAAAAAGGTGCTCGAGCTGCGCTTCGGCATCGTCGACGGCCGCACCCGCACGCTTGAGGAGGTCGGCAAGGAGTTCAACGTCACGCGTGAGCGCATCCGCCAGATCGAGGCCAAGGCCCTGCGCAAGCTGCGCCACCCCAGCCGCAGCAAGAAGCTGCGCGACTTCCTGAACTGATCCCCCAACGCCGCGCACCGCGGCAGAAATCATGAAATATCAGCGCTTTCCGGGCGCGGCGGGCAACTCCGCCGCGCCCGGTTTTTGCGCCGGAAAACCGGGCGTTTCTGCCGCCGCGTGCAGCCGGGAAAATAAATATGAACTTTCTATCAATAATATAGAGAAAGCCCTTGACTTTCCGTCCGCCCGGGTGTAAATTAGCACTCGAAGGTTAGGAGTGCCAACACTCAGGAGCTCCGAGTGCCAGCGGAGGGACCTATGGATATCAGCAGCCGCAAAAAGAAAATACTTGCCGCGGTCATTGAGGAATACATCCGCACGGCGGAGCCGGTCGGCTCGAAGGCCATCGCCGCGAGCGCCGATCTCGGCTGTTCCTCGGCCACGATCCGCAACGAGCTTGCGGAGCTGGTCTCTATGGGCTATCTCGAGCAGCCGCACACATCGGCCGGCCGCGTGCCCACCCCGCTCGGCTACCGGATGTACGTCAACGAGCTCATGGAGCACAAGGACCTCACCGCCGAGGAGACGCAGGCCATCACCCAGAGCCTGACGGGCCGCCACCAGCGCGGCGAGCTCATGACGGACGCGAGCCGTCTGGCCTCGCAGCTGACGAATTACCCCGCCGTGACGCTCACGGCGAGTGCCGGCGTCACGATCCGGCGCTTTGACCTCATTTATCTCGACGCCAACAGCTTCATCATCGTGCTGCTGCTGAGCGACGACACGGTGAAAAACAAGCTCGTGCACCTGCCGGTCTCGGCCGAGCAGAGCATGATCCAGAAGCTCGCCGCCGTCTTCAACGCCCACTTCACGGGCATCCGTGAGCCGGACATCACACCGACGCTCATCAGCTCCGTGGAGCGCGCCGCGCAGGATAACCTCGGCATCACGGCCGTGATCGCGGCCTTCGCGATCGAGGCGCTCACCGGCGCCGGCGCCGCGCAGACGTATCTCGTCGGCGAGTCGCAGCTGCTGCACCAGCCGGAGTTCCGCGACCCCGACAAGGCGCACCGCCTCATGAGCTACCTGTCCGACGGCAGCAACCTGCTCGAAATCCCGATGGAGCAGCTCGGCGGCGATAACGAGGTGCGTGTGCTCATCGGTCCGGAGAACGTGGCAGAGGAGCTGCGCGACAGCAGCGTCGTGCTCGCGACGTATGACGCGGGCGAAAATATGCGCGGACTGATCGGTGTGGTCGGTCCGACACGTATGGACTATTCCAAGGTCGCCGCGAAGCTCAGCTTCATTGCGGCCGGCCTGTCCAAGCTGCTCGGCGGCGGCACGCTTCCGCCCCCCGGGCTGGATAACAAGTTGATCATTAAGGGAGACGATTCAGATGAGCACGAAAACAAATGACCCGAAGCAGACCGCTCCGGAAGCGGAGCCGGTCGTCGACGACATAAAGACCGAACCGGTCACGCCGGACGCCGAAGAAAAGGCGGACAAGAAGACCGCGCAGAAGGAGGGCAAGGAAAAAGAGCCCAAAGCCTCCAAGGAACCCAAAGAGTCCAAGGAAAAGAAAGAGACGAAAAAAGAGATCGAGGCCGATCTCGCGGCGGAAAAGGACAAATACCTCCGCCTGCTCGCCGAATATGACAACTTCCGCCGACGCAGCGCGCGTGAGCGCGAGAACATCTATGCCGATGTCCGCTGCGAGACGCTCAAAAAGTTTCTGCCGGTGTACGACAGCCTGTCGCGCGCACTGGCACAGACCCCGGACGACGACCCCGCCCGCAAGGGCATCGAGGGCATCATGAACCAGTATCACACCGCGCTCAATCAGCTCGGCGTGTCGGAGATCGAAGCCGTCGGCAAACCGTTTGACGCCAACCGCCACAACGCCGTCATGCACATCGAAGATGATGCCTACGGCGAGGGCGTTGTCGTGGAAGAGTTTGAAAAGGGCTTTTGCATCGGAGACCGCGTGCTGCGGTATTCCGTCGTGAAGGTCGCAAACTGATTCCAATATAAATCGTATACACAATCTGCTTTCAATACAGGAGGAAATCACTATGAGTAAAATTATCGGTATCGACCTTGGCACCACCAACAGCTGCGTCTCCGTCATGGAGGGCGGCGAAGCGACCGTCATCCCCAACGCGGAAGGTCATCGCACCACCCCGTCCGTCGTCGCGTTTTCCAAGACCGGCGAGCGTATGGTCGGTCAGGTCGCAAAGCGTCAGGCCATCACCAACCCCGACCGCACGATCTCTTCGATCAAGCGCGAAATGGGCTCTGATTATAAAGTGGAAGTTGACGGCAAGAAGTACACCCCGCAGGAGATCAGCGCGATGATCCTGCAGAAGCTTAAGAGCGACGCTGAGGCTTACCTCGGCGGCCCCGTGAGCGAAGCCGTCATCACCGTTCCCGCTTACTTCACCGATGCGCAGCGTCAGGCGACCAAGGACGCCGGTAAGATCGCCGGCCTCGAGGTCAAGCGTATCATCAACGAGCCGACGGCCGCGGCCCTCGCCTACGGCGTCGACAAGGAGCAGAGCCAGAAGGTCATGGTCTACGACCTCGGCGGCGGCACGTTTGATGTCTCCATCCTCGATATCGACGACGGCGTCATTGAGGTTCTGGCCACCGCGGGCAACAACCGCCTCGGCGGCGACGACTTCGATGAGTGCATCATGAAGTGGATGGTCAGCGAGTTCAAGCGTACCGACGGCGTCGACCTCAGCGGCGACAAGGTCGCCATGCAGCGCTTGAAGGAAGCTGCCGAGAAGGCCAAGATCGAGCTCTCCGGCGTGACCTCCACCAATATTAACCTCCCGTATATCACGGCCGACGCCACCGGCCCGAAGCACCTCGACCTGACCCTCACGCGCGCTAAGTTCAACGAGCTGACCGCGCACCTGGTCGAAGCCACTGCCGGCCCTGTCCGTCAGGCGCTCAGCGATGCGGGCCTCACCGGCAACGACATCCACAAGGTCCTGATGGTCGGCGGCTCCAGCCGTATCCCCGCCGTGCAGGAAATGGTCAAGAAGCTCACCGGCAAGGAAGGCTTCAAGGGCATCAACCCCGATGAGTGCGTCGCCATGGGCGCTGCTCTTCAGGCGGGCGTTCTGACCGGCGATGTCAAGGGCCTGCTGCTGCTCGACGTTACCCCGCTGTCCCTCGGCATTGAGACCATGGGCGGCGTTTGCACCAAGCTCATCGACCGCAACACCACCATCCCCGTGAAGAAGAGCCAGATCTTCTCCACCGCCGCCGATAACCAGACGAGCGTTGAAGTCAACGTTCTGCAGGGCGAGCGTGAGATGGCCGCTGCCAACAAGAGCCTCGGCCGCTTCCACCTCGACGGCATCGCTCCGGCCCGCCGCGGCGTGCCTCAGATCGAGGTCACATTCGATATCGACGCCAACGGCATCGTGAACGTCAGCGCGAAGGACCTCGGCACCGGCACTGAGCAGCACATCACCATCACCTCTTCCTCCAACATGAGCAAGGAGGATATCGAAAAGGCCGTCAAGGACGCTGAGCAGTACGCCGCTGAGGACGCCAAGATCAAGGAAAAGGTCGAAGTCCGCAACCAGGCCGACCAGATGGTCTACCAGAGCGAGAAGACCCTCGGCGAAGTGGGCGACAAGATCCCCGCGGACGAGAAGGCCAAGGTCCAGAGTGGTATCGACAAGCTGAAGGAAGTCCTCAAGGGCGACGATACCGACGCCATCAAGAGCGCGACCGAAGAGCTCACGCAGATGTTCTACCAGATGAGCGAGAAGCTCTATCAGCAGGCGAACCCGCAGGGCGGCGCACAGGCTGGCCCCGACATGGGCGGCCAGAACGGCGGCGCGCAGACCGGCCCGAACGGTCAGCAGTATTATGATGCTGACTACAAGGTCGTGGATGACGACGACAACAATAAGAAGTAATTTGAAACCGATCGACGCAGCGGGGACAGTTTATACTGCCCCCGATTGCGGCGTTTTTAGGAGCGTAGTCTATGGCTGAAAATAAAAGAGACTATTACGAGGTGCTCGGCGTTTCCAAGGGCGCTTCGGAAGAAGAGATCAAAAAAGCATACAAAAAGCTCGCGCGCAAGTATCACCCCGACATGAACCCCGGCGACAAGGAAGCCGAGGAGAAGTTCAAGGAGATCAACGAGGCGAACGAGGTTTTGAGCGACCCAGACAAGAAGGCGCGCTACGACCAGTTCGGCTTTGCGGGCGTTGACCCGAATTACGGCGCAGGCGCCGGTGGCGGCGCTTACGGCGCGGGCGGGTTCGACTTCGGCGACCTCGGCGATATCTTCGGCAGCTTCTTCGGCGGTGGCTTCGGCGGCGCGCGCGCGAACCCCAACGCGCCCCAGCGCGGCGAAAGCCTGCGCACGAGCGTGAACATCAGCTTTGAAGAGGCGGCCTTCGGCTGCGAGAAGGAAGTCAGCATCGACCGCATCGAGCAGTGTCCTGACTGCCGCGGCTCGGGCTGCGCCAAGGGCACGACCGCCGAGGTATGTCCTGACTGCCGCGGCAGCGGCGTGATCCAGCAGCGCCGCCAGACGCCGCTGGGCTATATGTCGACGTCGGCCCCCTGCCAGCGCTGCGGAGGCAAGGGTAAGATCATTCATCAGCCCTGCCCCAAGTGCGGCGGCAAGGGCATGATCCGCCACCGCAAGACCATCAAGGTCAGCATTCCTGCGGGCATCGACAACGGGCAGACCATTTCGCTGCGCGCGCAGGGCAACGCGGGCAAGAACGGCGGCCCCGCGGGCGATCTGCTGATCGTCGTGTCTGTGCGTCCGCACGAGATCTTCCGCCGCGAGGGCACGAGTGTCCTGTGCGAAGCGCCCATTACGTTCACGCAGGCGGTGCTCGGCGCGGAGCTTGAGATCCCGACGATCGACGGCAAGGTGAAGTACACCATCCCCGAGGGCACGCAGAGCGGCACAACGTTCCGCCTGAAAGGCAAGGGCATCCCCGGCCTCAACGGCCGCGGCCGCGGCGACCAGTACGTCACCGTGTATATCGAGACGCCGCGCAACCTGAACCGCGAGCAGAAGGAAGCGCTAAAGAAGTTCAGCGAGTCGCTCGGCGAGAAGAATTATGAGGAACACAAGAGCTTTTTCGGAAAGTTCAAGCTGTAACGAATAGAAGATGTATTTATCCGATTATCACACCCACTGTTCGCTTTCGTTCGACTCGAAAACGCCGGTGGAAGACATGGTGCGCGCGGGCATCGCGCAGGGTTTGCAGGAAATGTGCCTGACCGACCATGTGGACCTGTTCCGCCCGAAGGAGACGACGCACTGGGAACACGATTTTTCGAATCGTGAAGAGACCTTTGCGCGCGCCGACCAGGCGGCGGACGGGAAGATCATCGTCCGCCGCGGTATCGAGCTCGGCGAGGCGATGCGCGACTTTGCCTACGCAGACGAGCTGCTTTCCCGCCTGCCGGAGCTCGACTTTGTCATCGGCTCGCAGCATCAGCTGTCGGAAAAGTACGATTGGAACGACCTCTACTTCATGCCCGAGGCCACGGAGCAGGAGGCGCGCGAGCAGATCGCGGACTATTTAACGCTCGTTCTGGAGACGGCCAAGTGGGGGAAGTTCTCCGTGCTCGGCCACCTGACGCTGCCGCTGCGCTATATGAACGAGAACCACGGCATGCACATGAGCTTCGACGGCTTTGAGGACGAGGTGGCGCAGGTGTTCCGCGCGCTCATTGAAAACGGCTGCGGCATCGAGTGCAACGTCAACCGCGGCAACACGCCGCTGCCGGATCAAAAATGGCTGCGGCTCTATCACGAGCTCGGCGGCGAGATCATCACCATCGGCACCGACGCGCATACGCCGGAATTCGTCGGCATGCGCGCCCGCGAGACGCAGGAATTACTCAAGAACTGCGGCCTCGACTATGTGTGCACGTTTGAAAAGAAAAAACCGGTCTTTCACAAAATCTGACCGAAAAAGGAGAAAAACTATGAAGATCGCATTGGGCTGTGACCACGGCGGATACGCCATGAAGGAAGACATCAAAAAGCAGCTGGAGGGCCTGGGCCACGAGGTCAAGGACTGCGGCACCTATTCCACCGAGAGCTGCGACTATCCCATTTTCGGCGAGGCCGCCGCGCGTGCCGTCGCGAGCGGAGAGTGCGAGTACGGCATCGTCGTGTGCACGACGGGCATCGGCATCTCCATTGCGGCGAACAAGGTCAAGGGCATCCGCTGCGCGCATTGCGCCGATACGCTCGAGGCGCAGCTCTGCCGCCAGCACAACAACGCCAACATGATGGCCATCGGTGCGGGATTCACAGGCCCGAAGCTGGCCGCGGCCATGGTCGAGACGTTCCTCTCCACCGCGTTTGAGGGCGGCCGCCACGCCCGCCGCGTCGCGCTGATGGACGCTATCGAGGGCTAAAGCATACAAAAACGGAAAATCAACAAAAACCGAAAGGTTTTTGTTGATTTTTTTGCTCTCAAAAGGTAAACTGTTGCACGAGAAAAAGGAGGCGGATGCAGACAATGGCAAGAAGATCGAGCGGAACGAAGGGCTATACCGGTTATCGCGGGCGCAGGCGCGGCAGAGGCGTGCTGGCCGTGGTGCTGGTGGTTATTTTGCTGCTGGCGTGCGGCTTTTTGTTTGCGCAGCGCTATATGGTATACGATGCGGACGGCTCGGTCCGCTTTGAGTTCCCCTGGATAAAGAAGACCCCACAGGACGACACCGCAAATGGCGGCGACAGCGGCGACGATAAGAAGCAGGACGACCTTGAGATCACGGTGCAAAAGCCCGTCATCAAGGATACCTACGCAGTCGAGCTGGGCGCGGACGCGCTCGGCAGCGAGTGGCAGGCGGCGCTCGATGGCCTTGATAAGGACGTGAACGCCGTGGCGGTCGAGCTCAAGGACGCGAGCGGCAAGCTCTACTATAATTCCAAAGTGCAGGGCGCGATCGACTGCGGCGCGGTGGCCGGGAACAGCACATCGGACACGGCCATTCAGGGCCTTGTCGACTCGGACTACTATACGATCGGCCGCATCAGCACGCTGCACGACAGCCTGTATGCCTACGAGCACATGACGGACGCCGCCGTGTGCCAGCTGACGGGATTCGTCTGGTACGATACGAACAGCACCCACTGGCTCGCACCCGAAAAGCAGGCCGCGCGGGCATATGTGACCGATATCGTCACGGAATGCGCACAGATGGGCTTTGATGAGCTTCTGCTCGACGATTTCCATTACCCGCGCGAGGGGCGCATGAGCCGCATCAAGACGGACGAGCGCACCATGACGCAGCAGGAGGCGCTTGCGCTGCTCGCCGACGACATCCACACCGCGCTTGAGCAGGCGGGCTACAAGGGCAAGCTCTCCGTCAGCGTGGACGCGGACATCGCGCTTGCAGGCAGCGAAGAGAAGTCCGGCATCGTGATGAGCGAGCTCACGGAAAAGTTCGACCGCGTGTACGTCAAGGTCACGGCAGACCAGCTTGAGAGCGTCACCGAGGCGATGAAGGCCTACGACGTCGAGTTCGTCCCCATCGTGACGGAGGCGACGGACAGCGGCAGCTATCTGATCGAAAAGTGAAAAGAAAAAGCGGTCTGCTGAAATCTCAGCGGACCGCTTTTTGCGTAAAAAACAGCACGAAGCAGTGCCCGCTGCCTCATGCTGTTTTTCTTTATGAAAAGAGAGGTATCTCAGTTCATACTGCGGGAATTTTCGTAGCCGCCCTCGCGCGAAAGGCTCATCGCGCGGATGCGGTCATAAACATCGGCTTCGAGCTCGACCGTGCCGCGCGCAAGCTGTTCGCTGCGGCGCTGGGCGGAACGTTCGCCGGGGACGAAGACCTGTGCATTTCCTGCGGCGGGTGCGCTGGTGCGTACAGCCTCGGCCAGCGCCGATGTCTGCGCGATGAAATCGTCTGCGGAAGAAAACATTTCCGGCGACAGGGCGCAGAACAGGTAGCCGAGGTCGTATTCATCGCGGATCTCGCCGCCCATCTTTGCGCCGACGAACGCGCCGGTCAGAATTTCGAGCGCCATGCACAGTGCCGCGCCGCGCGCCCCGCCAAAGGGGAGCACGCCCTGCACGCGCTGTGGATCGGTGGTGAAAGCGCCGGCAGCATCGAGAAAAGTCCTCTCGGGGAGGGAACGCTCCTCGACAATGGCCTGCCGCAGCTCGCCCCACACGCCCTGCGCGGTGGCAAAGTCAAAGAGGAGGGGGGGCTTTTCGCCCTGCGGGAAGCCGAAGGAAAGCGGATTTGTGCCGAACATCGGCGCGCTGCCGCCAAACGGCACCACATGCGCGGGACCACCGTTGTTCGTGACGATGCCGATGCAGCCGCGCTCGGCGATCAGGCGGGAATAGGGGACAAGGCGGGCATAGCGGCTGACGTTGGTCAGCGCGACGAGGCCGACGCCATGCTCTTTAGCGAGTTCTGCGCTGAGCGCGGCAGCCTGCCGCGCGGCGATGTGGCCGAGCTCGCGGTGGCCGTCGATCTTGGCGTGGCCGCCGGTCCGGCTCACGATTTCGATGCTGCCCTCGCGGCCTGAAAGGCCGATGTCGATGGTCAGGAATTTGGAGACGCCGTGGGTCTTATGACCCTCGAGCTCGGCGTCCAGAAAATCATCGACGATGAAATCGGCGTCCTCGCTGCCGATGCCGCGCAGCGCGAGCGCGTCGAGCATCATGACGCGGAGCTCGTCGATGCGGATCTCTTTTTTCATAGGCCGCGCTCCTGCGCCAGCGCGATCAGACGGGCGAACACGTCCTGTGCAAGGCCACGGACGGCCTCACGCTTGTAGGGCATGGAGCCGCGCCCCGCGATGACGCGCTCGACCTCGGAAGAGAGCAGGTCACCGAGCGCGGCGCCGGTCTCCGCCGTGAGCGGCTTTCCCCCAAGGAACGCCGCGGCGTCTTCTGAAAGGTAGGCGTGCGGCGCGACCGCGCCGAGTGCAGCGCGCGCGCTCTGGATGCAGCCGTTTTCGACAACCGCGCTGACGGCGAGGTTGATCTTGGAGATCGTGACCTGGTGCCGTTCACCGATCTTGCCGAACGCGCTGATCTCATGTTCGGCGGGCAGGGGGAGGAGAAAGCGCAGAATGGCCTCGTCGCTCGCGAGCGCGGTCTTGCCCTTGCCGAGCACGAGCTCGCGTGCGGGGATGGTGCGCACCGCGCCGCGGCTGTTCATCACCTCGGCCGCGCCGCAGAGCGCGAGCAGGGGCGGGTAGACGTCGCCCGCGGGGGAAGAGGTGCCGATGCTGCCGCCGAGCGTGCCGCGGTTGCGGATCTGCGCGCAGCCGACCTGACTGCACGCCATGGCAAGCGCGGGAAAATACTGCCGCACGAGAGGGGACTGCGCGACCTGCGAATGCACGCACACCGCGCCGACGGCGAGAGAATCGCCGGCCAATTCAATTTGCTTGAGCTCCTGCATCTCCGTCAGGCTCAAAATAGTGTCCGCGTGCCAGACCTTTCCGTTGCGCTGGGCCAAAAAGTCCGTGCACCCGGCGACAATGGAGCCGCCGGAGAGGGACGCGAGGGCAGAGGCGAGCTCTTCACGATTTGTTGGCTGAAAGAAGTTCATTTGGCCGCCTCCTTCATGTCGCGCGCGGCCTGCCGGATGGCGCGCAGGATCTGCTCATAGCAGCTGCACCGGCAGATGTTGCCGGAGATCGCGGTGCGGATCTCATCTTCGGTAGGGTCGGGATTGTGGAGCAGCAGGCCCGCGGCGCTCATCACCATGCCGGGCGTGCAGTAGCCGCACTGAATGGCCATGTTGTTCACAAAGGCGGGGATGATGGGTGCGATGCGAGGGTCGGATTCGACACCCTCGGACGTGATGACGCGGTGTCCGTTCACCTGCGCGATCATCGTCATGCAGGCGTGGACGGCTTTATCATTGAGCAGCACCGTGCAGGTGCCGCACTCACCCTCGCCGCAGCCGCGCTTTGTGCCGGTCAGGTGCAGGTCTTCGCGCAGCACGTCGACAAGCAGGCGCTCCGGCTGGGCATTCACAACGGTTTCTTTCCCGTTTAAGTAAAAACGAATTTCCATCACAGCGACGCCTCCTTGCGTTTTTCCTGCACGGCGCGGATGATCTTCTCCGGCGTCAGCGGCAGGGTGGTCAGATCGGTTTGCAGTGCGTCATTGACGGCGGCAAGCAGCGCCGGCGCGACCGGCACAAAGCAGGATTCGCCGATGGACTTGGCACCGTAAGGCCCTTCGGGGCTGCCATTTTCGACAAGCACTGTCTCAATGTGCGGGAAGTCGTACGCGCGTGCCACGTGATAGCGCTGCAGGGTGGCGTTGAGCGGCTGGCCGGTCTTCGGGTCGATTTTGACCTGCTCGCAAAAGACAAGCCCCATGCCCTGCTGCAAGGCGCTGCCGACCTGCCCGCGGCAGAGTTCGGGATTGATGGCCTTTCCTACATCATGCGCGGCGGTGTAGGCTGTCAGGCGGCAGAGCCCAGTGAGCGTGTCGACCTCGACCTCGGCAAAGTGAGCAGCGGCAGGGCCGGGGTTGGACGAGGGCTGGTAAGTGTTGGAAACGAAAATTGCGCCGCTGCCGCCGTACTGGTCGGCGGCATAGCAGATAACATCACGGTAGGTTTTCCGGCGAGAGGGATCAGCGGTGACAAAGATCTCACCGTTTTGACAGGCGAGGTCTCCGGCACTGCATACCATGAGACGTGCGGCATTTTCCAGCAGCAGAGATTTGAGCTTCTGCGCCGTTTCCAACACGGCACGGCCGGTGACATAAATTGTGCGGCTGGGGTAGCAGCCATTATCGAGCGCATTGTATGCCGTGTCGCCCTCAGGGAAATCAATGCTGTCAGGGGGGATGGAGAGTTCTTCTGCGGCAATATTCTTCAGCGCGGCAACCGTGCCGCAGCCATGGTCGTGGATGTTGCAGTTGAAGCTCGCCGAGCCGTCCTCTTCAAACTTGGCCGTGACGGTGCACCAGTCAAGACGGCGAGGATAGTAGCCTGAGGTATGGGTGGACACGGCGAGGCCGACGCCCTTGAGATAGCGGCTGCTTCGATCCTGCGCCTGCGCGGCGGCGCGGCGCTCGAACCAGCGGAAACGTTTACTGCCAAGGCGCAGCACGTCCTCAAGGCGGACATCGCCGAGCGGGAAATTGCCAATTTTGCTGATTGCGTCGGGCGGCAGGATATTTTTGAGCCGCAACTCGAGCGGGTCACAGCGGAATTTCTGCGCGGCGGCGTTCATCATGTTTTCCATGATGAACGCGGTCTCGGGGCCGCCCCAACCACGGTAGCTGCCGGACATGGGCGTGTTCGTACAGGTGGAGGTCGCATGGTACGCTACATCCTCCACGCCGTAGACCCAGGAGAGCTTTTTGAACATGGATCCCATGTAATCCGGCGAAACACCCTGATAACCGCCCGCGTCGAGCTCAGCGGTCAGGTCGAGCGCTTTGAGAATATGGCCTTTGTCGAATTTGGCGCGAATTTCACTTTTGATGGGATGGCGCAGCACAGTGCAGAGGATGGTCTCGCGCCGGTCGAGCTGAAGCTTGACGGGGCGCCCCGTCATTTTTGCGCCGACGGCGGCCAGCGGTTCCAGGATCATCTCCTGCTTGCAGCCGAACGAGCCGCCCATCGGCGTTTTGATGGCGCGCACATGGCTCATCGGCATTCCAAGCAGTGCTGCAACACACGAGCGCACGCCAAATGTCGACTGTGTGGGAGACCAGACGGTCATGCGGTCGGTGCCGGGGTTATAGTCTGCCACGGCGCAGTGCGTTTCCATGGCGATATGCGAGACACGCTGCGTCTGTGAGCGGTGGATGAACTCTTCGCCCTGCACATCGGCATATCTGCCGCCGAAGCCGCATTCGGGCAGTGTGACCGTGTTGCCGTCCTCGTGCAGCTGCGGCGCACCCTCGCGCTTGGCGGCTTTCACGGTAAAGACAGCGGGGAGTTCCTCTATTTCGAGTTGGATCGCTTCCGCTGCTGCTGCGGCGATCTCCGGCGAATCGGCCAGCACGGCAGCCACGCGGTCGCCGACAAAACGGACGTGACGGCTGAAGAGCGTTTCCTGGTCCATGACATCCTCGCTGATGCGAACGCGACCGCGATTGTATTTAGTGTCCACCGTATTTTCAAACGACAATACCGCAGCAACGCCTGGCATCGCAAGTGCGGCGGAGGAGTCGATCGCTTTGACGATCCCGTGGGCAACGGGACTGAGCACGAGCTTCATGTGCAGCATGTTCGGCAGCTTCATGTCACCCGCGTAGCGCAGAAGGCCGCTGGCCTTGGCACGGGAATTGTTGACAGGCGTGCTCTTGCCGATGTATTGATAGTTCATAATGGATTCTCCCAGAATGTTTATCGGGACGAATGCAGCCGCAAAATGCGGCGGCAAAACCCTTTACTGATACCCTATAATGAACCACAACCGTCAAAGGAGCGTCAAGAAAAACGCATTTCGACAGGCTGTGTCAAAAAAATTTTAAGCGTCAAATCGATTTTACAAAAAATTTGACGTTTTTTTGATTTTTGATGCTTACAGTTGCGTTGTGTCAATGATACTGCTGCCGCGTTAAAGTTCCGCGAAAGGGATAAAAGGCGGCCGAGCGCTGGGAGGTGCGAGTCATAAGCCATGGAACCCTCACAACATTACCGCAAGAAAGCAAAGTCCCCATAACGAATACCATTACATTTTTTGGGAGGAATAGAAAATGAACTCTGCAACAGGAACAAAAAAGACCGTTGGCTTCGGAAAAGCGCTTGTCGTTTTTATCTGTGTGTTTGTGCTGATTCTCTGCGGCATCAACGTGCTCGGCACCTCGGCACACATCCCTCTGGTCATCGCCACGATCGTCGCCACTATCGCGGGCGTTTCGAGCGGCTTTACCTGGGATGAAATGGAAAAGGGCATGAGCGAGACCATTAAGGCCTCCGCCCCCGCTATCCTCATCATGCTCATCATCGGTATGGTCGTCGGCACCTGGATGCTCGGCGGCATCATCCCCACAATGATTTACTACGGCCTGACCTGGCTGTCCCCGAAAATCTTCCTCTTCGCCGCCTGTGCCCTGTGCGTTATGGTTTCGACCTTCACGGGTTCTTCCTGGACGACGATGGGCACCGTCGGTGTGGCGCTGGTCGGCGTCGGCACCGCGCTTCAGGTTCCCCTCGGCATGACAGTCGGCGCGATCATCTCCGGCGCTTACTTCGGCGATAAGATGAGCCCCCTGTCCGATACCACGAACCTCGCTCCCGCCATGGCCGGTACCACGGTGTTCACCCACGTCAAGCACATGGTCGTTACCGCAGGCCCGTCCATCATTATTTCCCTGATCATCTACGCCATCATGGGCTTCACAGTCGTCAAGGGTACGGCCAGCATGGAGACGATTGACCTCTACATGGGCACGCTCAAGGAGTTCTTCACCATCAGCCCTGTGATGCTCATTCCACCGCTGTGCGTTCTGCTCATGGTTATCTTCAAGGTGCCCGCCATCCCCGGCCTGATCGGCGTCTCCGCTCTCGGCGGCATCTTCGCGGCCATCTTCCAGAAGGCAAACCTCGCGACGATCCTCGCCTCCATGTACACCGGTGTGAGCATGGATACCGGCGTTGCCGAGATCAACCGTCTCGTTAACCGCGGCGGCCTCTCCAGCATGCTCGATACCGTTGCCCTGATCCTGATCGCCCTGGCGTTTGCCGGTGTGGTCGAGACCACCGGTGCTGTCCACGCCATCATCGAAAAGATCCTCAGCAAGGCCAAGAGCGACAAGGCCATGATGACCACCGCTATCTTTGCCACGCTCTTCACCAACTTCGCCACCGCCGCGCAGTATGTCGCGATCGTGCTTCCCGGCCGTATGTTCCGCGAGGCTTTCCGTGAGCGCGGTCTGCACCCCAAGAACCTGTCCCGTATCCTTGAGGACGTCGGCACGATCTGCGCGCCGTTCTGCCCCTGGAGTACTGACGGTGTTTATATCCTCGCAACGCTCGGCTGCGCCACCGCGGCCTATGCGCCCTACATGTTCTTCTCCATGCTCTGCCCCATTGTCTCGCTGATCTGCATCTGGACCGGCTGGACCATCACTCGCATCACCCCCGAGCAGGCCAAGGAAGACATCATCCCATAAGCTGTTAATTTGAGCAGGGGGAGCGCAAGTTCCCCCTGACTCCAACAAAGAATCGAGAAAAAGGAGAAAGCAAATGAACAAGGTTATTCTCAACGGCGTGGATCTTTCCATTGAAGACGTCGTCAACGTTGCCCGCAACGGTTATCAGGTTGAGATCGACAAGGACTGCATGGCACATATCGCCGAAGTCCGCAACTACATGGAGAGTGAATGGATGCGCGATGACGCGCCCGCCGTTTACGGCTTCAACACCGGCCTTGGCAAGCACAAGGATCACAAGGTCACGATCGAAGAGAGCGATCTGCATCAGTATCGCACCGTTTTGTCCCACTGCGGCGGCGTCGGTGATCCGGCTCCCGAGGAAGTGGTCCGCGCGGCCATGTGCGTCCGTCTGAACGCCTTCTGCCGCGGCGTTTCCGGCCTGCGTCCGGTCGTCGTTGAGCGCCTTGTCGAGCTGCTCAACAAGGGTGTGCATCCCGTCGTGCCCTGGCAGGGCAGCGTGGGCGCCTGTGGCGACCTTGCCCCCATGGCTCACATCGTCTCCGTTCTCATCGGCGTGCCCCAGGCCGAGGCCTTCTATCAGGGCGAGCGCATGCCTGCACAGGAAGCGCTGAAAAAGGCCGGCATTACCCCCGTCGAGTTCCAGCTCAAGGCCAAGGACTGCCTGGCGCTGCTCAACGGCACCACAATGTTCGCCGGTATGGCGTGCCTGAACGTGCACGACGCCGAGCGCCTGTACAAGCTCTCCGAGATCACGACCGCGCTGTCTCTTGAAGCCATCCGCGGCGAGACCCGCGCGTTTGACAAGCGCATCCAGGAGGCCCGCCCCTACGCCGGCCAGATCAAGGCCGCTGCCAACGTGATGAAGCTCGTCGAGGGTTCCACCCGCGTCACCGAGGACGCCCGCAAGGTCCACCTCGAGCACGACATCATGCATCCGCACTATCAGGAGCGCGTGCAGGATAACTACTGCTTCCGCTGCATGCCGCAGGTGCAGGGCGTCTGCCGCGAGAACCTTGACTATGTCAAGCACCTCGTCGAGGTCGAGATCAACGCCGCCACCGATAACCCGCTGATCTTCCCCAAGGGCGACGGTCACTACGAGTTCCTCTCCGGCGGCAACTTCCACGGCGAGCCCACCGGCTTCGCGATGGATATCCTGACGATGTCCCTCGTCGAGATCGGCAACGTCTCCGACCGCCGCTGCTTCACGATGTGCGATCCTACCATCAGCTACGGTCTGCCTCTGGCGCTCGCCGGCGAGCCCATCGGCCTGAACTACGGCTACAACATCATTTGCTGCTCCACCTCCGCCCTCGCGTCTGAGAACAAGACGCTGGCGTTCCCCTCCGTCTGCGACACTATCCCGACCAAGGCCAACCAGGAAGACCACGTCTCCATGGCGCCCTGGGCCGCCCGCAAGGCCAAGCTCGTCATTAAGAATCTTGAAAAGATCCTCGGCATCGAGCTGCTGCTGGCCTCCCGCGGCATCTGGATCACGCAGGACCAGCTCGGCGAGTTCAAGCTGGGCAAGGGCACGTCCATCGCCTATGAAAAGGTCAACGAGCTCATCAAGTTCCAGAATGAAGACATCTACATGGGCAACCAGTCCAAGGCTACGATCGGCCTCATTGAATCCGACGAGCTGCTGAACGCTGTGGAAGCAGCGGTCGGCGAGCTGTAAGCATCCCTCTTCTCCACACAACCCAAAGCGACCGGTGCGTTCCCGCGTACCGGTCGCTTTGGGGCATAATGCACAAAAGTTGAATGGATTCGACGCGAATTAAACGCTTGCTTCTGTCGAAAACGGCCATTATACTGTAATCAATACGTCGCTCTTTTTTGGAGAGGGCAGAGGCAAGCATCCAACTTTTGAAAAAGAAAGGAGAAAGTCTGATGCAAAAGATTACAGCCGAACTTCTTGGCTCAGGACGGATCCTGCTCGACGGGAAACAGGTCAACCTGCCGTTCAAGCAGGCCGAGGCACTGGTGTACTACCTTCTTGTCGAAAAGGAGACCTTTCGCCCCAAGCTCGCCGACATCATCTGGGGCGACAGTGCGGACGAGCACAAGGTGCAGTCCAACATGCGCAACGCCATCTATGTGATCCGGCGCGAGTTCGGCCGCGATTTTCCTGTCGGCGCGTCGAAAAATGTCATTCAGATTAACCCTGAGATCAGAATCGATCTGGACATCGACCGCTTTAACGACAAAAATTTGACGGATTTCAGTTTTTACGCGGGCGACTTTCTCGAAAACTTTTATCTCAAGGACAACGAATACTACAACGAATGGCTGCTCAACAACCGCCAGCACTATCGAGGGCTGCTGCAGGAGCGGCTCAAGGAGTCCATCGTCGCGGCGTTTCAGGACGAGCGCTACAAGGACTGCGAGCTGGAATGCCAGAAGCTCATGGCGCTCGACGAGTTTGATGAGTTTGGCTATGTCTATTTAATTGAAATTTACCGCGCACGAGGCGAGTATTCCTCGGCAGTGGCGCTGTACGACAGGCTGGAAAAGCTGCTTTCCGAAGAGCTGTTCCAGTCGCCGAGCGAAGAGATCACAGCTCTCGTGCAGAACATCCGGCAGGAGCGCAACAAGAGCGTGCTGCACGTGCTCTCGCAGAAGGAGAGCATCACCTCGCCGGAGAGCGAAAAGGACAGCGGCCCGTTCATGGGCCGCGAGGAGGAGCGCGGGAAGCTCGTAGACGACATCCTGCAATTTTCCGGGGGCCGCGGCGCGATCAGCCTTGCCGTGACCGGCGAGGCCGGCATCGGCAAGACGCAGCTCTTTCAAACGGTGCTCTCCTCACTGGGGAAAACGCAGGCGGCGATCTATCAGACCTGTTGCTACCGCGCCGAGGAGAACTACGTCTTAAAGCCCTGGCAGAACATCTTCGAGCAGCTGGGGCGCGACCTTAAAAATCGCGCGAGCGGCGCGGACGCGACTCTCTTCCGTGCGGCGGTTTCGCGCGCGTTCCCGTATCTCTGGCAGGTCGACCTGGAAAAAGCCATCGACCAGGACGACATCACGACCGAGAGCGGCAGCAGCAACCTGCGCGCGATCACCTACGCGCTGATGCGCCTGTCACACGCGCAGCGGATGATCTTCTACTTTGACGATCTCCAGTGGGCAGACAGTGTGTCGATCTCGCTGATCCGCGATATCCTGACCTCGGACAAAAACCACCGCATCCTGTTCCTTTTCGGCGTCCGCGACGAGCGGCACCAGTATGTGGGCAGCTTTTTGGAGGAGATGAAGGCTGCGCGCTTTCTGTCGGAGCTCCAGCTGCCGCGCTTTTCTGTGGACGAGACGGGGCAGCTTGCAGACCTTCTGCTGCCGGACCGCTTTTCCACGCCTGCGCTGCGCCAGCAGCTCTTCCGCGAGACTGAGGGCAACCCCTTTTTCATCATCGAAACGGTCAACAACCTCAAGTTCAACGGCTCGGTGGCCGACATCACGCCGAACATGCGCGACACGATCCGCATCCGCATCATGTCGCTGCCGTCGGAAGAGCGCAGCATTCTTGATCTGCTCTCGTTCTTCTTCGACGGCGCATCGTTCGACATGATGCGATCGCTCTCGGGAAAAGAGGAGTACGAGCTCATCACGATTTTGGAAAACCTCATCGACAAAAAGCTCATCCGCGAGGTCATCCGCGCCGAGAGCGTCGCCTTCCAGTTCAGCCACCAGAAAATTCTCGAGTATGTTTACGGCGAGCTTTCGCTCACCAAGCGGCGCATCCTGCACGAAAAGATCTCCTGCTGCCTCGAGCGCAGGCTCAGCGGCACGAGCGCGGACAACGCGCTTTATACCAAGCTCATGTACCACAGCAGGCGCGCGGGCAATGAGCGCAAATACCTCAAGTACTACGTCGAGTACGTTTACAACTATTTAAACCTGTCCCACGAATATTATCCGGTGCTCGGCGGGGAGACGCTGCCGACGGACGCAGAAAACGACCTTCGGCTTGATTCGTCGGACAGAGCTGGCATCCTTCGCATCCTCAAGGACATCCAAACGAAGGTGCAGGCCAATCAGGGCAAATTCGACGAGAGCGACAAGCACGGATTCCTGTCGGATTACTACCACATGATGGGCCGCTTCCACATCCGCAAGGTGGAGTATTCGCAGGGCGAGCCATACATCCGCACGCTCATCGAGCTCAACCGCGACTCGGACAGCGAGCAGTGCCGCAACAACATGATCAAGGCCTACCGCCAGCTCATCTGCATCTACATCGACCGCTACGAGACCAAACAGATGCACGAGGTCGTCGAAAAGGCGTTCGCCGTGCTTGGCGAGGACGGCAAAGCCGAAGAGCGCGCCATCTGGATGCGCCTGTCGGGTCTGTGCTCCATCATGTCGGGCCGCATCGAGGAGGGCTACGCCTCGCTCACGCAGGCGATCGAGATTTTCGAGCGCTCTGGGGAAAAGGACAAATACCTCTTCAACCTCGCGGCATCTTACGCATGGCTTGGCGAGGTGGAACGCAACCGCATGCACTATGGCGAGGCGATGCAGTACTACACGCGCGCCATCTCCATCTGCACGGAAAACTTTCTCACCGGCGGTATCGCGACGTTTTACACCTACGCCGGTCAGGCCGCGCTGGATGCGGGCGACCTTGAAAGCGCGGACGAATACCTCTCGCAGGCAGTCGACCAGTTCAACAAGGTGGAGCTGATGTGGGGGCGCGGTATCGCGTTCGCCTACTACGGCTACCTCTGCTTTGAGCAGGGAGAGTATCGCAAGGCGCTGAGCCTTTTCATCAAGGCGGACGATTATGCCCAGCGGCTCGGTAGCTGCTACGAAGTGGGCGTGCTGAACCGCATGTTTGCACAAATCAGCCTGCAAATGCAGGATTCACCGGACATTCAGGCTGTTTTTGGACGATATTTGAATAAAGACGTGTCTGTTTACTTACAGCAGTCGAAAATGCTGCTGCGCGACGCCTATTCTCCGGTCGACGAGCAGTATCTGTCGCAGCTCACGGAGCGGCTGAAACGGGAGAATAAGGCCAATACGGAACATACAGCAAATTCTGCACAGGAGATAGAACATCATGCTTGAAAACAACCACACGATTCACCTGACGCTCAACGGCGAGAGTTGCGCGTTCACGGTGGAGCCGCAGGAGACGCTTCTGCACGTGCTGCGCGAGCGCGCGCACCTGACGGGCGCGAAAAAGGGCTGTGACCTTGGCGAATGCGGCGCCTGCACGGTCATCATGGACGGGCGCGCGGTCAACTCGTGCTGTGTGTTCGCCATCGAGGCGGACGGCAGCACGGTCGAGACCATCGAGGGCATCGGCACCGCCGACGAGCCGCACCCGCTGCAGCAGGCGTTTATCGACGCCGGCGCCATCCAGTGCGGCTACTGCACGCCCGGAATGATCATGGCGGCCAAGGCGCTGCTCGACCGCGATCCTCATCCCACGCGCGAGGAGATCCACGCCGCCATGTCCGGCAACCTCTGCCGCTGCACGGGCTACACGAAGATCGAGGAGGCCATCGTCGCGGCTTCCAAGGTCATTGAACAGTACGCGAACGGAAAGGAGGCGCAGCAGTGATGGAACAGCATCATTTCGACATTGTCAACCACGCTACGCCGCGCCTTGAGTCCATGGATAAGGCGCTGGGCCGCGGCAAGTATACCGACGACTTAGAGCTCCCCAACATGGCCTACGCCGCGCTGGTGCGCTGCCCGTATTCCCACGCCAAGGTGCTGAGCATCGATGTGAGCGAGGCGGAAAAGGTTCCCGGTTTTCTCGGCTGCGCCCTGCCGGAGGAGGCCCCGCAGGCCTACTTCAACTGCTCGGGCAACCCGCCCTCTCCGCTTCTGATGGCGGATGAAAAGGTGCTGACGACCGAGCCGCTGACCATCGGCGACCGCGTGGCCGTCGTCGCCGCGGAGACGGAGGAGGCCGCCCGCGCCGCTGCCGAGGCAGTGAAGGTCGAATACGAGAACCTTGCGCCGATCCTCGACGTCAAGGCCGCGCTCGCGGATAATGCGCCCGCGATGCAGCCGCACCTTTCCGACACGAACGTCGTCCAGTGGCGCGAGGTGTCGCAGGGCGACATCGCTGTGGGCGAGGAAAAGTCCGACATCATTCTCGAAGACCATTTTATCACGCCGCCGATGCAGCACACGATGATCGAGCTGACCTGCTGCATCTGCGACTTCAGCGACGGCGAGCACATGACGATCTACAGCTGCTCGCAGACGGTGTTCCAGGAGCGCCGCATTCTGGCCGAGCTTTTCGGCCTCAAGGAAGTGGACGTGCACATCATCAAGCCGCTTGTCGGCGCAGGCTTCGGCGCGCGCCAGCAGCTGCACGCCCAGCACGCCGCAGCGCTCATCTCGCGCAAGATCAAGCGCCCCGTGAAGCTGCTCTATTCGCGCGAGGAGGATTTCTACTCCGTCGTGCGTCACGCCTCCGACGTTGATCTTCGCATCGGCGCGGACAAAAACGGCAAGCTGCAGCTCTTTGATACGACGTTCCGCCTGAACGCCGGCCCCTACACCACGCACACGCCGACGGTCGTGGCCGCCGCCGCGCGTAAATTGCAGTACAACGTGCCGAACTACTCGTTTATCGGCCTGAGCGTTTTCACAAACCATGTGACGGGCGGCGCGTTCCGCGGCTACGGCAACACGCAGCTCACGTTCGGCCGCGAAATTCTGATGGACCGCCTCGCGCAGAAGCTCGATATGGACCCCGTCGAATTCCGCCTGATGAACCACGTGCAGGTGGGCGAGTGCTTCCCCTGCGCAAGCATCCCTGTCAGCAGCAACGGCATTGAGGACTGCGCGCGCCGCTGCCAGCAAATCCAGAAGGAGATCGACGAGAAAGAGCCCCTGATCGACGACGAAAACATCCGTCAGGCATGGGGCATCTCGTTCAGCTGCCACGGCTCCGGCCCGTCCTCGAAGGAGGGCCTGAGCGGCGCGGTCGTCATGCTCAACGCCGACGCGTCCGTGCATCTGCTCGTCGGCTCTGCCGATATCGGTCAGGGCAGCGAGACGATGGAGAGCCAGATCGCGGCGGAATGCCTCGGTATCCCCCTCTCCAGCGTGCAGATCACCGCGGCGGACACGGGCCTGACGCCGTATAACACCGGCACGTTCGGTTCGAGCCAGACGTTTATCTGCGGCAACGCCGTCAAGCTCGCCTGCGACGATCTGAAAAAGAAGATGGTCGAGCAGCTCAAGGTCATCTACGACGGCTGCACGGTCAAGGAAAAGAACCACCGCTACTATATCAGCGGCGGCGAGGAGCTTGAGCTGAGCTTTGAGGACGCCGCGCGCAAGATCCTGTTCGACCCCAAGGGCAGCGTGCCCATCGGCGCGGGCACCTACAAGGCTCTGGCCTGCCCCAACCCGTTCTCCGTCTGCTTTGTCAAGGCGGAATACCACAAGAAGCTCAACGCCATCCGCCTCATGGACATCATCGAGGTCGTGGACGTCGGTACGCCCATCAACCGCCTGACCGTCGCCGGTCAGCTCGAGGGCGGCATCGCGCAGGGCGTGGGCTACGCGCTCTATGAGCGCATGGAGATCAACCCGCGCTCGCGCCGCACGCTGTCGACCGATTTCCTGCACTACCGCATCCCGCAGATGGGCGACATGCCGCGCACGTATGTCGACATGGTCAACAGCCACGACCCCTACGGCCCGCACGGCGCGAAGA
>ENA-ORSS01000899-ORSS01000899.1-human-gut-metagenome-genome-assembly--contig:-NODE-899-length-33602-cov-3.546725_pt1 | contig 33602 bp, 21 predicted proteins | sample MGYA00241899_ERZ509162 | MGnify/ENA primary metagenome ERZ509162 (study PRJEB26280, sample SAMEA2338641) | human gut metagenome | biome: human gut; feature: human-associated habitat; material: faeces... | reverse complement strand
ATTAAAAGGGAATCGGGTGTAAATCCCGGACAGTCCCGCTGCTGTGAAGCTCCGTCTGAATTTCCGATAACAACTGTTGCCACTGGGATACCTTTTTGTAAATAGATAAGGAGTCACCGGGAAGGCGTCGGAAACAAGGAGTCAGTCAGAAGACCTGCCGCTTATCAAAGGCTGTTTCCACTCGTGGGATTAGGGAAACGGTACGAAAAGATTCTATAAATATTTAGTTAGAACATAACTCATGGAAATAACCAAGAGGAACGGAACGACGGAACCCTATGACAGGGAGAAAATTGCCGTCGCCATACGAAAAAGTTTTGCCAGTACAGGGCAGGAAGTAAGTAACGAAATCATCTATTCGGTGGTAGAAGAAGTGGAGAATTTTGTCGGGAAAGATACCGCAAACCGTAGTGTCGAACAGATACAAGACAAAGTGGAGCAAAGTCTGATGGAACACGGCTTTTATGCCGAGGCCAAAAATTACATACTCTACCGCTGGCAACGGACTGAACGCAGAAAAGCACTCAACAGCATAATAAATGAATTGGGCGACGGAACTGTGATGGATGTCCTGAAAGAGATTCAGAAAGACTTCACCACCCACGAATACAGTCTCGTTGTACTCTATGAAAAATTTTCAGGGTTTTGCAAACAGGAAATGCCACATTCCGAACGTTTGGCAGCATTGATTAAGGCTGCCGTGGAACTGACCACTCAGGAAGCACCTGACTGGGAGTTTATCGCGGCCCGTCTACTCAATTTCCAACTATCGAAGAAACTGGAAAAGCAGGCGGCATCGGCAGGCATCCGTTCGTTTTACGACAAACTGCGCTATCTGACGGAAGAAGGACTATACGGTAGTTACATACTGGCGGCCTACTCGCAACAGGAGATTGAAGAAGCAGCCGGATTTATCTGCCCTGACAGGGACAAACTATTTAATTATTCCGGACTGGATCTGCTTGTCAAACGCTACTTGATCCGTACCCGACTCCATGAACCGGCAGAGTCCGTACAAGAAATGTATCTGGGTATCGCCCTCCATCTGGCTATGCCCGAACAGAAAGAACGGATGACTTGGGTGAAAAAATTCTACGACTTACTAAGTCGTTTGGAGGTGACAATGGCCACTCCTACCCTCTCGAATGCCCGGAAACCTTATCATCAACTTTCAAGTTGTTTCATCGATACGGTACCCGACAGTTTAGAAGGTATCTACCGCAGTATCGATAACTTTGCCATGGTAAGCAAATTTGGTGGCGGCATGGGAATGTACTTTGGCAAAGTACGTGCGGCAGGAGGAAATATACGGGGTTTTAAAGGTGTAGCAGGAGGAGTAATTCGATGGATGAAGCTTGTGAACGATACGGCTGTAGCTGTTGATCAGTTGGGTATGCGTCAAGGTGCCGTCGCTGTCTATCTGGATGTATGGCACAAAGACCTGCCGGAATTCTTACAATTGCGGACCAACAACGGAGATGACCGGATGAAAGCTCACGATATTTTTCCTTCGGTATGTTATCCGGACCTGTTTTGGAAAATGGCTAAGGAAGACCTTAACCAACCATGGTACTTATTCTGCCCTAACGAGATTATGACAATCAAAGGGTATTGCCTGGAAGATTATTACGGAGAAGAATGGGAGAAAAGATATTTGGATTGCGTAAACGATTCCCGTCTTTCCAAACGCAGCATGAGCATTAAGGATATCGTCAGACTGGTGCTACGGTCAGCAGTAGAAACAGGCACACCTTTCACTTTCAACCGTGATGCCGTGAATCGCGCCAACCCCAACAATCACCGGGGAATCATCTATTGTTCCAACCTTTGTACGGAGATTGCACAAAACATGTCGGCCATAGAGACAGTTTCTACTGAGATACGCACGGAGGATGGGGATATGGTAGTGGTGAAAACAGTCCGTCCCGGCGACTTCGTGGTATGTAATCTCGCCAGTCTTTCATTGGGACATCTACCGTTGGAAGACGAGCAACAGATGAAAGAAAAAGTGGCAACAGTGGTCCGTGCACTCGACAATGTCATCGACCTCAATTTTTATCCGATCCCTTTTGCACAGATAACCAACCATCATTATCGCAGCATCGGTTTAGGAGTCAGCGGATATCACCATGCACTTGCCATCCGTGGCATACGCTGGGAAAGCGAGGAACATCTTAGCTTCATGGACAAGATCTTTGAACGTATCAATTACGCCGCCATCGAAGCGAGTGCTGAACTGGCCAAAGAAAAAGGACGGTACGACTACTTTGAAGGAAGCGACTGGCAAACCGGAGCTTACTTTACAAAACGCAATTATGACTCCCCCGCATGGAAAGCACTGGCCGCAAAGGTTGCAGCATCCGGAATGAGAAATGCCTATCTGCTGGCCATAGCCCCTACCAGCAGCACCAGCATCATAGCCGGAACCACCGCAGGAACAGATCCGGTGATGAAACGCTTTTTCCTGGAAGAGAAGAAGGGAGCCATGTTGCCACGTGTAGCCCCGTCACTGTCTGACAAAACATTCTGGCTATACAAAGGTGCCTACCTGACGGATCAGCAATGGAGCATCCGTGCCGCCGGTGTCCGCCAGTTGCATATCGACCAGGCACAAAGCCTGAACCTTTACATCACCAATGAATTCACCATGCGCCAGGTGCTGAATCTCTACCTGCTGGCATGGGAGTGTGGAGTGAAAACAGTCTATTACGTCCGTAGCAAATCTCTGGAAGTAGAAGAGTGTGAAAGCTGCGCATCATAAAAACTTAAAAACTAAAATAATATGGAAGCAAAAAAACTAAAGAGAAATGCCCTGTTCAACCCTTCAGGTGATACGGAAATCCGCCTCAGAAAAATGATCGGTGGTAATACGACAAACCTGAATGATTTCAATAATATGCGATACAAATGGGTAAGCGACTGGTATCGCCAGGCTATGAACAATTTCTGGATTCCCGAAGAAATCAATCTCACTCAGGATACGAAGGATTATCCCCTGCTGGATGAAGCCGAACGGACTGCTTACGACAAAATCCTAAGTTTTCTGGTATTTCTGGATTCCCTGCAAAGCAACAATCTGCCCACTATCAGCGAATACATCACGGCCAACGAAGTAAATCTTTGCCTGCACATCCAGGCTTTTCAGGAATGTGTGCACAGTCAGAGTTACAGCTATATGCTCGATACAATCTGTAGTCCGGAGAAACGCAATGACATTCTTTACCAATGGAAAACGGATGAGCATTTATTAAAAAGAAATACCTTTATCGGTAACTGTTACAATGAATTCCAGGAAAGTCAGGATGGCTTTACGCTAATGAAGACTTTAATTGCCAACTATATTCTGGAGGGTATTTATTTTTATAGCGGTTTTATGTTTTTCTATAATCTGAGCCGGAACGGGAAGATGTCCGGCTCCGCTCAAGAAATCCGTTATATCAACCGGGATGAGAACACGCATCTCTGGTTGTTCCGCAGCATCATCCTGGAACTGAAAAAAGAAGAACCGGAATTATTTACCCCCGACAAAGTGCAGATATACGAGAATATGATGCGTGAAGGAGTGAAACAGGAAATTGAATGGGGACAATACGTTATAGGCGACAACATACAGGGACTCAACCGGCAAATGATTGCTGACTATATTCACTATCTGGGCAACCTACGCTGGAGCAGTCTGGGAAATCCTCCGCTATACGAGCACAACCGGAAAGAACCGGAAAGTATGCACTGGGTGTTGCAGTATTCAAACGCCAATATGGTGAAAACCGATTTCTTTGAAGCCAAAAGTACGGCTTACGCCAAGAGTACAGCGCTGGAAGATGACTTATAATCGTTGATTCACTTTCCGGCTTTGTATCTTCAGAATAATCGCAATAGCAATAATCATCAACGCGGTGCACAGGACAGAACCTTCGAACCCGAATGCACCGCCGTTGATGATATTCTCTTCCGGTAATTCTAAAGACAATAAAGTACCGCCCAATCGTCCTCCGCTTACTTCGAAACCAAGAATCGGACCTTGCAGCCAATTCCAGAAAAGATGAAGAGCGATAGGAAACCATAAATTACGCGTATATATGTAGGTAGAACCTATTAAAATCCCTGCCAACAAAATATTCAGAAAAGCAATCAGAGAAAAGTTGGGATTAAAAATATGCATCAGGGAAAACAATGCAGACGAAAGAAACAATGCCACAAAACGATTGACACCTGCGGTCAGCAAATGCCCCAGGACAAAACCGCGAAAGGCAATCTCTTCTGCAAGGGCAACCAGCAACATTAATATCCAAGACAGCAGAAAATCGTACGCGCTAAAGTGTACGGCAGTAATTTCAACCTCTCCCAACCCATATAATATTCCAAATCCGACAGTATAGATAGCCAAGGCAACGAATGTACCCCAGAAGATGTCTTTAGCCCGCCCTTTCAGGGATAAACCCAAGTCTGTAATCGGAAGGTGGTCCCAATTCTTCAGCAGAACCCAGGCCGCCAGGAAAGTTCCCGCCAGAAAACTACTTTGCATGACAACTTCTTTCAAAATTCCATCTATCTTAAAAAAAGAGACCGCTTTGATGCAAACAGCCCCCAATACTCCGGCAAATCCCAGCATCAAAAGTATATAAACGATAACTTTTGCTGCAACAACCAGATAAATGACAAGTTTCGACTCTTGCGGGGCAATATTTATATTTTCGTTCATTGATTCCATATCCTTAGTTTCTATATGTTAATACCCCAGCAAAAATACCTATAAAATTAAAAATAGAAAGCGAATTCCTGCAAAAAGCGTATATTTGTCTAAACATATCTATTACTGTCATGAAACTAAAACGAACATTAGCCACTATAATGCTGGCTGCATGTACTTACGCAGCAGTTGCACAAAATGCAGGCACACCAGCTAATAATAAAACTTTTTTTGTAGCCAAGCCCGGCACTCTGGTATCCATGCTCACTGAGGATGAAGCCAACAGCGTCACCCATCTTACATTGACCGGAAAACTAAATGCCATTGACTTCAAACATCTGCGCGATGAATTCAAGAATCTGAAAGTGCTGGATATCTCCAACGCATCCATCAGTACATACGCAGGTAAAAGCGGCACTTACCCCGACCGTTTCTATATTTATCCGCCCAACTGTGTACCGGCTTATGCATTCTGCCAGCAGACCAGCGACAGTACTTTCACCGGAAAAGCAACTCTCCAGAAAATAATTCTTTCAGAGAAAATCAAGAACATAGAAGACGCAGCCTTCAAGGGTTGCGAAAATCTGAAAATATGCCAGTTGAGAAAGAAGACTGCTCCCAACCTGTTACCGGCCGCTTTGGCGGATAGCATAACGGCCATTTTCGTTCCGTTGGGTAGCAGCGACTCCTACCGTGGCAAGAAGCATTGGGACACCTTTGCCGTGATAGAGGGAGAACCTGTAGAAGCTTTCGTACAAGTAGGCTTAATGGGAAGTCTTGCCAGTGAATTAGTGGCTGCGGGCTTGCAACCGAAAGATGTGAATTTCCTGACCGTAGAAGGGAAACTGGACGAAGCTGACTTCACCGTAATACGTGATTATATGCCCAATCTTGTGGCTGTTGATCTGAGCAAAAGTAACACTACGGTTATTCCCGAATATACATTTACCCAGAAAAAATATCTGTTGCGCATCCAGCTTCCCAAAGGTTTGAAAAGCATCGGACAACGTGCATTTAGTGGATGCGGTCGCTTGTGCGGTACGCTTGAATTGCCAGCCGGAGTGACTGCCATCGAATATGGCGCGTTTATGGGATGTGACAACCTGCGTTATGTTGTAGCTACAGGAAACAAGATTACGACTTTGGGAGATAGCCTGTTCGGAGAGGACGGGAGGAATAAGCTGATTTATAAATAAGCATGGAAAAAACATCGCCTTGCAATATTCGGTTATTGCAAGGCGACATTTTTTTATTGAAAGAGCAGATATTTACTGTGCATACATCTTAGCTCTTAATTCCTTAATATGGTCAGAAGTGATGTATTCGTCATATTCCATCATCTTATCAATAATACCGTTCGGAGTCAGCTCGATAATACGGTTGGCAACGGTCTGTATGAACTCGTGGTCATGAGAAGAGAACAGGATATTCCCTCTATACGTCTTCAGGTTATTATTGAATGCCTGGATGGACTCCAAATCAAGATGATTGGTAGGAGTATCTAAAATCAGACAGTTGGCATTGCGCAACTGCATACGGGCAATCATACAACGCATCTTTTCACCTCCCGACAGCACACTTGCTTTCTTCAAAACCTCTTCACCGGAGAACAGCATACGACCCAGGAAACTCTTCATATAAACTTCATTTCCTTCGCCAAACTGACTCAACCAGTCCACCAGGTTCAGATCCGTATTGAAATACTGAGTATTGTCCAGCGGCAAGTATGCAGTGGTAATAGTGACACCCCAACTGAAAGTTCCTGCATCCGGCTTCATTTCTTCATTTATAATCTCAAACAATGAAGTCATGGCACGGGGATCGCGAGAAAGGAATACCACCTTATCCCCTTTCTCTATATTGAAGTTTACATCGCGGAAAAGCACAGTGCCGTCTTCCAAAGTTTTGGTCAGCCCGGAAACTTCCAGAATCTGATTACCCGGTTCGCGCTCGGGAGTAAAGATAATACCCGGATACTTACGCGAAGAAGGCTTGATTTCTTCCACATTCAGTTTCTCCAACATCTTCTTACGGCTGGTAGTCTGCTTGCTCTTTGCCACATTGGCACTGAAACGGCGAATAAATTCTTCCAACTCTTTCTTCTTCTCTTCTGCCTTAGCCTTCTGGTTCTGCTGCTGGCGCAGAGCTAACTGGCTTGATTCATACCAGAAACTATAGTTACCGGCAAACAGGTTAATCTTACCATAGTCAATGTCCACCGTGTGCGTGCAGACAGAGTCGAGAAAGTGACGGTCGTGACTCACAACCAACACCGTATGTTCAAAATTAGCCAGATAATCTTCCAGCCACATCACGGTTTCCATATCCAAGTCATTGGTAGGCTCATCCAGCAACAAGTTATCCGGATTACCGAACAAAGCCTGTGCCAGCATCACACGCACCTTCTCCTTACCGCTGAGGTCACCCATCAGCACATAATGCTTATCTTCTTTAATGCCCAGACCGCTCAACAAAGCCGCCGCATCGCTTTCTGCATTCCAGCCGTCCAGTTCCGCAAATCTTTCTTCCAATTCGGAAACCTTCAGACCGTCCTCATCCGTGAAATCTTCTTTGGCATAGAGCACTTCGCGCTGCTTCATGATATCCCACAAAACAGTATGCCCCATCATCACGGTATCCATTACCGTAAGTGCATCCCACTTAAAGTGGTCCTGGCTTAATACGGAGAGGCGTTCGCCCGGACCTAACATAATAGAACCGGTCGTAGGGTCCAAATCACCGGATATGGCACGCAGGAAGGTAGATTTTCCGGCACCGTTGGCACCGATAATACCATAGCAGTTTCCACTTGTAAACTTCAAGTTTACATCATTAAATAACACCCTTTTTCCAAACTGTACGGAAACATTAGAGACTGTAATCATTGATTTATTTACTATTTATCGATTTACTATTTACTATTTAATACCTATTGTTCTGTATTTTGCGAGTGCAAAGATAGGCATTTTTCCATGAATACTCGTAGAAATGCGCTGTCAATCTGACATAAAAGTATTACCTTTGCGGCGTTTTAGACAAATGCTGCCTATTTGGCAAAGTTTTTGTTAGTAGAGCGATATACTAACTTAAACCCTTGACAGCAATGAAAACAAATCCTTTTTACAAGTATAATAAGAATAGAAATATGGACCCGAAAGAAAAAGAAAACATCAACGAAGAAGAGTTAATGTCCGAAGCTACGCAGGATGAAGCCGCGGAAAATGAAGAAATTCAAGAGGAGGACGTACAGGACAGTGCAGCTCCGACAGAAGAGGAAAAGCTTGCCCAGGAACTGGAAGAAGCAAACAAAGTGATAGAAGAGCAGAAAGATAAATATCTGCGCCTCTCCGCCGAGTTTGACAACTACCGCAAACGCACCATGAAGGAAAAGGCCGAGCTGATTCTGAACGGTGCCGAAAAAACCATCAGCAGCATTCTTCCTATTGTAGACGACTTCGAACGCGCCCTGAAAAACATGGAAACTGCCACAGACGTAGCAGCCGTGAAAGAAGGAGTGGAATTGATTTATAATAAATTCATGTCTGTATTGGGACAGGACGGCGTGAAGGTGATTGAGACCAAAGAAAAACCTCTTGACACCGATTTTCACGAAGCAATTGCCGTTATCCCTGCACCGGACAAATCCCTGAAGGGAAAAATTCTGGATTGCGTACAGACCGGCTACACGCTAAACGACAAAGTAATCCGCCATGCCAAAGTGGTGGTAGGAGAATAACATAATATATATGGAAAAAAGAGATTACTACGAAGTACTGGAAGTCGAAAAGACAGCATCGGTAGAAGAAATTAAGAAAGCCTACCGCAAAAAAGCCATTCAATATCATCCTGACAAGAACCCGGGTGACAAAGTGGCGGAAGAAAAATTCAAAGAAGCGGCAGAAGCCTACGATGTACTAAGCAATGCGGACAAGCGTGCCCGTTATGACCAGTTCGGTCATGCCGGAATGAGTGGTGCTGCCGGAAACGGTGGACCGTTCGGTGGTTTCAGCGAGGGCATGTCTATGGATGATATCTTCTCTATGTTCGGAGATATTTTCGGTGGACGTGGCGGTGGCTTCGGAGGCGGATTCAGTGGTTTCGGAGGCGGATTCGGCGGTGGAAGTTCACAACGCCCGCGTTTCCGTGGTTCGGATTTGCGCGTAAAAGTAAAACTGAATCTGAAAGAGATTTCTACCGGAGTAGAAAAGAAATTCAAACTGAAAAAGTACGTTACATGTGATCACTGTCACGGTTCAGGGGCTGAGGGTAACGGCGGTTCGGAAACCTGCTCGACCTGTAAAGGTAGCGGTACGGTAATCCGTAACCAACAGACAATTCTTGGTACGATGCAGACACGTGCCACCTGTCCGACTTGTGGCGGTGAAGGCAAAATCATCAAGAATAAGTGTAAGGTATGTGCCGGAGAAGGTATCGTTTACGGCGAAGAAGTGGTAAGCGTAAATATTCCTAAAGGCGTAATGGAAGGCATGCAGCTTTCTATGAGCGGCAAAGGAAATGCCGGAAAACACAACGGCGTTCCGGGCGACTTACTGATTCTTGTAGAAGAAGAACAAGACAAAGAACTGATTCGCGACGAAAATGACTTGATTTACAACCTGCTTCTCAGCTTCCCGACAGCCGCTTTAGGTGGTGCGGTAGAAATACCAACCATTGACGGAAAGGTGAAAGTAAAGATCGAATCGGGTACACAGCCGGGCAAAGTGCTCCGCCTACGCGGAAAAGGTCTGCCAAGTGTAAACGGATACGGTACGGGAGATTTATTGGTAAATGTCAGCGTATATGTACCGGAAGCACTTAACAAGGACGAGAAAAAAGCACTTGAAGAAATGGAAAGCTCGGATAACTTCAAGCCCAATACTTCGATTAAGGAAAAGATTTTCAAGAAGTTCAAGAGTTTCTTCGATTAATTTTTTGCTATAATATATAAGGTATAAGTGAGCTGCAATCTTTTTTGTGGCTCACTTCTGTTTTTAGGGCTTGTCCTTTTAAAAAAAAGACATATATTTGTGTAGCAAATAAATGGATACTAAATATAGACTTCAAGTATGGCAGAACCTTTTAAGAATATGTACAACAAGCAATTTTTCGATCTGTTTACGAAAGATTTGAGACTTGTTATCGATGATTTTGATGCTCACGGTTTTGTTTCTCAAATAATGGATGATGAATGGGAAGGCAGGGAACTAAAACAGCGCTGGATACATATCACTAGCATTCTGAAAAAGTTTTTGCCGGCAGATTACAAAGAGGCGATCGCTAAGATTCTTGAGTTGTTGGATCATGTAAAAAGTACGCGGCCTGATTTTTCGGTGATAGACGATACGAAGTTTGGATTGATGCTGGAGTATGGGGTGATTCTGAATAATTATGTCGAGCAATATGGGTTGGATGATTATGAAACGTCTGTCAAGGCGATAGAGAAAATCACACAGTTCACAAGTTGCGAATTTGTGACTCATCCTTTTATAATAAAATATCCGGATGAAATGATGAAGCAGATGTTGGTTTGGTCGAAACATGAGCATTGGGGAGTCAGGCGGCTTTCGTCAGAAGGTTGCCGTCCGCGTTTGCCTTGGGCGATGGCTTTGCCGAATCTGAAGAAAGACCCGACACCTATTATTCCTATTTTAGAGAATCTTAAAAATGATCCGGCAAGATTTGTACGGTTGAGCGTTGCCAATAATTTGAATGATATTGCGAAAGATAATCCGGAAATTGTCATTGATTTGGCAAAGAAATGGAAGGGGGAATCGAAAGAGGTAGACTGGATTATTAAACACGGTTGCCGGACGCTCTTAAAACAAGGGATTCCAGAGGTGATGGAGTTGTTTGGCTTTGATTCTATCAGAAATAATATTAGTATGGAGGATTTTCAGATTTCAAGTCTTAAGGTTAAAGTCGGTGATTCGTTGGAGTTTGGTTTTAACTTGTTGAATCATAGCAATAAGACAATCAAAATACGGCTTGAATATGGTATTTATTACCAAAAAGCAAATGGAACGCTGACGAAGAAAGTTCATAAAATCAGCGAAAAAGAATATACCGGAAATTCTACCACACGAATAACGCGAAAACACTCTTTCCGTGTGGTTACGACGAGAAAATTCCATCTCGGGCTTCATCAAATTGCTATAATAATCAATGGGAGTGAATTTGAAAAATATGATTTCGTTTTGATTGAGTAATTCGATTGCTGCAACAAATAATATAAATCCTCGATTCTCCGGATGAAAATCGAGGATTTTTTTATTTTGATTACTACTATCTTCTTCCTAATACCCCGGATTCTGTTTCAACCTCTCATTCATCACCCGTATTTTCTCCGGTATAGGGAATACAGTTGTATATCCACTTGCCTCATCCGGTAGTTGCGGACGGCTGCTGTAAGCTCTTGTAAACTTCCCGAAGCGGACTAAGTCCTGTCGTCTCCATCCTTCCCAAGCCAGTTCCAGCTGACGTTCGGCAAGGATATTCTCTAAAGTGGCAGTGCGGGGAGAAGCGTTGACACGGCTACGAACTTCATTGAGTTCTTCATCTCCGTTTGCTCCGTTCCGGACTTTCGCTTCACTCTTCATCAACAAAGCGTCTGCATAGCGGAACAATACAATGTCATTCTCCATCAACTTACCGTCTTTTGTGGCAGTCGGGTCGACTTCATACTTTTTCATGCGGGCTCCTGCGGTTTGTTCGTATGGGGTATCTGTTATATCCAGAGATACTTTCCAGGGCAGATATTCCAGTACCGTTCCATTATCCAGTTTGATTATGTTTCCTTTCAGGTCGTGGACAATTCCTGCAAAATAGCAAATATCAAAACGGGGATCTTGTTCCGCGGTTTCATAACCGAAAGTTTCGAGGGCTTCAATGGTGGCGCTGGGACCGTTCTCACCGCTTAGTCCGTAAGCCTTGGCGTGATTATAGTGGCGGGAACGGAAGAGATATTGCATCTGGTTGGTGTACAGAGTTTTGTTCATCGGGATAGTGAAGACATTCTCTACGGACGGTTCGTTGAATATAGAGAAATTCGTTTCGTATTCCGGTTCCAGTTTGTAGCCCATAGTCTTGAGTTGGTCACAATAGTAGATGACTGTTTCCCAGGCATTTAGTTCGCTGCCGTTCACTGTGAACTTTATATTTTTTCCATCCGGGCGTTGTCCGTCCGTCCAATCATTGTCTGTATAAACTTCGGAGTTCAAAGCCAGTTTGGCCAGTAGGAAAGTTACCACGGGGCGAGTGATACGGCCATAGTAAGGGCCGGACTGGTTGCTATGTGCATCGCTCAACAAAGGAGCCGCCTCTTGCAATTCCTTGACAACAAAGTCAAAGACCGTTTTTCGTTCACTTTGCACTACATCTTTCATTGCTACGGAAGAGGATTGAACTAGCGGGATGCGTCCGAACAAATCCATCAGGTAATAATAATACATAGCCCGCATGGCACGTACTTCGGCACGGTATGCCGGCAGTTCCGTAGCGGAATGAGTTTCGGCGAATTTGTCTATCCGTTCCAGTGATTTGTTACTTAACATGACGACTTTATAGAGATATTCCCATGTAGCCTGAATGGCATCATTCTCTATTCCCCAATCGTGCAGGTAAAGTCCTTGCCAAAAACCACCGTCATACCAGTCACCTCCACGGGTGGGGATAATGGCTTCGTCGGAGGTAAAGGTGTTCAGGTCGTAGACTCCCCTACCCGTTCCCTGCAATCCCTGACTATCACTATAACCGCCTACGTATGTATAAAGCGAAGCTACTGCATTGAGATATACTTCCGAGATTGTATTGTAAACGTCATCTTCGGGTAACTTATCTTTCGGATTTTCCTCCAAAAACTTACTACATGAGAATAAACCCAGGCACGTTATAAGAAGGAATACCAGCACTCCCGAAGGACGTAAGATCTTCTTTGAAAACAGTTCCGCTATCCTTGAAAGCAGTTCTTCTTTCTGCAAAAAAAGACTTTTATTTTTCATATATTGTTTCATCATCTCCTCCTCCATTAAAAGTTAATACTCAATCCCAGTGTGTACGTCCGCGCCAACGGATATCCCCGTTTATCATCCACGCCTAAAGTGGAGTTCACCGTTGAACTGTTAATCATGGGTGAAAGTCCCGAATAACCGGAAATGGTTGCCAGGTTGTTGACTGTAAATGCCAGACGCAGGGAACGGACATATTTCTTCAGTTTCTGCACTTTCTCAATCGGCACGTTCCAACCCAGCGTCACATAGTCGAAGTTGACATAATCTCCCTTTTCCAACCAATAGTCGGTGGCGGTTTGATCCTTGATGTTCTGTTTCGGGGCTTTCTTCATTACGTTATAGTCGGGAAATATATTCATGTTCATATAGGTCAGGGAGGTTCCGTTGTAAATTTTATGTCCGAAAGCTCCGTTAACCTGCAAAGACAGGTCGAAACGCTTGTAGCGGAAACTGATGTTGGAGCCAAGAATCGTTTTAGGTACGGCTTGTCCTGCCACGTAGCGGTCTTCACCATCTTCAAGGCTGACACCTCCGCCATTCAGATCGGCGATGCCATAGGTGTATCCGCCGTTTCCATCGGATTCGAGTCCCGTACTGTGGGGAAGATAGAACACGCCCAACGGTTGACCCACCATCTGATATACGATGTGGTTGTATCCTCCATGAAAGCCGGCTCCGTCGAGGCTGGCAAGACTCTTGTATTCGGGGGCGGAAATCAGTTCGCCATTGTACATACCGCTCAGAGAAAGCAACTTGTTCTGCTGGAAGGTGATGTTGGCATTGATGTTCAGTTCCATGTCCTGCGTCTTCAACGGGGTGATGCCGATGGCTATCTCCAGACCGCTGTTGCGCATGGAGCCGATATTCGCCAGCAGGGTGTTGTAGGTAAAGGGCGGCACGCTTACGTTGTAGAGGTAGAGCATATCCGTCGTTTTGGAGTTGTAATAATTGGCGGAGAGCAGCAGGCGGTTGCCGAACATGGCAAGGTCAATACCTGTATTGAAGGTATGTTTCACTTCCCATTTCAAGTCGGGATTCGTGTTTCGCAAGTCTCCCAATGACACGGCTGCCGAGTTTCCTACGGGAATCACTCCGTTCGGTTTGACAAGGCTCAGCGTGGTGTAGGAGTCGATACCGCTCTGATTGCCAGCCAAACCGTAACCTATACGGAACTTCAGATTATCAATCACGGGGAGGCGTTTCATGAACTTTTCCTCACTGATCACCCATGCAGCGGAGACGGAGGGAAAGAATCCCCATTTGTGATTGGCTCCGAATTTGGAGGAGGCATCGGTACGGGCGGTCATTGTCAGACTGTAGCGGTCGGCATAGGTGTAGTTGAAGCGTCCCATGAAGGAGGCCAGATGCGGTTGCTCGTAGTACGAGTTGGTTCCCTCCCACGGACGGAGAGCACCGGCTTGCAGGTTGTGGTAGCCGAATTTATCTGTATTGAAGTTGGTGACTGTGGTATAGAATCCGGTGTATGTCTCCTTCTGGAGTTCCGCCAGTGCCAGCGCGTCGAAGTAATGCTTCTTCCAGCCTTTCTTGTAGGTCAGCATCATGTTACCCAGGAGGGATTCCATCTTTTTCGTGCCTTTGTATGCCTGTCCGTGCGCCCAGACGGAGGTGGGCAGGTATTGGGAATTTTCGACTATGTTATAGGTATAAGCACCGAAGAGAACCAGTTTCAGTTCGTCCATCAAATTGAAAGTCAGACGAGCGTGAGTACTGATATGCGAGGTGGCGTCATGATCCTGTACTTCCATCCATGCCAACGGATTCGTGATCTGACTGGCGGTAGTGATTCCGTCCCATGAACCGGAATCGGGGTCTTTGTGATTGGGGTATGTGGGATTGAAAGTGGCGGCAGAATAGAAGGTTTTCTGAAGGTCTACCAGATTGTGATTCTTCTGGATAGAACCGAACATGCCCAGTTCGCAGTTCAGAAAACCGTCGAACATCCTTTGGGCCATGTTCATATTAGAGGTGAAGTTCTTCATGTCCTCGTTCAGTATGACTCCCTGACGGTCCATGAAACCGAGGGAGACACGGTAGCTGGATTCATTCGAGCCTCCATAAAAGGCGATGTGGTGGTTCTGTTGCAATCCTGTCTGTTCTATCTCTTTCTGGAAGTCGGTGTTGTTTCCTTTGTCCAGTATGGAGATGCCACGTTCAGATGCGACCCAGCGGAAGTCATCTGCTGACAGCATTTTCAGATTCTTATAGACGGTGGATATACCGAAGATGCCGTTATAACTCACTTGCGTTTTACCGCTCATGCCCTTCTTGGTGGTGATTTCGATGACACCGGAGGCGCCTCGTGATCCGTACTGTGCCGTTTCGGAAGCGTCTTTCAGGATGGTGAAGCTCTCTATGTCTGTAGGATAAATGGAGGTAAGCATACTCAAATCGCCGAAGACTCCATCGACGATAATCAGCGGGTCGTTTCCGCTGGTCAATGAGGTGGTTCCTCGCAGGCGGACTGCATCTAAGGCGGCGGGACCGTTTGTCCCACGCTGGATGGTCAGACCCGGTACTCGTCCGCGTATGGCTTCCAGCGGATTCGTGATCTGGTCTTTATTCATCTGTGTCTCCGTGATTTTCTCCACTGATCCGGATATGGTTTTTAAACTTCCGGTGGCATATCCTACCGTTATCAGAGAGTCTATCGGAGTGATCGTTTTTCTCTGGGCAAAGGCACTTCCACTGGAAGTGATCAGAAAGAAAAGGCTCCAAATAGTAAGTCTGTAGTGTTGTTTCATAATTATCATTTTTTAAGGGATAATACAAATATAACAAAAAAAGCGGGCATCTGGTTGTCCGGATACCCGCTTTTCTTTGATATGGGATATAAAAATTATATTGTCAACGTAGATGAATACAACAAACCGCTTGATTGGGGAAAATCAAGCGGTCGGCTATATCTGACTGACTATATCTTGGGGGATATACTGTGGTCAATCAGATTGAAACGGGCTATCGTTTATTCTCAGGTTTATTCTTAGAACCGGATTACGATTTAGCACCTTTTTCCTGTCCGTAACCGTATCCGTAGCCATAGCGTTTGCCATATCCATAGTACTTGCCATATTTACCGTAGCCGTAGTAGTAGCCATACTTCCTGCGTTTCAGGTCTACGCCATTGATTACAGTACACAGGTTAGGCAGTTTCTTTTCTTCGGCAAGTTCGTTGATCAATGTATACTCTACTTTATGAGTATAGTCGGCACGGCATACGTAGACGGACAAGTCCGCTACACGACCGATCAACAAGGTATCGGTAACCATACCTACCGGTGCGGTATCCAGAACCACATAGTCAAAGCTCTTCTTCAATATCTCTATTGCCTTGTCCAGACCATCACGCGCTAACAGCTCGGTCGGATTAGGAGGAACCGTTCCACCGGGAAGTATATACAGATTCTGATTAATATCCGAAGGTTGTACCAGACTCATCAAATCTGTTTCCGGGTTTGCAAGGTATAAGGTAATCCCCTTCTCTTTCGTCGAAAGACGGAAGACTTTATTCAATCCCGGTTTGCGGATATCAAGCCCTACGATTACTACTTTCTTTCCTAATAAAGAGAGACTGATGGCTAAATTGGCGGAGATAAATGATTTTCCTTCTCCACTGACGGTAGAAGTCACAAGAATCACTTTCTTGTCATTCTGAAGCATGAACTGAAGGTTGGTACGGATGTTTCGGAAGGTCTCGCTCATCAGGTTGTTCTGATTCTCAAAGACGGCAATAGAACCGTCTTTTTCGTTCTTCTCGTCGGTTAATGGGATATCACCGACGATAGGAATAGTTGTCAGTTTCTCGACATCTGCACGACCTTCGAGTTTGAACTTGGTCAGGCCGATCAGGTAGATGATGCCTACGGGGATGCCAATGCCTAATACTAAAGCGATCAGATAAATCATTCTACGCTTAGGAGAAACAGGGATATCATCAGCGATAGCTTCATCAATGATTTTTGCATTGTTTGCAGTAGCTGCCAATGCTATGGCGTTCTCCTCACGCTTTTGTAAAAGCATCAAATACAGTCCGGCTTTGATTTCCTGTTGACGGGCAATACTTACAAACTGACGTTCTTGTCCGGGAGCATCACTAATACGACGAGAAAAACGGCTTGCTTCACGTTCAAGATCAGCTTTTGTAATTAATAAACCTTTCAATGATCCGTCAAGGGTCGCCTGCACATTCGACTTCATGGCACGGATGCTTGTATCCAGATTGATAATCGTAGGATTATTTTCTGTAGAAGTACGTAATAAGCGCTTCCGTTCAACTAACATTTCATTATATCGTTCAATCGTTGCAACCAATCCTGGATCTTGCAAGCCTATATTACCCGGAAGAACTTCGTATTCATTTCCTCTTATATATTTCCGCAAATCTTCAATAAGGCTGATTTGTGTCCGGTTCTCTACTCTCTTCTTTTCATACTCGGCGTTACCGGTCAAGGCAATTTGCGCTTCACTAGTCAAGTCGGTAATACCGGCATTACGTTTAAAATTCTCAAGATTTGCCTCTGTACTCCCAAGCTCCTTAGAAATAATATTAATACGTTCATCTATAAATTCAGCAGTCTTTTGAGCAATCTCATTTTTATCATTATTCGTATTACGGTTATACATTTCTAATAATTGATTGATAAAATCTTGCCCACGTTGCAAACTAGAGTTCTTCAATGAAATCACAGCTACCGAAGTCGTTTTAGAAGTAGGCTCAATTTTTAGATTTTCACAATACGCCCGTGCTACTTTCATAGGTGATTTAATCTTAGCCGTAATATGCCGTATATTTGAAGACGCTTCCATTGTATCTTTCTTCAATGATAAGGAATCTGGCGATTGAAAAAAAGCTAAAGTTCCCTCATCCATCGGGAATACAGCTGGCAATTTCTCAAAAAGCTTTTGGTATTCTTTATCACCAACTGTAACATTTACCTCCAAACCACCTTCTCCATACAACGCCATCTCAACAACCATAGGATCAGTTAGTTTCTCAGCTTCTTGCGGAGTCAAACTAACTAAAACAGGAGAAGTTTTATACATATTCTTTGAAGGAAATCCATCTTCATCTGTATATGATACATATAAGTTTAACAGATTGATTACTTCTTTCACTAAAGTCTTTGAACGTAAAACTTCAAGTTCATTATCTATATTCTGAGAAGAACTAATCAAGCCACTTAACCCTAATTCTTCCAGTCCTACCATACTTCCTGTATTGCCACCTTTTTTGTCATCCTTTATCAAAACTGTTGCCGATATATTATAAACAGGAGTGGCCATACGCAAATATATCCAAGCTCCAATAAGACAAACTAAAACGGCACCGACAAACCACGGCCAATGAATAATATATTTAAAAAGTAATTGTTGAATATCTATTTTCTCGTCCTCAGTTTCACACTGTCTTTCGTTTACTATTTCTTCTTTCATTTTTTCAAAACGTTATTTTAAAATATTAAATAATAAGCTGGCAAGAGAAACTAGGATAGATGTAGCAGAGAACCATAGACTCGTACTATTCCCAATATCCGAGTTACGAGCTTTTGCCTTATTAGGGGTTACCTAAACGACATCATTTTGCTGTAGCCAATAATATGGAGAAAGAATTGTTTCTGATTTATTCAAATCAAGAGTTATAATTTCTTGCTTACCTGTGGCATCTTCACGAATCAGTTTTACATTATCCCGCAAGCCATACACCGTCATATCCCCTGCCATAGCAAGCGCCTCCAATAAATTGACTTTTTCATTAGAAATAGTAAAAGTACCCGGACGAGTGACTTCACCTATCACTGAGATTTTATAATTTACCATACGCACTGTAACGATAGGCGTTTCTTTCATATAGGGTTTCAACTTTTCTACAACCATTTGTTCTGCCTGTTTCTTTGTCAAACCACCTAGTTTTAACTCTCCCAATACAGGAAAAAAAATCTTTCCTTCATTATCTACCAAGTAAGTTTGTAACACGGGTTGTGTAGTAGCTAAAATATTAGTAACAGACAAATTTGTTGGACTGGCAACTGTCAAATTAAATGGTGCAGCCAACTCCGGACTAGTACAGGAAACTACGATAGTCAACAAATCTTTAGGCATGATCTTTGCATCATACAAATTCTCTTTCTGTTCTATTTGATTTACTACTTCTGTATCCTGCAAATAAGGTACTTTCTTGTAGGACTGGCAGGCCGTAAACAGAAAAGGCAGTAACACTACAAAAATCAATTTATTCAATATTCTCATAACTGTGATGAATTAGATATCTATTCTTTTATACTTTGTTGTTTTATTACTAATTAATACGCTTCTTTTTCTCCATGAATAGCATTATATACTGTTTTATAAATAATATACAAATCAAGCATAAACGTCCAATGCTCAATATACCAAATATCACGACTAACCCGTCCTTCCATTTGCCAAAGTTCTTTAGTCTCTCCACGATAGCCTGTTACTTGCGCCCAACCAGTTATACCAGGCTTCACAAAATGACGAACCATAAATTTATTAATCACTTGGGCATATTCCTCTGTATGTTTCAGCATATGGGGGCGAGGACCAACAACAGACATATCACCCATCAATACATTAATAAACTGAGGCAATTCATCAATACTTGTGGTTCTTATGAATTTTCCTAATTGGGTTAAACGTTCTGCGTCTGGTAATAGTTTACCATTTTTGTCGTGGTTATCGCGCATAGTACGAAATTTATAGACTGTAAAAATTTTCTCATTTTTTCCCGGGCGCATCTGCCGGAATAGAATAGGTTTACCCATATTTATACGGATCAATACCGAAGCTATCAATAACAATGGCGATAATATAATCAGAATTATTGTCGCAATGGAAAAATCTAGAAATCGTTTAAAATATGTGTACATATCTTATTTATAAAAATCTTGCTTTTCTTATTAATTACTACTAACTGGATGATAGGTCGTTACTATACGCTGGAGATATTCGCGTAGATTTTTCTCATTATTTAGAATGAGTATCTCTCCAAGTTCAGGTAGATTTCTTTCCAGCAACTCTTTATAGTCGAATGGGAGCTGGTGACTGATGAAAATCTTTTCATGCGTGGTAGAGTCTTGTCCTTCTTCGGCAAGGTTCAATTCCTCATATAATTTTTCGCCAGGCCGTAACCCACAGAATTCTATCGGGATATCCTCGTATGGCCGTAATCCGGAAAGGCGAATCAGGTTTTCCGCCAATTCCACAATTTTAACGGGTTTTCCCATATCAAGAATAAATATTTCTCCGCCTTTTGCCATGGCTCCAGCTTGAAGTACCAATCGTGCTGCTTCTGGAATTGTCATAAAATAACGAACGATATCAGGATGGGTGACTGGTAAAGGTTTGCCAGCCTTTATCAGGCGGGTAAATAACGGAATAACACTGCCATTACTGCCTAGGACATTTCCGAAACGTACTGCTGCAAATTCAGTTTTTCCCGGTTCAATTGTTACAGGCTGTTCCATGCCGGAATAAAGGTCTGCACCGGCAGACTGGGCAGTACCGTAAGTCGGAATAATGGCATTTGGTGTCAGTTTTTTTAATTTTACAATTGTGTTCATAAGATAATCTCCATTCGTTATTTTTTTATTAGAAAAGCAAAACGGGACTTCCCTTGGCAAGGGATTCCTGTACCAGAATTGTGCGCTGGTTGGAAGAGCCCTTAAATTTTAAATTCAGGCTTTTGAGTTCCTGCATAAATTTTCCGTCCACAAGGACATCAATATAGGAAAGCATTTCGCGGGTGACATCCCATTTTTCACACATCTGTTCACAGATGTCTTTGTCAAAAAGGTATCCGGTAAAACACCAGATATTTTTTTGCGGAAAGCGGCTTTTGGTCTGCTGTAACAGCGGAAGAAGCCCCTGCTGGTTGGCATATTCAAACGGTTCGCCCCCAAGCAGTGTCAGCCCGGCAATATAACCGGGTTCTAATGAAGCCAGTATAGCATCGATGGTTTCCTGCGTAAACGGCTTTCCGTATTCAAAATCCCATGCGATTTCATTAAAACATCCCGGACAGTGGTGTGTACAGCCGCTTACAAACAAAGAAGTGCGCACTCCCGGTCCGTTGGCAATATCACAGTATTTAATTTCAGCGTAGTTCATATTAATCCCCATTTCCGCAGGCATTTCGGTGCCGCCTGCCTTATATTGAGCGGTTTGTCGCGAAGCAGCGGTAAAAATCCGTGCGGGCGTTACAGTTGTGGGTTTTCGCCCAACATTATCACATTAGTATATCAGAAAAAGCACAAAATCACCAGTGTAAATTTATTGCAGCAAATAAGACCACATTCTTGAATAAAAAATCTGTAGTTTCCCCAAAGCCAACCGCCGATTCAGTAGAAACATACAGAAAATATGTTATAATGTGCGTAAGCAATGAGCAGTGCCGTATGAAAGCGGAAAAAAGAGCTGTGCTTGCACAAAGCGCTTTTAGACGGTTTCATACGATAGGGCGAATGCCCGACAGTGGGAAAGCGAAGCTTTCCCGCGGCACTGCGAATAAGCCTGTAAAAAGCGGAAAAAAGAGCTGTGCTTGCACAAAGATTGGAGGAAAATTATGATAGAAATTTATTGTGAGAAGTTATATAAATATTCAAGAATCGAGGAACCGGTCAGTGTGACAATTCCGTTCAAAAAAGGAGCATATACGAAAACAGAGGATATGGCGGTTTTGCAGAACGGCAGTCCGGTGTTAATCCAGCCAAAGGTGACAGCACGTTACGATGATGGGAGTATCCGCTACCTGTTTTTGCGTTTTCTGGCGGACTTACCGGCAAATAAAGCAGCAGTATTGCAATTTGATGTTAAAGCAAAAGCCGGAACCAACAGTAACATAAATAAAACGGCCGGAAAAGGAATGACAGCAACAGTAGAAAAGGTTGCAGACGGCTTCCGGGTAGATACAGGGTGTTTAAAATATGAAGTCGCCAACCACAGCGGCAGCATTTTTAAAGAACTCGATGACGGCAGAAAAATATACAAAGCCGCAGATTTTGAAGGACCGTATTTAAAGGATGGTAACGGAGATACCTATGATATGCAGATTGATACATGGCGCGTGGTGGAAGCAGGTCCGGTCTGTGTGATTTTATCGGCAGAAGGAAGCAGTCTATGCAGCCGGGCAGACGATACAGCCAATGGCGGTACGGGTGGCGCAAAAAACATCCGATTTGAGCTGCGGCTTACGGCATATGCGGGCAAACCGTGGACAGAGGTATCGTATCGGATTATTAATACGACAGATGAGCCGCTTGCGGTAAAGTCGCTGGTATTTCATTATAAGGCCGGTAAAGAAGCCGTGTCGGACACACTGGTTCCGATGAATTTTGATGCGGAAACGGATTCGACAGGCTGTGGGGATACGCTGACAGACAATTCGGCAAATGAAGGTCCTCTTTTTCATACAAGGGGCATATTGGAACTGGAAGCTATTGAAAAAAAGACACCGCCGGAAACTGTGCGGACACTGGTTGGAAGTTCTAACTATAAAACGGATTTCTTTATTGGAAAAGACGGTGAGCCGGTCAATAAAGTGATTGATGCAAAATATTTGTTAAAAGAGGCAAATGAGCATTTTGCAGAAGTATTATACGGAACCTTTATGGCAGACCGCACCGATGAGAAGGACGGACTTTGTATTACCGTTTATCAGGCACAGCAGAATTACCCGAAGGCGGTGCGTGCCGATAAAAACGGAATCAGTGTGATGCTTGTGCCGGAAGGTGTGGGAAATGTTGTGATGCAGCCGGGTATGGCAAGAGAACAGCAGTTCTTAATGCATTTTCATGCACCGGAAGAACCTGTCTGGGAGCTGGATAACCGGAGTTTAATTTATCAGATGCCGGACAGACCATGCATTGCACCTCGCATTTTTAAGGAAGCAGGTGTTATGTTAGATGTTTTCCCGGAAAAGCTCAATAATGATGTGGAAATTGCATTAATGGGAAAAGCGGATGCCCATGCACGCTGTTATGGAATGTTAAACTGGGGTGATACGTGGGATTCCGGTTACACCATGCAGGGCAGGGGTAACGGCAGAGTTGTGTGGTCAAATAATGAATACGACTTTCCGCATTCCTGCGCATTACAGTATGCACGTACCGGGGTCAGAAGATATCTTGATTATCTTTTAGTGACGGCAAAACACTGGATGGACGTTGATATCTGCCATTACAGCAAAAATCCATTGCGCATCGGCGGACAGTGGGAGCATACGGCAGGGCATTGTGCCAACGGCGTAATGGTATGTTCGCATGAGTGGGTGGAAGGCTTGTTAGATTATTATCATTTTTCCGGAGATGAGCGGGGACTGGCAAGTGCCATTGGTATCGGTGAAAATGTATTGCGTCTTTTGGATACACCGATGTATGCCCATGCAGGGGAAGCCAATGCAAGAGAAACCGGCTGGGCGCTGCGTACGCTGACAGCACTTTATATAGAAACTCACGACAAAAAATGGGTGGAAAAATGTGACTGGATTATTCACAGCTTTGAAGTGTGGGAAGATGAGTACGGAAGCTGGCTGGCGCCGTATACGGATAACACTGCAATCCGTGTGGGCTTTATGATTTCCGTTGCGGTTGGAAGTGTTATGCGCTATTACCGGGAATTTCCGCAGGAAGACATCAAAGAAATGCTTATCCGTGCGGTGGATGATTTAATAGAGAACTGCCTGATGGATAACGGACTGTTTTATTATAAGGAATTGCCAAGTCTTGCACGTCTTGGCAACAATACACTGCTGTTGGAATCACTTGCGATTGCTTATGAATTAACCGGGGATAAAAAATACCTTGCGCCGGGACTTGAAACCTTTAAACGAGCCATTTATGAAAAACCGTCGACTATCAACGGACAAAAACGTGAGGAAGAAGATGCCATTATTGGTGCAGGTTCCAGTACTAAAGGCTTTGCACAGAGTTTTATACCTTTAATTACTTATTATAAAGCACTGTCTGAAAATGATATGAGATGGTGATTTGACGAAAGCGGGCATTGCGTAGTAAAATAAAAGAAAAATGATGTCAGAATGGAGAATAAGCTATGAGATTAGGTATTAGAGCACATGATACAAAATATGCACCGCTGGATGAAATGGTGGCAAATATCCACAATATGGGATTTCACTGTATGCACATTGCGCTGGCAAAGTCTATCAAGGAATTTAAGCCGGAAATCGAAACGATGACACCGGGACTTGCGATGTATATGAAAGAAATCTGCAGAAAAAATGATGTGGATGTGGCAGTCCTTGGCTGTTATCTGAATCTTTGCAACCCGGACCCGGAACAGCACAAAAAAATCGTGGATAAATATATTGCATCGATTCGTTTTGCAAGCATTTTAGGCTGCGGTGTGGTTGGAACAGAAACAGGCGCGGTTAATACCGAATACAAGTACGAGCCTGCAAACCATACAGAAGAAGCGTTACAGACCTTTATTGAAAATTTAAGACCAATTGTAAAGTGCGCAGAGCAGTTCGGTGTGATTATCGCCATTGAACCGGTATGGAAGCACATTGTATGTACCGTGGAACGCGCAAGAAAGGTTTTAGATGCGATTGATTCTCCAAATCTCCAGATTATCTTTGACCCGGTAAATCTGCTCTGCGTGGATAACATTGACAGACAGGATGAGATTATCAATCAGGCATTTGAACTGCTTGGTGATGAAATTGCAGTCGTACACTGCAAGGATTATGTGGTCGAAGGTAATGAGTTAAAGTCGATTGCAGCAGGAACCGGAAGCCTGAACTATCCGCTCCTTTTAAAGAAGATTAAAGAGCATAAGCCGTATGTACACTGTACGCTTGAAAATACCGTTCCGGAAAATGCGGCGGCTACAAAAGAGTTTATGGAAAAAACTTATGCTTCCGTATAGGGGTTGTATTTTTTTGTATCAGAATATATAATGGTAATAATTTTTCCTATACAGTGAACGCGGAGGTAGCGTATGCCAGAAGAAATAGTACGAGTAAACGAGGCAAATCAGAAATCAGACAGATTGGAGAAGCAGGTTGCGACACCTGCGGATTTTACCAGCCCTGAAGTGTTATATGAGGATTTGATACAGGAAATCCGTAAATACCACCCGTCATCGGATTTATCCGACATTGAACGGGCTTATAAGATAGCAAGGGACGCCCATGAAGGACAGAAACGTAAATCAGGTGAGCCGTATATTATCCATCCGCTGTGCGTGGCAATTATCCTTGCAGAGCTGGAACTTGATAAAGAAACAATTATTGCGGGACTTTTGCATGACGTGGTAGAAGATACTGTGATGACGAGTGAAGACGTTACGAGAGAATTCGGTGCGGAAGTGGCACTGCTGGTTGATGGTGTTACGAAGCTGACCCAGTTAAATTACCAGCATGATAAGATTGAAGTGCAGGCAGAAAATTTAAGAAAAATGTTTCTTGCCATGGCAAAGGATATCCGTGTTATCCTGATTAAACTGGCGGACCGCCTGCATAATATGCGGACGATGCAGTATCAGACACCGGCAAAGCAGATTGAAAAATCGCGTGAAACGATGGAAATCTATGCACCGATTGCACATCGTCTTGGTATTTCCAAGATTAAAGTGGAACTGGATGATTTATCCATGCAGTATCTGATGCCGGATGTTTATCAGGATCTGGTTGAAAAGATTAACTTAAATAAAGCAGGCAGAGAAGCATTTATCGACAGCATTATCAAAGAAGTCGGCATGCACATCAGCAATGCGGGCATAGAAGCAGAGATTAACGGACGTGTCAAGCATTTCTTCTCCATTTATAGAAAAATGGTCAATCAGAATAAGACACTCGACCAGATTTACGATATTTTTGCCGTACGTATTATTGTAGATACCGTGAAAGACTGTTATGCGGCACTCGGTGTTATTCATGAAATGTACAAGCCGATTCCGGGACGTTTCAAGGATTATATTGCCATGCCGAAGCCGAATATGTATCAGTCCCTGCATACCACACTGATTGCATCAAACGGGCAGCCGTTTGAAATTCAGATTCGTACTTATGAAATGCACCGTACTGCTGAATACGGTATTGCGGCACACTGGAAATATAAGGAAGGCAGGAGCGGAGAAACGGGCAACGAATCCGAAGAAGCAAAGTTGAGCTGGCTGCGCCAGATTCTGGAATGGCAGAAGGAAATGTCCGATAACAAGGAATTTTTATCGTCTATTAAAAATGACCTCAATCTGTTTTCAGACAGTGTGTACTGCTTTACACCATCCGGTGATGTCAAAAATCTTCCGGCAGGTTCCTGTCCGATCGATTTTGCATACAGTATCCACAGTGCTGTCGGTAATAAGATGGTCGGTGCAAGAGTCAATGGAAAGCTTGTCAATATTGATTATCAGATTAAGAGTGGTGACCGGATTGAGATTATTACATCACAGAATTCCAAAGGACCGAGCCGTGACTGGTTAAGCATTGTCAAAAGTACACAGGCACGCAATAAAATTAACCAGTGGTTTAAGCAGGAATTAAAAGAAGACAACATTTTAAAAGGAAAAGAAATGCTGTCAACATACTGCAAGACGAAGGGTATTGTATTATCAGAACTTACAAAGCCGGAGATTATCGAAAAAGCGCTGCGCAAATATGGCTTTAAGGACTGGGAGTCCATGCTGGCATCTGTCGGACACGGCGGATTAAAAGAAGGACAGGTTATCAACAAACTGTCCGAAGAATACGAAAAGCGCAAGAAGGCAGAAATTACCGATACACAGGTGCTGGAAGAAATCGTCCAGAATGAAGCCAAAGCCAATAAGGAAACGTCCAAAAAGAATAAGGGTGGTATTGTTGTCAAAGGCATCCATGATGTCGCGGTTCGTTTTTCAAAGTGCTGTAATCCGGTTCCGGGTGATGAAATCGTCGGTTTTGTCACAAGAGGCAGAGGTATTTCCATTCACCGGACAGACTGTATCAATATTTTGAACTTTCCGGACAGCGAGCGTGCAAGACTGATTGAAGCAGAATGGGAGTCTACAGGTTCTAAGGAAGAAAAATACGGTGCAGAGATTAACATTTTTGCCAATAACAGAACAGGACTAATTATTGATATTTCCCGTGTATTTACGGAAGCAAATATTGATGTGATGTTTATGAACAGCCGTGTCAATAAAAAAGGACTGGCAACGATTAACATGGGATTTGATATCCACGGAAAAGAAGAATTAAACCGTCTGGTTGATAAGTTAAGGAAAATCGAAGGCGTGACGGATATCATGAGAGCCACCGGCTAAATGTTCAAAAGCCATATATGAGAGCTTTTGAACATAGCAGTATTGCAGAGCAATACTGCGGTGAAATGGCGGTGCTAAAGCTTTTCGGAATTTGAAAAATCCTTATATCAAAGATTTTTCAAATAGCAAAATTGTAATGCATGCATTACAATTTTACGTGGTGTTGGCGGTATGAGGACTGCTGGAAGGAGTATATTATACATGGGTAAGATTGAACTGGATTTCAGGGTGCTGGGAGATGTGGGGACGAACTGTTACCTGCTTTGCAATCAGGAAACCAAAGAATGTATATTAATTGATGCGCCGGATTTGCCGGACAGGATTGATGAAATGATTGCGGCATCCGGCTGTAAGCTTTGTGCAGTCCTTTTAACACACGGACATTACGACCATATTTTAGCGGCAGAGGAAGTACGCAAAAGACATAACGTGCAGGTGTATGTATCCGAAGATGAAAAAGAACTGTTGCACAGTCCGCAGATGAATCTTTCGCAGGACTATGGGCGCAGTACGGTGCTTGATGCAGATGTGTACCATAAGGACGGAGCGCATTTATCTCTTGCGGGACTGGATATTGAAGTCTTTCACACACCGGGACATACTGCGGGCGGAAGCTGCTATTATATCGCAGAAGCGGGCATTTTGTTTTCAGGAGATACGCTGTTTGCAGCATCTGTCGGCAGAACCGATTTTCCGACCGGCAGCATGAGTGCCATTGTGCGTTCCATTAAAGGAAAGATTCTTGTCCTGCCGGATGACACAAAAGTTTTTCCGGGACACGGAGAATCGACGAGTGTGGCATATGAAAAGAAATACAATCCGTTTTTGCAGTGAAAATTTTAAAGATATAAAAATGCAACAAACAGTAAGTTAGGAATGAAACATGATATATATAAAAATATCCGACATGGATTTTTATGATGATGCAGTGGTGCTTATTAAATCCTTTTATCCGCGGACAGAGGTCATGCAGTATCAGGAGCAGGCAGAGCAGACACGCACAGCACAGGATATTGTGATTGAACCGGAAGTACCGGAAAAAGACGGGCGTTCCAAGAAAGAACTCCACGAAGCGTTTAAATGTACACTGTATACAAAGTTATCTGCACAGTTAAACAAGACACTGCCGTGGGGCTATCTTACGGGTGTGCGCCCAAGTAAAATCGCCTATACCCTGTTGGAAAAAGGTGCAGACCGCGAGCAGATTTTGGAAGAATTTACAAAAAAGCACCTTGTCAGTGAGAAAAAGGCGCAGCTTGCCTTACAGGTTGCACAGACAGAGAAAAGCATTTTGGAAAAAATGGATTATAAGAACGGATACAGCCTGTATATCGGGATTCCGTTCTGTCCGACAACCTGTCTGTACTGCTCATTTACATCTTATTCGCTGGCGGCATATCAAAGTAAAGTACAACCGTATCTGGAAGCTTTATTAAAGGAAATGAAATACGTATCGGAAGCGATGCGTGGACGGAGACTGGATACGGTTTATTTTGGCGGCGGAACGCCGACGACGTTAAGCGCAGGACAGCTGGATATGTTACTGACAGAGCTGGAGCGGCAGTTTGATTTGTCAGCGTGCCGGGAATTGACCGTAGAAGCGGGCAGACCGGACAGTATTACCTATGAGAAGCTGTGTGTATTAAAGGCACACCATGTAGACCGCATTTCCATTAATCCGCAGACAATGAACCAGCAGACACTGGATTTAATCGGGCGCAGACATACGGTGGAGCAGATTGAAGAAGCATTTGCACTGGCAGGAAAAGCCGGGCTTGACAATATCAATATGGATATGATTCTTGGACTGCCGGGCGAAAATAAAGAAATGGTACAGCATACGCTTGAAAAAATAAAAGCACTTGCACCGGAAAGCCTGACCGTTCATTCGCTTGCGATTAAGCGTGCGGCGGCATTAAATATCTGGCGCGAAAAATATCTGGATTTGCAAATGGACAACAGCGATGAAATCGTATCCATGGCGGCAGATTATGCACACCAGATGGGACATCAGCCATATTATATGTATAGGCAGAAGAATATGGCGGGCAACTTTGAAAATGTGGGTTACAGCAAGCCGGGGCTTGAGTGTATTTACAACATTTTAATTATGGAAGAAAAGCAGACAATTATCGCAATGGGTGCAGGCGCTTCTACAAAGATTGTTTTTCAGAATGAAACAGAAGGCGGACAGGCAGGACGCATTGAGCGGATTGAAAATGTAAAGGACGTCACGAATTACATACAGCGGATTGATGAAATGATTGAGCGGAAACGAAAGTTTTTCAGTGAAAATAATTTTTAATGAATGGACTGGAGGAACATATGCAGGACTGCGGACTGGAAGAAAATATTATCAATGATTTCAAAGATGGTATTTCTCACGGGATACTGGTCGGAAATTTGACTTATGCGCTTGCAAAAAGGCTGGGCATGAGCGAAGATGAAGCGTATGAGTTAAAGCTGGCGGGAATGATTCACGACGTTGGTAAATTAAAGCTCTCCCCATACCTGTACGGACGTAACAGTGACGGGTTATCCATTGAAGAAATGAAGTATATGCGGATGCATTCCAAAATCGGATATGAATATCTGAAACGGTATGATTTTTCAGATACGGTTATGAAAACGGTGCTGTATCACCACGAATGTTTTGACGGAAGCGGGTATCCGAATAATTTAAGCGGGGAGGAAATTCCGTTTGGCGCAAGAATACTGCGGCTTACCGATGAATTTGCGGCGTTGATTTCTGAGCGTCCGTATCGAAAAGCATTTGACATTGATACCGCAGTGGATATAATAATAGAAGAAATCAAAAACATGGATATGCGCGTGTTTTTGGAATTTCAGCGCATGATTCACGAAGAATCCACGCTGAAGCTTATAGAGGACAGTAAAATCCGGCTTGAGAATCTGGATATTTACGATTTATTGAATGAAGAAAAGCCGCAATAGGCGAGTTTAGGAGGAAGTTACAACATGGCTGAATCAATGGTTGGCTTAAAAAGAACACACAGATGTACAGAAGTTTCTGCCGCAAATATCGGGGAAACCGTAACCGTAATGGGCTGGGTACAGACCAGAAGAAATCTGGGCGCACTTATTTTTGTGGATTTAAGGGACAGAAGTGGCATTTTACAGATTTTATTTGATGAAAATACGGTCGGAAGCGAAGGCTTTAAGAAAGCATACGGTATCCGTAACGAATATGTTATTGCAGTAGTCGGAAAGGTACAGAAGCGTTCCGGCGCAGTCAATGAGAATTTAAAGACAGGTGATATTGAAGTGGTTGCAGAACAGATTCGTGTATTATCAGAATCTGAAACACCGCCGTTCCCAATTGAGGAGAATATCAATACAAAAGAAGATTTACGATTAAAATACCGCTGCCTGGATTTAAGAAGACCGGATTTACAGTCGAACATTATGATGCGCAGTAAGGTTGCGACACTCACAAGAGCATTCCTTGCAAATGAAGGCTTTCTTGAAATTGAAACACCGATGCTTACAAAGAGTACACCGGAAGGCGCAAGAGATTACCTTGTACCGAGCCGTATTCACCCGGGTAAGTTCTACGCACTGCCGCAGTCACCGCAGTTATTCAAGCAGATGTTAATGTGCTCCGGTTATGACCGTTATATGCAGATTGCAAGATGTTTCCGTGATGAAGATTTAAGAGCGGACAGACAGCCGGAATTTACACAGATTGATATGGAATTATCATTTGTTGACGTAGATGACGTGATTGATGTCAATGAACGTCTGTTAGCTTATCTGTTTAAGGAAGTGTTAGACATTGATGTGGATTTGCCAATCCAGCGTATGACATGGCAGGAAGCAATGGATCGTTTCGGTTCTGATAAGCCGGATTTAAGATTCGGCATGGAATTAAAGAATATTACGGAGCTTGTGAAAAACTGCGGCTTCGGCGTATTTACATCAGCCATTGAAAACGGCGGAACAGTCCGTGGTATCAATGCCAAGGGACAGGGTGCAATGCCGAGAAAGAAGATTGATGCACTTGTGGATTTTGCAAAGGGTTACGGCGCAAAGGGTCTTGCTTACATTGCAATTCATGAAGATGGTTCGTTAAAGTCTTCATTTGCAAAATTTATGACAGATGAAGAAATGCAGGCAATCGTTACGGCTATGGATGGTCAGGCAGGCGATTTACTGCTGTTTGCCGCAGACCGCAACAAGATTGTATGGAATGTTTTAGGCGCACTTCGTGTTGAACTGGCAGGTCAGATGGGTCTGTTAGACAAGAACGAATACAAGTTCCTCTGGGTAACGGAATTCCCGCAGTTTGAGTGGTCTGATGAAGAAAACCGTTTCGTGGCAATGCATCATCCGTTTACAATGCCAATGGACGAAGACCTTGACCAGCTTGAAACCAATCCGGGCGCAGTCCGCGCAAAGGCATATGATATCGTCTTAAACGGTACGGAAATCGGTGGCGGAAGTGTCAGAATCCATCAGGCAGACGTTCAGGCAAGAATGTTTAAGGCACTGGGCATGTCTGATGAAGTGGCAAATGAGAAGTTCGGCTTCCTCTTAGATGCTTTTAAGTATGGTGTGCCGCCGCACGCAGGACTGGCTTATGGTCTGGACAGACTTGTTATGCTTATGGCAAAATGTGATAGTATCCGTGACGTAATTGCTTTCCCGAAGGTAAAGGATGCTTCCTGCCTGCTGACAAACGCACCGGATGTGGTCGATGCAAAGCAGCTTGAAGAATTATCGATTGCCATTGAAGAAGAACAGGAAGTTTAAATAATTTTAAAAAATTGGCAAAAGCCGCTGTCCGTATGATCCGGGTGGCGGCTTTTGGATAATTTTTTCCTGCGGCGGGCTTACACTTTGTGAAAATACACAAAAACACTTTTGTATATCTTTTTGTTATGGTTAATTTTTACAGGAAAGAGTTGAAAAAAACGTACAAATAATGTATGATAATATCATCTAAATTGCAGACATTATCGTGCAGTTAAAATATTGGAGGAAAAATAAAGGAGTATTATAATGAGTGGTAAAGAAACACAACAAGGCAATTATAAATTGCCGGGGGAGAATACGGCAGGGGAGTCTGTGGCAGTACCGTCATCAGAAGCAGCCGTGGAAGAATATGATACTCTTGATAATAACGGTATACAGGAAACAGCAGATTCAGCAGATTCAGCAGATTCAGCAGATTTAGCAGATTTAGCAGATTCAGCAGTGCAGGCAGAAACAGCAGAAATGGCTGAAATTGCGGATACAGCCGGATATGTGGAAACGGATAATGTTGAGGAATCGGAACCCATGGACACAGACGGCATAATGTTTGAAGATGTACCCCAGGAAGATGCAGAGCCGGACAGTGAAGCGGCTCATGCAGGGAATAAAAGGAAGGGCATAAAGAAGATCAAAAAACCGGAGATTCCACAGGGCAGACTGCTTGTTAAATTAATGTCGAGCATTAAATTTAAGCTGATTGGTGCATTTATCATACCGATTGCATTGATTATTATTCTGGGTGTGGCTTCTTATACAACCGCTTCTAAAGCAATTACAAAGAGTTATACACAGTCATCGCAGTCGACGATTACCAAGACGGCAGATTACTACAACCTGATGTTTACGAATGTAAAGGCAACGGCAACGGATATGGTTAATAATTCCATGGTACAGGAATACTATTCCGGTGTATACGGCAGCGATCCGATTACAGAGGGCAATAATTATGCAACACTGCGTGCCAATTTAACCTCTACAGCACTGGGAAATAAGGCAATTTCAAATATTTACATTTTTGGTAATTACGGAAAGCCTTTATACACGGCAACGATAAAAGATGCTGACAGTGCAGGATATATAGACAAGATTAAAAATTCTGCAGAAGGTAAGACAATCGACCAGAAGCGTTCTACATGGTTTTCAAGCCGTGAAGTATTGGATGCGGCAGGCGGCGCGGCAGATTATTCTGTAAGCTTTGCAAGGCAGCTGCTCGGAACATCTAAAAAGGCAATTGGTTATATGTTCTTTGACTTGGATGTTGATTATGTTACGGAGCCGCTTTCAGATATTGATATGGGTTCAAAGAGCATTATCGGTCTGATTGCGCCGGACGGCGGTGAAATCGTAGTATCTAATTATATGGATATTCAGGATGGACAGCAGTATTTTACGAATCAGGAATTTTTTACAAAGCTTGCAGACAGTGAAGATGTAAGCGGTAGCTCTTATGTAAAATATAATGGCAGAAAGCAGCTGTTTATCTACTCCAAGACAGACGATGGATTTACCGTATGTGCATTGATTCCGCAGAGCGTGATTGTATCACAGGCACAGAAAATCCGTATTGTAACCATTACCATTGTAGTGATTGCATTCCTGATTGCGATGGTAATCGGCGGCTATCTTGCTTATTCATTCAGTCTGACGATTAAAAAGATTATGGATAAGCTGGAACTGGCAGCAGGTGGTGATTTAACCGTACATATTGATGTTAAAAGCAAAGATGAATTTGGAAGGCTCGCGGCAAGTACCAATGGCATGATTGATAATGTAAAGCAGCTGATTGAAAAGACAAAGACAGTATCGGAACGTGTGGATACTTCGGTATCAAC
>ENA-ORSS01000885-ORSS01000885.1-human-gut-metagenome-genome-assembly--contig:-NODE-885-length-33880-cov-6.323459_pt1 | contig 33880 bp, 19 predicted proteins | sample MGYA00241899_ERZ509162 | MGnify/ENA primary metagenome ERZ509162 (study PRJEB26280, sample SAMEA2338641) | human gut metagenome | biome: human gut; feature: human-associated habitat; material: faeces... | reverse complement strand
TACTGCTTTTTTGAAAAGAAGCCAGCTATTGATATAAATTTTGTCAATGACAGACAACTTTCTTTTTTTTGATTTTATATCGAACTCACGTTAAATACGTTTTTGATAATTCTCCCCAAAATACGATTTTTCTTTAGAAAAACACCCTCTTTCGACCTTTTTTATTTAGCTATGTAATAGAATGAGGATTCAATATATGGCTTTCCATAGCATCAAGCAAATTCTTTATCTTTTTCTTCGTAGAAGAACTTATAACCGTAGTTATAAACTCCTTGCACAATTGTATGAGAAAAGTTCTTTTTATACTGCCAAGCAGCGACAGAAACAAACAATCCCTACCTCTGAAGTATTCTTCATTCAAAGGTAGGGAATAAAATTAGCAGATTAAAATCCGAAAGCTAAAGAACAAAGAATAGCATATCCGCTAAGACAGACATAGTTATTTCAAAGGCATATTGTTATACGTTTGAATTATTCTATCACAAATCAACCGAATATCCTCATTGCACTTTTCATTATTCAAATCAAATGCCAACCCCATTTCATTTATTACGATATTACGTAAACAGTCCATCAGCTTCTTCTTATCATGACAAAACTGAAGAATTGTTGGGATATATCCTTGATATTCATCAATCGCTAATTCCGGTCCAACCCCAATAGGGTCCCAGTCCGCCAAAATCTGATTCACCATTTCTACTCTTGTTTTCATAATTACTCAAATAAAATTATAGAACCTCTTCCTATGCCATTTCTCGTACCTGGCAAATTACTAAATACACTAACAATTTTCCCCTGTGCATTTAAAATAACAGTATTGCCATTTAGCATATACCTTGTTTGCGATCCATATCTTCCCATAGCTTCGACTGGTACTCCTTCTCTAATAATTTTCCAAACGTCAGAAGATTTAAAACCGCGACTAATCATTTGATGGACACCATGCCTTGTAACCCCTTTAATCACAATAGATTGTACAGGGATAATTTGAGTTGCAGTTTTTATTTCCTGTCCCAGCCGTAAGTTCGATTTCGTATAAGCCTTTACTACAGGAGCAGCTTTCTTTGCCGCAGATGAAAACTTCAACAACCCCTTAACCGGTTTCAACAACGAAGTCCCTCTGAGCACACCTAATCCAGGCACAACAGGCTCTCCGGTAATCAGATATTCATTCTCCTTAATGGGGCGATAGTAAAACTGTTTCAGCTTTATCTTCTGCCCATAAATCACCACTTCCCCATTCTCAACCCTGCCATACGACGAGTACAGCGTGGAAGTCCGGTCATTGTAGGTCAAAGCTTGTTCGCCATACTTATCATAAGCAGCCTTGAATTCCGCGTCGGACATTCGATACCAACCACCGAAGTCATATCCGTTTATCCCCCCATTATTGTTGTAGTACCTCCAAAAATTGTAGATAAAATTCGGATCACTCGTACTCCAATAGTCCTCTCCTGACGGATCAATCCTGTTCATCGGATCTCCCCCGCAATAAGCATAAGGATACGTGCCGGGATAACTGTCTGCTTGCGGATCAACGCTGATAAACAATCCTAACTTTGGATCATAAAGCCGGGCATTCATGTTGATAAGCCCCATCTCATCGAGATGCTCGTGACCCGTATATCCGCGGGTGGTAATACGGTTGGCCGAAACAAGCTCGGCATCACTCAAGGCAGCACCTGTCAACGGATTACGACGATTTCCCCAGGCAACATACGAAAACGTCTGCACGACACCTTCACCGGTGTAAAGACACATCAAAGAACCCTGACGGTCGGTCATCACCCCATAGCAAGTCTTGTTGCCACCTGCCGTGCGGACTAAAGCGACCCAACGTCCATCGGCAAAGATATAATCTAAATCGGAAACCGAGCCATCTTTTGTGTTAATATTTCGTTCAAAGTCATCAAAATAATAACGCTTGCCCGCCGAAAACGGAAGGGTGGAAGAAGAAACGGTAAGCGCACTGTAATCGCGTTGGTTGTCGGCATCGTACTCATAGCTGCGGCTATACCCGCCTTGGCTAACGGTACGAGGAAGGTTGTTCTTATAGTAAGCCACCTCCTGAGAGAGGGCAGAATAGGATGAAACGGGTGCTACTTGGGCCAGAGGAGCACCAACCGCGTTATACATATAATCCCCTATATCCGACTTTGCCTTTATGGTACGCCCGTTGCCATAAGTCACAGAAACCGGAGTCTTCCCCGAAAGAGCGGCAGACAGCAGCCCTCCTTCCGCATCATAGCCGAACGTTTCGGTCAGTCCGCTACCGGCAAATTTCTCAATACGCTTCGTCAGCAAGCCGCCTTGGTTATATTGGTAGCTGAAAGAAGCTAAGGAGTTGCTGATACCTGTACACTGCCCCATCAAATCATAAGCATAGGCCGTCTGTCTGTTTCCGCCATTTACGTCAGCGGACAGCAAGCCTTGTCCGTTGTAACTTTTAGCCTCCCAGAGTTTGACACCCGTGGCATTGTCGGCAATGGAGACGAGGTTATGAGCAGCGTCGTAGGCAAATTTCTGTACAAGCCCCGACGGACTGGTATAAGTGAGCAGACGCCCCTTTCCATCATACGTATAACTCTTAGTGAACGTATTGTCTTTGATGGTCTTCACCTCTTTCTGCAACAATCCGGCAGGAGTATAAGTATAAACCGATTGATGCCCGGCTACGCCCTTACTTAGCAATTGCCCCTTATTATTGTAGGTGTAAGATAAAATACGGTCTCCATCCGCCACCTTCGTAAGGCGTCCTGCCAAGTCGTAAGTGTACGTCGTAGTGTTATTATTGGCATCTTTCTTTGTGGCCAACTCGTCAAAACCATTGTAGGTATAGGTGGTGGTACCCGAAGCCACATTGCTGACACTGGTGCACAAACCATAAGCATTGTAGGTGGCGGTCATAGGATAGCCCGATGAACGTACCTCCGTCAACCGGCCGGCCGCATCATACGTATAAAGCGTTGTGCCCGTGGTGTCTTTGTGTGAGATAAGATTCCATTTGGCATCATATACGAACGTCTCCGTATGCTCCTTGTCCGTCACTGTCCGGCAGGTTTCCGTATTCCTGTTATAGGTATAGTAGAGTTGCTTATCCAAAGCCGTCCCGTCTGCCGAACGATGTTTTTCCTGTATCAGGCGCCGATAGTCGTCGTAAACATAATCTACAGTTGCCAAAGGCGTCAAAGAGCCACTGCCATACAGGGTTTCTTCTTTTGCCAACAAGCCGTCGCCGGTGTAGCTGCTGCGCAGATGCCGCCATTTGCTTCCCGGCTGCAACTCACTCTGCAACAATGTGCGGCCACGACAGTCGGTGGTTGTCTCGGCAATCAGCACCCCGTCGTAATACTTCTGTTGTCGGCACAATCCGGCCACAGTTCCTGCCCAAGCATCGTCCGCCCACAAATACCGATATTCCGTAGGCACCTGTTCGTGGGAAAGAGATTTTACCAACCTGCCGAACACGTCATACTGGCAGGTGACCTTCCGCCCGTCGGGAGCCGTTTCCGAAAGCGTGTTTCCAAAAGCATCCTGCACCATCTGCGCCACTTGTCCCATGGGAGCAGTCACTTTCTTTATGTAGCGGTCATCGTCATACTCATAGCTATAGACGCGTTCCTTACCGTCGGCCGTCACAGTCTCCGAAGTCAGTATCCCTGAGTCCGTATCGTAACCATAGCGTTTCGTCATGCCATGTTCAGTCTCAGTCAGCTTATTCCCTTTACTGTCATACGTAAACAACTTGCTGTCCACGATACTTTCCCCGGATTTTTTATCCGTCCTCTCATAACTGCTGATACGGGAAGGGAAGGAAGAGACATCAGGGCAAAGCGCATATTCCATCGTCTCAACGGAAGTGAACGTATCATTTGACGAATATCTCCTATGAGTAGTGGTGCGAGTTGTCAGATTACCATTCGAATCATAACTATTCTGTATCATCTCTATGATTCCCTTCAAATTATCAAACTCCCTCTGCATCTGCAAATAAGGAAAACCACAAGAGAAACCATTGGCCTGCCGGCAAGTAACAACCCTCTGATATGAATATTCTTTCCTGGAGAGCCCAAATGATCCACCAGCAACCTCTTTAAAGCTCAACAAGTAATGTGGATAACCGGAGTATATATGCGCTAAGTAATAGTCCTTTTCTTTCAATCCGCTAATCGAATCCTGCCGATTGATGCTCTGAAATCCCTGAAACTCACGTACATCTTTTTTCGCATAAACAGGCTGTAAGTAACTATAACTATAGTTTTCCATTAACGAATCATTAAAGAGACTTCCCAGCCTGACTGTACTTACGGTATTGAAAGTAGGTATATCCTTGTTCCAGCTTGCATACATCCCATTGTAGAATTTCGGATCGCGTACAGCAGTGGTGGTCAATCGGTAATCTATCTCGCGTTTGGTTCCATCGCCATTCTTTATCCCGGTCACCACGTCCGAAGTCCCCTGATGCGAAACGCACAGTAACTTCAGGGAAGTGGAACCCGTCAGCCACTCGGGATGACTGTAATCAGAAGGATGAGCGGGAAATCCGCATACATTCACCAAATCGCACTTACCGTCACCCGAAAAGTCAGCGGCAATGGGATAGAAGTAGGAAGGATAGAGATAGCACTTCCCATCACGGCTATATACCCCGTCTTTCCCGGGTGTTCCTGCAACTTCCTGCGAAAGATACAGTTCCTGCTCAAAACTGGAACTTACGGTTTCGAAGTCCGGGCCATAAGCAAATCTCACATAGTCACCTCCCGACAAATAACCCAGATTATATTCTTTACTGGACAATATATTGTCACTTCCCACGCATACAACATCCGTCAGGCCGTCTCCATTGAAGTCGCCCGTTCTGAAATGATTGTATTTGCAATTGATAAATTTATTAATCAGCAATACCGAAGTGAAGTTTTTTCCGTCACCTGTGTTATAAAAGATATCGGCCTGCGGGTTGTTAGGTTTTGTTTCATTATACCCTTCGAGCATCAGGAAATCCAGAAACCGGTCGTTGTTAAAATAGCCGCACAACAACACGCAATTGGTTCCAAGCATGTAGTCTCTGCCAAAACTACGCTCCAGAATTATGGCATTCTTCGCCGGACTACAGACCTTAACCCTGCCCATATCGCTACAGACAATGATATCCTGACAGCCGTCACCATCCACATCACCTATCATGTAAGTATCGGACTGGTTGAATGCAGGCAACGGATACCTTGTTCCACCCGTATATTCCAGTTTAAAGTAGGCATCATTCACCAGCAATTCATCATTGCCATCGCCATTCACATCTGCCATGGCCAGAACACTCAGAACTTCGGAACCGGTGACAGCTGGCTTATAAGTCTGCTTGGTAAACTTGGGAACATTATTTTGAGTCAGGGAAGCCTGCCAGTATTCATATCCCGCCGAAGACTTGAAAAAAAGATCATCAAGCCCATCCCCGTTAAAGTCGCCTGCAACCGCCTTCACCGGATGGTACTGATTGGCAAAGGTGGTTATGGTAAGCTCATTGGAGAACCCGTTAGGATTGCCGTAGCGATATACTGCCAAATAATCTCTGGGCCAATCGGCAGAAGCCTGCCCGGCGGAAAGGTCATAAATGGTAAGCAGATCCATGCAGCCGTCGCCGTTAAAGTCGCCTTTCACAAATTCAGACTCCTGCGAATAAGCATACTCCGCACTGAATATGCGCTGTCCCGGCTCTCCCCACTCTATTCGCATGGGATTCAATGCCTGGAGTCCCCCTTCGCCATATTCCGTTATGGTATAGAGCCGGGGAGCCTGATTGCTATAGATATCCGTCGGTTTCAGATAATCGAATGTATAGCGCCGCATGACCTGCCCGTCTGTCAACACCTTTATCTCTTTCAGTATCTTATCGCGCTTCACCTCATAGCCGAAGAAACAGCCTTCCGGGGCGTCCGCATATTTCTGATAAACGAACTCCACCCGGTTCTCATGCTGAAAGCGACGATGACGGTTCAATGTGTACGTAATGGAAGTCAGCCATATATCCGCACTGGACTCATCCCGTTCATACCTGTATTTGATATAGTTGCCATGTACATCTTCCTGAGCAGCCAGATACCAGGCCATTCTGCCATTAGAAGAACGATCTCCATTCCTTTGGCTGGCTTCGCTCCCGTCATAATCTCCATAGAACAACTTGGTACCATCTTTCTGACGCACCTCAAAGTATTGGTACAAATCCCCCAGCGCATCGTGATGGACTTTTATACGAGAGAAATCATCCACTTCTTTCAGGAGCAGGGAAGTCCCGGACTCCTTGATCAGACGCATGCCATCCAATTCAAAAGCCTCCTTCCCGGAAGCCAAAGGCGATATGGCTTCATTGACTCCATCATAAAAACGTCGCTTTCCACACCTTGTGATAGAAGATATGCACGATAGGTTCATTCCATACCCCAGGATGCCCTCGCCTGCCAAGCTGTTATAGACGATATTCAGTTCAGGAGTCATCCCCGCCTGCCCCTGAGGCAACGACAGAGGAATGGTAAAAGCAGAAGAGCCGTTGGGATTCACCTCGAAAGTATAGGGTATATTTCCCACCGGCAAACTTTTGTCAAGCACATAATCGCCGGCAGTGGCATACACGAGATTGCCGATCTCATCGGCAGTGGCAGCAGAGCGTTCCCCACCCAAAGCACGGGAAACGGGACCGCTATTGGCTTGCGTGCGGGACACACGGTTGCCCGCACCATCATACGCATAATTAATATGTTGTGATGCCGCCGTGGCAGACATCAAGAATAAAGCGATAAAAAGAAATATCAATTTGTTTTTCATCATTTCTTGGTTTTAATGAATACGCTAAAAGCCTGTTTAAATGTTCCTTTACTCAACTTTAACTTCGTCGATTTTCAATTCAAAACTATTAAAACTAAAACTTAAGTAGTAACTCATATTTCAGAGAAGGAGTGACTACCCGATAGGTCTGTTGGGCACCCACCCCTTCTTACCCTCAGCCGGACTGTGTCACCTTGTTTTGACACAGCAGCCTTCTCCGCGCTTGGCGGGCGGCCTACAGCAGGTTAGCGGCTTGAACGCCCAGTGCGCCGGCCAGCACACCTGCCACAGCACAGATGATCTTGATAATCAGATCCCAAGTCGATTTCTTGACAGCCATAATTTTCACACCTCCTTTCGTTGCGGTTGATAGTAGTTGACGAGTTGACGAGTTGACAAGTTGACGAGTTGACGAGTTGACGAGGGGCTTTAGCTGCCGAAGTTCCCGTAATCCTCGTTGTCCTCGTTTACTACCCACTTGTCTCCATTATCAATTCTCCATTCTCAATTATCAATTATCCATTCTCCATTCCCCTACATCTCCTTCGCCACCTCGAAGCACGGGCATTGCTTCACCCACTCCCATGCCTCGACCGTTCCGTTGCGGTCCAGGTCGGGGCTGAGGTCGCGGTGTCCGCAGACGCGGACGTTGCCCTTGAAGCGGCGCAGCAGCTGGGCCACCAGCAGGCGCAGGGCGGCGCGCTGTTCGGGCGTACGGGTGTCCTTGGGTTGGCCCTGGGCGTCCAGTCCGCCTTCGTAGCAGATGCCGATGGAGTGCTTGTTGTAGCCTTTCACGTGCGCCCCTGCAAGCTCCAGCGGGCGGGTGACGACGGTGGTCCCGTCGCGGCGGATGTAGTAGTGGTAGCCCGTCATGCGGTAGCCGCGGCGACGGTGTTCCCGGTCCAGCGCCTCGGGGGTGAGGACGTGGCCCTCACGGGTGGCGCTACAGTGGATGACGATGTAATCGATTCTTCGCATGGTTCTTTTGTTTAGGGTTTAAGGGTTTAGGGTTTAGGGATGAGGGTTTAAGGTTTAGGGTTTAGGGATGAGGGTTGAGGGGTGAGGGGTGAGGGAGGGCACCACGGAGTACACAGAGTTCCACAGAGGGGAAAATTTTAATCCGTGCCTAAAAACTTCTTTCAACGCAGATTACGCAGATTATCGCAGATTAAAATCCATGTTTTTCCGTGTTATCCGCGTCATCCGCGTCTGAAAGATGTACCACAGAGTTTCACAGAGGGGAGTCGGGGCAAGGTTCGTGTGCATTGTCTATACACCCTAAACCTTAAACCCTCAACCATAAACCCTCAACCATAAACCCTCAACCCTCACCAGAATTTAACCTAACGGGTCCTCTCCGCCGCCCTCTTCACTGCCTCCGCCGCCGGGTGTACCCGAGCCGCCACTGCCTGTGCCGGAGCTGTCGGCGGTGACCAGTTCGAACTCGATGTTGTTCGGGGCGCCTTTGGTGGAGGCGTTGGTGTCGTTCACCAGTCGGAGCGAGCTGTCGGCCATGAAGCGGATGTTGACGCGGGTGATGTTCTTCACCGTGCAGTTCTTGGCCTCTTCGGCGGTCTCGCAACTGAAGGTGGTGCGGAACAGTCCCAGGCCGTCCACTTTCACCGTGTTTCCGTCCGTCAGAATCTGGCGGATGCTGCGGATCAGGCCGCGTGCCACGTGCAGCACGTCTTCGGCCGACATGCCGCCCAGTGCCTCGATGTCGGCGGCGATGCGTTCCAGGTCGTAGGTCTTGGCGTCCTTGGGCTTGCGCACCAGGGTGTAGACCATGGGGGAGCTTTTGTCCCCGATTTTCTTGTGGCGTTGTACGCGCACTACTAATGCTTTTGTCATGATGTTAAGATTTTTGCTTGTTGTGAATGGAATCGGTACGGCGTTCCTCCCGTGCAGGCTTTCCGGTGGGCTCCATGGCATCCCTTTCTCCTTGTCTGCTGGTTCAAAGATACTATATCTGTTTGGCAATAAATCTGTTATTGTTGGTTGCGGTCGGTTTGTGTCCGTATAAGTATGTTTTTGTAGGTTAGGGTATGTTTTTGTGTGAAGAAAGTATGGAATATGCTTGCTTATGTTGTTAGTTTTCGCTATATTTGTGATGCAGTTAAACGAAATTATCAATCATAAAAAAGCGGCAAAACCATGAGAGAGGAAGAAATGACCGAACATCCGTTCGAGCTGCGCAGCTACGGGAAGAGGGAGCTGGCAGCAAAATACAATCCGAGAATCAGTGCAGACAGTGCGGTGAAGATGCTGAACCGCTGGATAAAAATGAAGCCCGGCCTCTCCGAGGCTTTGGAGAAGACCGGGCTGAATCCGCGTGCCAAGTGCTATACGCCTGCGCAGGTCAGGCTGATTGTCGAGGCTTTAGGTGCTCCCTGAGGCAGGCTTCCCAGAAGCTGTCGGGGTAGTCCACGTCGAAGAGTTCGCGGCCGTTGCCGTTCTGCCGTTCCTGGCAGGGCTGGTAGCGGCCGCAGTCTTTGTTGTAGGTGAAGCAGCAGCTGCCCGGCTCGCCCAGGTGGCGGAAGCGCACTTTCTCGACGTGTACGCGGGTGCAGCCGCCTATGCGGTCGCGCTCCACCACAAGGCAGTAGTCGCATTTGTTGGCAAAGTCGGCCGAGCCGTTGATGTCGTTCATCTCCACCCGGCGCAGTTCGCCCAAGGGGTTGCGGTTCACCTTGCGCGGATGGGCCACGAGGATGACCAGGCAGCGGTTCTGCATGGCAAAGCGGCTCAGGCGGTTCAGCAGGTCCGAGATGTACTGCAGTTCGGTCTGTCCCGGCGCCAGTTGCTGCTCCAGCCGGTTCAAGGGGTCGATGACGAGGATGCGGATGCCCCTGCGCACCACCATCCGGCGGGCGGTGGCCAGCACGTGGTCCAGCGTGTAGGCTTCGGTGCCGGGTTGCAGGTGGAAGATGTTTTCGCTGAGCCAGTCCACGATCTGCTCCACGCGCTGCGGCTCCAGTCCCGAACTGCGGCGGAACTTCTCGCCGGCGATGCGCTCGATGAGCTTGCACTGGTGCAGGGCGAGGGGCTGGTTTTCGGGGCTGAAGTAGAGGGCTTTCCAGTCGTGCAGCATGGCCAGTCGGGTGACCAGCTCGTCGACGAACTCCGACTTCCCGTCGCCGGGCCGTCCGGTGACGACGAGCAGCCGTCCGGTCTCGAAGGTGCAGAGGCGGTCGAAGTTGGCCAGTCCCGTTTCGGCGCCGCGTGTCAGGCCGTTTTCGAAGAGGGCTTGCAGGTCTTCGCGCAGGTCGGCTGCGGTCACCACGTCTTCCAGCGGCAGCTCGGCGGCCTGGTCGAGGCAGTGCAGCAGGCTGTCGCGTCCGTGGCGCAGCAGTTCTTCGTTGGCGTCCTTGCAGTCGGGGCTGAAGGTGACGATGCGGCAGCGTTCCTCGCCAAAGCGGCGTATCAGCTCGTGGCGCATCTTCAGGCCGTTGGCGTCGGTGTCGGTGGCCAGGTAGATGGTCTTCATGGCGTCGAAGTGGCTCTCCATGAAGCGGTCCAGCCAGGCGGAGTTGGTGTTTCCGCCGGCGGGTACGGAGACGACGGCCGTGCGGCCCACTTCGTGCAGGGTCAGGGCGTCAATCTCGCCTTCGACGATGTAGCAGCTGTCCGCCCCCTTCAGCGAGTCGAGGTTGTAGGGGATGAGTTCGGCGCCTTTCACCATCTTGAAGGCTTTCTGCAGGGTGCGGAACTTGGTGTTCACCAGTCGTCCGTCCTCGAAGTAGTTGAAGCCGATGCAGAGTTCGGGGTCCTTGGGCGTGCTGCCCTGCCCGAAGGGGGGCATGGGTTCGTACTGCCCGGTCACCTTGAGCTGGCGCAGGGTCTGGAGGCTGATGCCGCGCTTGCCTACCAGGTAGTCGGCAATGGAGGCGGGCAGGTTGAGGTTGGCCTCGACGAAACTGGGGCGTACGTAGCGCCTGGTGGTCGACTGGGCTTCGTGCTGGCGCTGCTGGCGGTCGAGGCGCCGTTGTCGCTGGCGTTCTTCGTCGGAGTCGGGTACGCGGAAATTGGCTTCGCAGTGGAAGCAGTGGCACCATCCGGTGTCCAGGTCGACGGAGAGCGACTTGTCCTCGGGGTGGGTGCGGGTGTCTTTGCATTTGGGGCAGGTGGTCCGTATCTTGCCGCTGGTGCGGCCGCCGGTGTCGATGCCGGCCTGACTGAAATTTCTCATGTTTTTTGTGTGTTTTAAGGGTTTAACGTGTGGGGTAATGTGCAAATGTGCTAATGTGCAAATGACCATGCGGATGGTACATTTTTCAGACGCAGATGACGCGGATGACACGGAAAAACCAGGATTTTAATCTGTGACAATCTGCGTAATCTGTGGTGTAACAATGGCATGCAGATAACGCAGATATAACTGATGAGCACAGATTATTTTATTAATTTTTAATCTGCGATAATCTGCGTAATTTGCGTTGAAAGAAGTTTTTAGACACAGATAACGCGGATTAAAATTTTTCCCTCTGTGCGACTCCGTGTCCTCTGTGGTGAAAACGCCTCGCCTTTGCTGCCCAAACCCGTGGGGTTTTCCGCCCTGTTGCCCCGCATCTTGGTGGCAGACGCGGGGCAATGTGGGGGCAGATGCGGCGGGTTTCTTATCCGTACTCGGGCTCCCAGCGCTTCAGGCGGCTGTTCCAGGTGGAATGGTCGTCGGGGCGGGGAGGGGCGTCGTCGGGGATGGGGCGTCCGTTGCAGGTGCGGCGTCCGTCCAGCCGCTGTTCGTAGCGGTAGGGGTCGGCGGTGGCGGTGGCAGCCTGCTCCAGCCGCAGGAGCTGTTGGCGCAGCTCGCCCGCGGTGGTGGGGCAGGTGGCGGCAAAGGACATGAAGTAGCGTTTCGCCTCGTCCTGCGTGAGGAGGCTTTGCTCCTTGCCCATGGCTATGACGTGCTGCCTGAAGAGTTCTTTGGCCGTTTTCCAGTGCTTCTTCAGCAGGGCTCCGTAGCCGCTTTTCATGCAGACGATCTGTCCCCACTCGCTGTCGGAGTTCAACTCGGCCACGTATTGCTGCCACGGTCGTATGGCTGTCGGGCTGGCGGAGGGCGTCGGCGTCGTCGTCGGCGTAGCTACTACAACAACATCTTTCTCTTTTTCTTTCTTTTTTTCTTTATATATAGTGGATGTGTTTGTGTTGCTTTGGGTGCGGATGTTGTTGTCAGTTGCTTCATTTTCAGATGGTTGCGCAGCGATTTCCGTCGGTTTTGGTGCCTTTTTCGTGCTGTTTTGGGCTGTTTTCGGGCCGTTTTTCGCTGTTTTTTTGCTGTTTTCCGATGATTTTTCATCGATTTCCGCTGTTTTTTCGCTGATTTTCGTCCGATTTTCGTTGTTTTCCGCTGTTTTTTTGCCCGAAACGGACGCATTTCGGGTGTTTTTCGTAGTTTTCCGGCTGTTTTTTCCGGTCGTTTTCGGGGTTGTTTCGCGGTTTTCGGTCGGGCAGAGTACCGGTTGCCATGCGTCTGCGGGGTCGGTTTCCGACTCTTGTTCGCATTGCAGTTTCAGCGGGACGATGTTGCCTGCTTCGTCGCAACCGAACAATCCGCTTTCCAGCACTACCCATTCGATCATCTGTTTGGTGTAGTAGCGGGTGGCAAACGGTTTGAGGTCTTTCAATCGGCATCGGTTGTTGGAGAAGTAGGACATCTTTTCGCGGATGTACCAGTAGACTCCAAAACCTTTGCCGTGCAGCTTTTCCTCCATGGCCTCCATGCGAGGGTCGAGAGACGCTTCGATGGGGTGAGTGAAATAGAAGTGGCCTTTCATAGGTGTCTCCTTTCTTTAAAAAAATTAAACAATCGAGAAATTTTAGGACATACGGGTGGCCGTTCCCACTTGGTGGAAGGAACCTTCCCGGGGGCTGCCCCCCCTGTACGTCTTTCGGGTTGGTGGCATCTGATGGCTGTCGCCGGGCCAGCGAATGGCAAGCTCCTATGGTTGTAGAATTAGCTTGCATTCAGGGTTAGAAGCGGAGATCCCGGGTTCGTGGTGTTTCGGTCCTGGGGACTCCATACAAGATCCGAAACTGTTCTCATAGTTGTTTTGTTATCCTGACAAAACATGGCAAATATAAGGGCGGATGTGTAATCGTGCAACGATTTTACATGAAAAATTTCTTAAAATCAAAAATATTTTTTTTAAAAAGAAAAAACTCGGCGAAGATTTGCCAGAATCGAAGTAAGTATTTAAATTTGTCGGCCTAAAATGGTGCGTTACACGCTGTAACGAAGCTAACTACCTGAATTTCATTTTCCTATACATTTTTTTGTTTGTTTCCGCTGGCGCGGGGGATTCACGATGCCGCAGGTATGTCAGTTAAAGAACCGCTTTTTTTTAGGCACGGATTACACGGAAGTTCGCAGATTGTTATTCTTCCTTTTCTGCGTTTTTTCCGTGTAATCCGTGCCTAAAAAGAACTCCGTGTGGTGATAAATGTACTAAAATCTGTTAAGTCCGCTGGTGCAGCTTTTCTAATGGAATGAAAGCCACTAAATTTGCAAGAAAAGCCATATGCTGCTAAGTCAATTTGAAGGTCGTTTTCCAACGGAAGAATCCTGCGTGTCTTATTTTAGAGACATTCGCATCATCCAAGGCGTTTCCTGCCCTAATTGTGGCATCAAAACTGATAAGTGGCTGCAAGGGAGAAAAGCGTTCCAGTGTACAAAGTGCGGTTGCAGCATTCCCCTGACCAAGGGGACGGTAATGGAACACAGCAAGTTGTCCCTTCGCACTTGGTTCTATGCCATGCACCTTATGACATCCATCAAGCAGGTGCTTTCCGCAAAAGAAGTCCAGCACCAGCTGCGAATAGAGCAATACCCTCCCGTATGGCTTATGATGATGAAGTTGAGGAACATCATGGGAAAGCGGGATTGCATATACCAATTGTCGGATGAAGTGGAACTCGATGAGGCGTTCTTTCCGATACGGATTCCTGAAGAGTCGCGCGGTGAGAAAATCAAGCGCGGCGCAGGAAGCCAACAGCAAGCCAAGGTACTTGTCATCGTTGAAAGCAAGCCTGTTGACACTGTACTGCAGCAATACTTGTCCGAGGCAACAGGGCAATCCATAAGAAAAGCATCCCATTTGGCTAAAAAAGCGGAAAGGCAAAACATCGGAAAGGTTGTCCATTACATAAAGATGTTTGTGATTGACAATCTGAGTGCTGACACGTTGGACAAAATAGTACGTAAACACATTGACAAGGATACGGTCATCGTTTCAGACGGTTCCTCCTCTCACATAAACTTCGAAGGGTACTTCAAAGGGTATGAACGGCATGTTGAAAGCAATGTGGATTCTGTGGTCAAGACCCATTTGCCTTGGGTGCATGTTGTCATAGGACGCAGCCGAAGTGGCATTGCTGCCATTCATGGTGAGGTTGACAAGCAGTTCTTGCAACTTTACTTGAATGAATTCTGCTGGAAATTCAACAGAAGATTCTTCAAAGATTCATGCAACCCGAAATATGACCTGTTTGATAGGTTGGTTAAGATTGCCGCCATTTACACATCGGACATCAAATGGAGAGACTACTGCTTACCGGACGATGAAATCGTTTAAGGTTTGTTAGTACATTTATCACCACACGGAGAAAAAGAATAAGATGTCAGTCACTTCTCGCTTTGACATCCTTCGGATAACGTTGGGAGCTTTCCTCAGAGTTTTTCGCCATTGACCAGTGTCTGCACGATGCGTTCGGCGGTGCGTCCGTCCCAGCGGTCGGGCAGGGTGGTGTGCTTCCAGTCGCCGTGCAGCAGCTTGTCGAGGGCGGCAGCCAGTGCAAACGAGTTTTCGCCCACCAGCTCGTTGGTGCCGATGCGCCATGTTTCGGGGTGTTCGGCGTACGTGTTCAGCGTGATGCAGGGCACGTCGAGGAAGGTGGCTTCTTCGGCGATGTTGCCCGAGTCGGTGACGATGCCTTTGGCCTGGTTGATGAGGAAGCCGAAGTGCAGGTAGCTTTGGGGCGGCAGGATGTGCAGGTTGGCGGCGGGCAGGTCGAGTGCCTTGACGGCCTTCTCCACGTAGGGGTGCAGCGGAGCCACGATGGGCATGCCGTCGGCTTTTTCGATGACGGTCTGCAGCAGCGACTGTACGACGGCTTTTTTGTCGAGCAGGTCGTGGCGGTTGAGCGTCAGCAGCAGGTAGTTGCCTTTCTTCAGTCCCAACGAGTCGAACCAGCGGGGCTGTATCAGCCGGTGGCGGTTGTAGCGTATGTTGTCGATGAGGATGTTGCCCACGTAGTGGATGTATTCGGGGATCATGCCTTCCTGGTTCAGGTTGCGGTTGGCCACCATGCCGGCGGTGAACAGGTAGTCGGAGATGGCGTCGACGATGGTGCGGTTCACCTCGCGCGGCATGTTCATGTCGAACGAGCGGGTGCCGGCGATGACGTGTGCCACCTTCAGTCCGCGCTTTTTGGCCACGATGGCGCAGCTCATGGTGGCTGTCAGGTCGTCGACCACGAGTATCACCTGTGCGGGGTGGGCATCGAGTTCTTTTTCGAAGGCCAGCATGATGGCGGCTGCCGTTTCCGACTGTCCTTGCGCGCTTACGCCCAGGCAGGCGTCGGGCTTCCTCATGTTCAGGTCGGAGAAGAGCGAGGCTTCCAGGCTGTTGTCGGCTTCGGGGCCTGTATATACTATGCGGTAGGTGATGTCCTTTCCGCTTTCCCTTGCCGCGTCGATGGCACGGCAGATGGGCGCTATCTTCATGAAGTTGGGACGTGCGCCCGATACGATTGTTATTTTCATTATTTGAGTCAGGATGAAAAAATGATGAGACAAAAATACGGTTTCTTAGGGAATTTATTTGTTACTTTGCTGATAAAAATGTTTTTGAGTTCCTTAGTTTTTGAGTTTTTAAGTTTTTAAGTTGAAGTAAGACACAGACTTATGAGCCAAAAAACTTTATTAGTTATTGAGTTTTTAAGTCTTAAAGTTCTTGAGTTTTCAAGTTTTGGAAAAACGAAAACAAAAGAACGAAGAACTCAAAAACTCAATAACCGAGAAACTCAAAAACTAAGGAACTTAAAAACTCAAGAACTAAAGAACTTAAAAACTCAAAACCCCATATGCCAACATTTGTTCAGATTCTCGATTTTATAGGTACGTTTGCCTTTGCCATCAGCGGCATCCGTCTGGCTTCGGCCAAGCGCTTCGACTGGTTCGGGGCATACGTTGTAGGCTTTGTGACCGCCATTGGCGGAGGTACCATTCGCGACTTGTTGCTCGACGTCACTCCCGGCTGGATGACCGATCCCATTTACCTGATCTGTACCGGTCTGGCTCTGCTGTGGGTGATTCTGTTCGGAAAGCATCTGATTCATCTGAACAACACGTTCTTCATTTTCGACAGCATCGGTCTGGCCCTGTTCACCGTGGTGGGTGTGGAGAAGAGCATCCTGCTGGGCTATCCCTTCTGGGTGGCCATCATCATGGGTAGCATTACGGGTGCGGCAGGCGGTGTGTTCCGCGACGTGTTCATCAACGAGATTCCGCTGATTTTCCGCAAGGAGATTTATGCGATGGCCTGTGTGGTGGGCGGTACTGTTTATTTCCTCTGCCAGCTGGTGGGGCTGGATGCGTATATCTGCCAGATTGTGGGCGGTGTGTCGGTATTTCTGGCTCGTATCCTGGCCGTCAAGTATAAGATTTGCCTGCCCATCCTTTCGGGTGCGGGCGAGGAAGAGGAGAAGCGGTAGGAGCGGAGAGAAAACAGTTCAGGCACGGATTACACGGATTTTCGCGGAGTATTTATTTTTTTCTCCGTATTTTCCGTGCGGTCCGTGCCTGAATCAAATAAATTAAGAATGAAGAATTAAGAATGTATCTGTCATTCTGAGCGACAGCGAAGAATCTCGACAGCCAGCTGAAGTGAGATGCTTCACTACGTTCAGCATGACAATGAAGAATGAGGAATTTTTAGGAGTTAAAGGGAATTAGAAACCCAATTCTTCATTCCTCATTCTTCATTCTTCATTTATTTCATTCTTCATTAAAACAGCGTATCCTTCGTGTTGAACAGCTTGCGGTCGCTCAGTCGGACAACTTTGCCGTATTTCTCCAACTTCTTCACGTCGATGTCCTTCGGGTTGCCCATGATGCCGATGCAGTAGGGCTTGCCCTTGATGTTGTCTTCGTAGAACTTCACAATGTCGTCGAAGGTCAGGGCATCGATTTTCGGCAGGTTTTCCTTGGCAGGGTCTTCGCTATAGCCGACGCGTTGCAGCGAGTTGAGGGTCTCGGCCTTGCTGCGGAACGACGGGTGAGTGGTCAGCGCTTCCTGGCGCATGTAGCTCTTGATGTTGTCGATACGGTCGGCATTCTTCGGCATGTCGGTCACCAGACCCATGAATACGTCCAGTGCGTCGTTGGCCTTGTCGTTCTGTGTGCCGATGTTGCCAAACAGATAAGTCGGGTTGCCGGGCAGGGCAGGCGTGCCGATGTAGGCTCCGGCCGAGTAGGCCATGGAACGTTTTTCGCGGATTTCGTTCATCACCAGTCCGTTGAAACCTCCGGAGAAGTACTGGTTGAAGGCGTCGCGCAGCACGTCGTCCTTCATGTCGTACTGGCCCAATGGCATGAAGAACCAGATCTGTGCCTGTTCGGCGTCGGAGTTGGGCAGGAAATATACGGTATTCTCGGTGACAGAGGCCAGGGGCTTGTCTTGCGGCGAGGTGGACGGACGCTCGTTGGCTACCAGCGGCAGGTTCTTGCTGAGGATGTCGTAAGCATTGTCGAAAGGCATCGTGCCGCAGTAGAAGATTTCGGCCTCGTAGTTGGCGGCGCGGTTGATGTCGCCGGTCAGCTCGGAGATGGAGAGTTCGTAGATTTCCTTATCGGTCAGTTCGTCGATGAAGCTCGACTTGTCCCGATAGATCATGTACTGCATCAGGGCAGACGAAAGGGTGTTCACATTCTCCTTACGCTGCTGGCGTGCGCCCAGAAGCGAGCCTTTGATACGTGCCAGCTGCTTTTCGTCCAGCTGCGGCATCAGGATCTGGCGCGACAGCAGCTGGCAGGCTTGCGGCAAGGTTGCTTCGTAGCCCTCCATGGTGATGTACAGGTAGTTGTCGCTGGCGCTTACGCTGCAGGTAGCGTTCAGCTTGCTCAGCTCTTCCTTCAGCTGCTGGGGCTGGTAGGCACCCATCACGCCGGCATCGTTCATCAGCTGTGCGGCAATGCCCAGCTTGGGGAACTCGCGTTCGCCCACGCCGTATCGCAGGGTGAGGCTGAACACGTTGTTTTCGGGATTGACCGAATAGTACATCTTCGAGCGGTCGTTCAGCTTCTTGACCTGCACGTCGGTAAAGTCGATGAACTTTTCTTCGACATGTCCGATGGGCATGCTCTTGAACTGCAGGGCGTAGAGCGACTGCTTGCCTACGGGCGGTTCGATGGGCTTGTAGCCGGGCTTTTTGATTTTTCCGCTGTTGTCGGCCTTGCCTTTTTCGATGTAAAGGGCCAGGTAGTTGCCGGTCAGGTATTGCTTGGCCACGCGCTTGATGTCTTCGGTGGTGATGGCCATGATTTCGTCCTTGTAGCTGAGCACTTTGCCCAGGTCTTCTTCGTTGATGAAGGCCTGCATCAGTATCATGGCCTTGTTGGTGTTCGACTCCATGGTCAGGTCGAAGTCGCGGCACATGTTGGCCTTGATGGCTTCGATCTGCCAGTCTTCAAATTCGCCGTTGGCAATCTGCTCGATGGCTTTCAGGGCTTTCTTCTCGGCACTCTTGTTCGACTCGAAGCGGCGCTGGTTCTCGTCGTACAGGGGGATGGCATACACCATGTTGCGTCCCTGCTCGCGGCGGAAGTCGGTTGAGGCTCCGCAGCTGGTCAGTTCGCCGTCCAGGGTCAGCTTGTCCAGCGTGCCGGTGTTGCTGCTGTTGTGCAGCAGCGACATGGCTATCTCCAGCGGTTTCTCGTCGGGATGTCCCGAGGGAACGCCCTTATAAGCCAGGCATACCATGGGGTAGTAGCCCACCTTGGCGGTGTACTGCTTGCGTCCCTTGATGTCGAGGTCGGGGTAGGTCTTGCGTTCGGGCGTGGGTCGTTTGGGCAGGCGTCCGAAGGTGGCGTTGATGCGTCCGCTGATCTGCTGTGCGTTGACGTTGCCCACCAGAATCAGTACCATGTTTTCGGGGGTGTACCAGTTGTTGTAGAACTCGATGAGCTTGCTCAGACGCGGGTTCTTCAGGTGTTCGGGCAGGCCGATGATGGGGCGCGCATAGGGATGTCCCTCGAATGCCTTGCTCGATATAAACTCGCGTTGTACGCTTCCGGGGTCGTCCTGATACATATTATATTCCTCGTACACACTTTCCAACTCGGTCTGGAACAGGCGGAATACGGGGTTGATGAGGCGTTGCGAATAGATTTCGAGCCATTTGTTGATCTGGTACGGGGGGAACGAGTTGTGGTAGTAGGTGACGTCGTAGCTGGTACCTGCGTTCAGGCCTTTTCCGCCCATGCTTTCGATGAGGTTCATAAACTCGTTGGAAACGCTGATCTTGCCTTCTTCCACGGTCAGGTCGTTGATCTCTTTTCCGATGGCTTCTTTCTTCAGCGGGTCGGTCTCTTCGGCCATTTCATCGTACTTGGCGATGATCTGTTCGTAGATGGGCTTTTCCTTTTCCCAGTCCAGGGCGCCGATCTTGTCGGTACCTTTGAACATGACGTGCTCCAGATAGTGGGCCAGACCGGTGTACTCGGCCGGGTCGTTGACCGAACCGGTGCGGCAGGCTACGATACCATACACGTCGGACTTGGTGTTGTCTTCCCATATATATACGGAAAGACCGTTCTTCAGTTTGAAGGCTTTCAGCCCTTGTCCGAAGGAGGGCAGGGCAAGCAATGCGAAAGCCAGCAGAAGAATCGACTGTAATTTCAAAGATTTCATAAGTTTTTAGTTTTTAAGTTTTTAAGTTTTTTAGTTTTTGAGTTTCTAAGTTTTTGAGTTTCTAAGTTTTTAAGTTTCTAAGTTTTTAAGTTTTTTAGTTCTTAAGTTTTTTAGTTCTTAAGTTTTTTAGTTCTTAAGTTTTTTAGTTTTAAGTTTCTAAGTTCTTTTAAGTTCTTAAGTTTTCGAGTCCTTTGTTCTTTAGTTTTCGTATTACCCAACTTAAAAACTTAAAAACTAAAAAACTTAGAAACTCAAAAACTAAAACCGTAAGGCTGTTTCCTTGTATGTGGGCAAAACTATAAAAAAATCACAGATGTTTTACGATTTTTTCGGAAAAAATAAGGCTTCTGTGCCGAAAGGGGGTGGGAGGAATGAAGAAGGAACTGACAATATGATATATAACATATCTTTTGGGCGAAAGAAATCTGCTCTTTTATTGTCGATATGTCAGAATTATCTGCTATATTTGTCTATGTTAAGTTAACCGAACAAATAATACCTTTAATTCCCCGAACGTTATGAAAAAGGAGATTAAATTCAGTCTTGTCTATCGTGACATGTGGCAATCGTCCGGAAAGTACCAGCCACGGGTGGACCAGTTGGTCCGCATTGCTCCGGTAATTATAGAAATGGGATGCTTTGCCCGCGTTGAGACCAATGGCGGCGCTTTCGAACAGGTGAACCTGCTTTATGGTGAGAATCCGAATAAGGCCGTGCGTGCCTTTACCAAACCTTTCAGGGAGGCAGGCATACAGACCCACATGCTGGACCGCGGACTGAATGCACTGCGCATGTATCCGGTGCCGGCCGACGTACGCCGGCTGATGTATAAGGTGAAGCATGCCCAGGGGGTGGACATCACCCGTATCTTCTGCGGACTGAACGAAACGCGCAACATCATCCCTTCCATCAAGTATGCGCTTGAGGCAGGCATGATTCCCCAGGCTACGCTCTGCATCACCCATTCGCCCGTACATACCGTGGAATATTACGCGGCCATTGCCGACCAGCTGATTGAGGCAGGCGCCCCCGAAATCTGTCTGAAGGACATGGCAGGCATCGGACGTCCGGGCATGCTGGGACGTTTGACAAAAGCCATCAAGGACAAACATCCGGATATCATCATCCAGTATCACGGCCATAGCGGTCCGGGACTGTCGATGGCCTCCATCCTGGAAGTGTGCGAGAACGGGGCCGACATCATCGACGTGGCGATGGAACCCATGTCGTGGGGAAAGGTGCATCCCGACGTTATCTCGGTGCAGGCCATGCTGCGCGACAAGGGATTCCAGGTGCCCGACATCAACATGAAGGCCTACATGAAAGCCCGCTCGCTGACGCAGGAGTTCATCGACGACTTCCTGGGCTACTTCATGGACCCGAGCAACAAGCACATGTCGTCGCTACTGCTGAAGTGCGGACTGCCGGGCGGAATGATGGGCTCGATGATGGCCGACCTGAAAGGCGTGCATGCCGGCATCAATCTGATACTGAAAGGTAAGGGCGAACCGGAACTGAGCATCGACGACCTGCTGGTGATGCTGTTCGACGAGGTGGAATACGTATGGCCCAAGCTGGGTTATCCGCCATTGGTGACCCCCTTCAGCCAGTATGTGAAGAATGTGGCACTGATGAATGTCATGTCGCAGGTGAAGGGCGAAGAGCGCTGGACGATGATCGACAACAACACGTGGGGCATGATTCTGGGCAAGAGCGGACGCCTGCCGGGCAAGCTGGATCCGGAAATCGTGGAACTGGCCCGGAAGAACAACTACGAGTTTACCGATGCCGATCCGCAATCGTACTATCCCGACCAGTTGGACGAGTACCGCAAGGAGATGAAGGAGAACGGCTGGGACGTGGGCGAAGACGAAGAAGAACTGTTCGAGCTGGCTATGCACGACCGCCAGTATCGCGACTATAAGTCGGGCGTGGCCCGCAAACGTTTCGAGACCGACCTGCAGCGTGCCAAGGAATCGGCCTTGCTGGGCAAAGGCTTCTCGGACGAAGATGTGAAGAAACTGAAGCGTGCCAAGGCAGAGCCTATCACGGCACCGGCGAAGGGAACGGTGATTTGGGAAATAGATGTGACCAACCCGTCCATGCCACCCGAGCCCGGTCACAAGTACGAGCCCGACGATACCTTCTGCTACATCACCACGCCGTGGGGAACGCACGACAAGGTGACGGCCAACTTCAGCGGACGCATCATCGAGGTATGTGCCAAGCAGGGCAGCTATGTGAAGAAAGGCGACGTGCTGGCTTATATCGAGCGCGGGGAAGAACCGGCCTAAGGAGGTTTTTTGATGGAAGTTAAGGAGTTAAAGCCGAAAGGCTTATAATGGTAAATGATAAATGGTTAATGATTAATGATAAATGGTTAATGATTAATGATTAATGATTAATGGTGAATGAATAATGTTCAATGGCGAATAGTCTGAGAAATTCTTCATTCTTAATTCTTCATTCTTCATTTATTTAGTTCTTCATTCTCCTTCAAATCAGAAGGCTTCCGTCATATTGAAATAGAAGAGAGTCTGATTGTTGACGGTGTTCTTTCCGAGATCCAGGCGTACGTTCATACGGGGCTGTACTTCGATGCGCAGTCCGACGCCGTAATTGGGAAGGACACCTTCTATTTTGCCCATCGTAGGACCCATGAAGCCGCATCCGGTCCATGCCACGAATCCCAGCCGATGCAGGACGCGTTTGAACCAGTTGCTTTGGTCGGTGTTGATCATCTGGCGGTATTCGGCCAGTACGACGTGCGATGAATAGTCGCGGTATTGTCCCATGTAGTAGCCGCGCAGGTCGAAAGGAGTACCTGTGAGGGCATATTGCGTAAGGGGCACGTTGCCGAATACGTTTTTGGTCTGTACGGTCCAGGCCAGCACTTTCCGGTTGCCCAGAGGCTTGTACTGGCGGTAGTCTATCTCCAGTCGGTAGAAGTCCTGGTCGCTTCCGATGATTTTCGAGTAGGCCATGCCACGTACGTCCAGATAAAGGCCGGTGTAGGCATTGGCAGGGACGTCGCGGTTCAGCAGCAAGCCGATACCCGAGCTGAGTCTGTTATATCCGTTTTCCGTTCCGCCCGCAGCCTGGTACGAAGGTTCTTCGACGAGGCCTTTGGCAGGGTCGGTCAGGTGGTCGTAATTGATGTCGATCTGCGGACCGGCAAAGAAGTTGCTTTCGCCCAGGCGGAAGAGGAACCACGGGTTCACCTGTATGCCGCTGTAGCGGTACTGGCTGGTGGTGTCGCTACGCACATAGTCGCGGTTGGTGGTATAGCCTAAGCCGTAGAAATTCTCCTGCGTATTCTTGTACGAGAACTTACCGAAGATGCGGAAACGGTCGCCCTTGAAGAAGAGCTGTGGCTTGGAAAAGAGGTTGATGCCGCCGTTGAACATGAAGGCAAGTGCCATGGGGACTACTGAACGTCGCTGGGTGGTGTCGCTGGGGTTCATGCGGAAAGTCAGCAGTCCGCTTCCGCCCACGATGAGTCCGAAGTCGGGGGTATAGCTGGGGCCGCCCAGAATGTTGTAGTGCAGGTTGCGTTGCGCCACTTTCAGCTTATGCAACTCCTTGCGTGTCAGTGTGTGGTCGGCTTCGGTCTTTATGGAGTCTGTCTGCACTTCTTGTGCAGGTAAAAGGCTGGTCAGTGCCAGCAGGGCTATCAAGCTCAGGATAAATTTCTTCATATCGTACGAATGAGGGTGCAAAGAAAACTATTTTATTTGAATCAGTTTCCTTATAAATGGACAATTATTCTAAAGACAATACTAAATTTTTCAAAAAAGGTGTTATATTTGTCAGCTTGGGAGGGCTTTTGATAAATGAAGAATGGAGAAAAATGAAGAATGAAGAATTAAGAATGAAGAATTTCTTAGGCTATTCACCATTGACCATTAACCATTCACCATTAATCATTGACCATTTACCATTAATCATCGTATTTTATCAACAATAAAAACAGTTTCGATCGTTATGAAAAAACATTTGTTATCTGTATTTGTTCTCGCCACGACGGCTTTTCTTTCGGCCAGTGCGCATGGAGGCGGTGAAGGAGGAATCAGTCCTTCTATGCTCGAACAGATTCGTCAAAGTTATCAGGGGACACCTGCCGACAAGGCACTACGCAATGCCATCGGCAACAACGATATCCGTCGTCTGGCCCTGAACCAGGAGAATATGAAGGGTATGGACACACACTTCTCGGTTCGTGTCAAGTCCAGCGGCATCACCGACCAGAAGTCGTCCGGTCGTTGCTGGCTGTTTACGGGGCTGAACGTGATGCGTGCCAAGACGATGGCACGTTTCGGCTTCCCGTCGTTCGAGTTTTCCGAAGTCTATCCTTTCTTCTGGGATCAGTTAGAGAAGTCGAACCTCTTCCTGCAGGGCGTCATCGACACCGGCAAGTTGCCCATGAGCGACCAAACGGTGGAGTGGCTCTTCAAGCATCCGCTGAGCGACGGCGGCACGTTTACGGGAGTGGCCGACATCGTGTCGAAGTACGGACTGGTGCCTGCCGAGGCCATGCCCGAGACAAACAGCAGTTCGAACACCTCGCGTATGGCATCGCTCATCAGCCTGAAGCTGAAGGAATATGGCCTGCAACTGCGTGACATGGTGGCACGTGGCGCCAAGGCCGACGAGCTGGAGCGGGAGAAGACCGCCATGCTGGGTACTGTCTATCGCATGCTGGTGCTCAACTTAGGCATGCCGCCTGCCGAGTTCGACTATGTGCGCAAGGACGCCAAGGGCAATCCGGTAGAAACGGAACACCATACGCCGATGACCTTCCTCCAGAAGTATGGCGATACCAAGCTGCTGACCGACTACGTGATGCTGATGAACGACCCTACGCGCGAATACTATAAGACTTACGAGATAGACTACGACCGCCACCGTTACGACGGACGCAACTGGACGTACGTCAACCTGCCCATTGAAGACATCAAGCAGATGGCCATCGCTTCGCTGAAGGACAGCACGATGATGTACTTCTCGTGCGACGTGGGTCAGCAACTCAACTCCGAGCGCGGCCTGCTGGACGTGAACAATTACGACTACGCTTCGCTGATGGGCGTTACCTTCGGCATGGACAAGAAGCAGCGCATCGCCACCTTCTCCAGCGGATCGAGCCACGCCATGACCTTGGCCGGTGTCGATCTTGACAAGGACGGCAAGCCCGTGAAGTGGTTGGTGGAGAACAGCTGGGGACCGTCGAGCGGCTGGCAAGGACACCTCATCATGACCGACCGCTGGTTTGACGAATATATGTTCCGTCTGGTGGTCGAGACGAAGTATGTGCCCGAAAAGGTGATGAAGCTTTTCCGTCAGGAGCCGATCAAGTTGCCTGCCTGGGATCCGATGTTTGCCGAAGAGGAATAAGGTTTCTTTTTTTACGTTGTCCGGTATAAATGATAGTCGGCTGCGGGATAGAAGCAGTGCGAAGAGTTGCAGTCTCTTCCGATCTGTCTGCTTGTATCCTGCAGCCGGCTGTTCTTTTTTCTTGGCATGGTATCCGGGGAGTATGGGTGTTGCTTGTTCTCTCTCTTGCTGCTGGATAGGTACTTATGAATGTCAGAAGCGTAGGGCTTAGGAACGAAATGAGGAAACAAAAGTCGTTTTTGTCGTATAAGAAGTCGTTTTTACCGTATTCCAGTAAAAAGAAATCTGTTACATTTGAGGCTGTCAAAATAGGAGAGTTGCCATTAAAACGCAACGCTCGGGATGACGGGGTGATATAGCTCAACTTTGACTTCATCGATTTTCAATTTGCAAGCTCAAGTTGCAGTTGACGAGTAACGAGTAGCAAGTTGATGAGTTGACAAGGTGTTTGTAGCGAGCTGTTTCAAACGGCTGTTTATCAAATAGTTGAGTTTCATCCTAGTAGACTTGTTAACTGAAGCCTTGTCAACTAATAAGTTGGGCATTTGCGAAACTTAAATAAATGATAATATCAAACATGAACTGTATGAAGGAGATTTATGGGGTGGTATTATGCCTTTTCCTCTTGGCGTCCTGTAACGGAAAAAGCCAGAAAAGCAGTCTGGCTATCAATGCCATAGACTGGGAAAGCAAGACGGAGGCGGTGACACCGCAGGCTGTGCCGTTGCCTACTTTGTGCAATATTGAGTACATGCAGATGGGAGATTCTTTTATCCTGTTGCAGAATGATAAGATGGAACCTTGCTTTACATTGTGGGATCTTTCGGACAGTAGGCATTATTTCTCTTTCGGGCAGATAGGAAACGGCCCTGACGATTTTCTGACTACGGCAAATCTGGTTGGCGGGCAAAGGAGCAGAGCATTCAGAATATGGAACGATAACGAAATAAGGACATATCTATGGGACGGGAAAGACAGTTTGTCCTGCAAAAGGCTACGGATGAATAAGAAAACTTTAGCAGGAGGATATCAGCGTCTTCACGCCCTCAATGATACGTTGTATTGTGGCTACAAAGCGCTTCCGCATGAGACGGGAGTTGAATTGTTGAATGTAGCTTCCGGTGAAATATACGACCGCATAGGAGTGGACGAAGGCTATTTTGAGGACAAGTCCATGCCTTACGACCTTACCTTTTGTGTCTATCAGGATAAATTGGTTGTGGGAAGAATACGTTTCAATCAGATAGAAGTGTATCGGATTGACACAGAGCGTATGAAGATTCTTCCGTTTTTTGTAATCAATTACAAAGGAGGTTCTCCCGAAAATCCGATGAAAGACGGTGCCTGTTACATGAAACAGATCAATGCGGATGATGCCTGTTTCTATATGTTGAACCAGGATACAGGCAGGCCGGGAAAGGAAACCTATATCGATATTTATACTTGGGAAGGAAAAGCCGTGAAACGTTTGAAGTTGGATGCGCTGTATTTAGAGGGCGTATTGGCCGACGACGTTTTCTATCTGAAGAAGTTTACGGATGATGATAACTTGTACAGGTTGTCTGTTGGCGGAGGGAAGTAGTGCGTGTGTGATGTATTACGGATGGTTTGACTTTGACGACGAATGCTTATAATGATAAATTTTGGTCATTCTGCATCGTTCGGACTTTGTGCCTTCATCGGCGGAAGCGAGTTGATTTGGGGTGCGGATGGGGCTTTGAATCGCCTTCAGGAATGGATATATACGTCTGAAATAGTGTATAAAATCGTTCATCGGCATTACAAAATCGTTCGGAAACGTTTCAATGTTGTGCTATTTATAGACGTAATGTGCTGGATATAAGGGTTGTCAGTTTTTGTCAGTCAGATCTGTTTGCAAAGCTCGAATCCTTTGCATACTTTTGAAAATCCTTAAGTGGAACAGGAAAAGTATACATGTGAAAACAAGATAATAATACCATTGAAAACAAATAACTATAAGAATACGATGAAAATACTTTTTTACACTTGCGTGTTTTGTGGAATGCTTCCTTTCCTATTGGGAGCGTGTTCGGAAGCCGGTAAGGAAAAAACGGTGGAGGAAGAGGGAGTGAATACCGTGCTGCCGGACAAGAAAACTGAAGTGACGGTGGTGCCTCTGAAACGACAGACCTTCTATCACGAACTGGTGAGCAACGGTAAAATGAAAGCGGCAGAAGAAGCAGACCTGAATTTCGAAACCGGAGGAGTGGTGGCAAAAATATATGTGAAAAACGGAACACGTGTGAAAAAGGATCAGCCACTGGCCGAACTGGACCCTTTCCTTCTGCAGAATAAGACGGCTCAGGCAACTGACGCGCTGGCAAAAGCCAAACTGGAATTGCAGGACGTACTGATAGGGCAGGGATATGCTGTAGGCGATACGGCCAGTGTGCCCGCCGACGTCATGCGGTTGGCCAAGGTGAAAAGCGGCTACGACCAGGCTCTTTATCAATACGAAATAGCACGCTACGAAGAAGAGCATGCCACGCTGCGGGCACCTTTCGACGGGGTGGTGGCCAATCTTTTTGCAAAGCCTTATAACAGGGTGTCGACTGCCGATGCCTTCTGTACGGTGATCGGTTCCAACCGGATGGAAGTAGACTTTACGGTGCTGGAAAATGAATTGCCCCTGATCAAGCAGGGTGATAAGGTGACGGTGTCGCCTTATGCCAATCCCGGAGCCAAATACGAAGGACGCATCTCGGAAATCAATCCCCTGGTAGATGAAAAAGGCATGGTGAACGTGAAAGCAACGGTGGCAAGCCGCGGCGAACTGTTCAGCGGAATGAACGTGCGGGTAAAGGTACGCCGCGAACTGCCCGACCAGTTGGTGATACCGAAGAGTGCGCTGGTGCTGCGCTCGGGCAAGCAGGTGGTGTTTACGCTGAAGAACGATATGGCGATATGGAACTATGTGCAGACACAGCTTGAGAACTCGGACAGCTATACGCTCGTGGGGGAAGAGATAAAAGAAGGCGACCTGGTGATAGCCACCGGCAACGTGAATCTGGCCCATGAAGCGCCCGTCACCGTAGTAGAGGAAACAAAGTAGTAACAACAGGACAAGACAGAGAGGGTTATGATAAAGTTCTTGATACAGCGGCCCATTGCCGTGCTGATGGCATTCGCGGCATGCTTCATCGTGGGGCTGGTGACTTATTCTACTTTGCCCGTGTCGTTGCTGCCCGACATCGCCATACCCGAAATTACCGTGCAGGTGTCGGTGCCCAACACGTCGGCGCGCGAACTGGAGAATACGGTGGTAAGACCCCTGCGCCAACAGTTGGTGCAAGTCTCGAAACTGAGGGACATGAGCAGCGAGACCCGGGACGGTGCCGGCATCATCCGGCTGAACTTCGACTACGGCACCAATACCGACCTGGCTTTCATCGAGGTGAACGAGAAGATAGACGCCGCCATGAACTATCTGCCGAAGGATACGGACCGCCCCAAGGTGGTGAAGGCAAGCGCGACGGACATCCCTGTTTTCTACCTGAACCTGACGTTGAAGGACGACAGCATCGGAAACATGCAGGCCGACGACCGCTTTCTGGATTTGTGCGAGTTTGCCGAAAACGTAATCAGAAGACGCATCGAGCAGCTGCCCGAAGTGGCGATGGTTGACGTGACCGGACTGGTAGAGAAAGAAGTGAGCATTGTTCCCGATCCGGCCAAGCTGGCAGTACTGGGACTGACGATAGGCGACATCGAAAGCGCCTTGTCGCAGAACAACGTGGAGCCGGGCAGCATGAGCGTGCGCGACGGATATTACGAATACAGCATCAAGTTCTCGACCTTGCTGCGCACCGAGGAAGACGTCAGAAACATCCTGCTGCGCAAGGGCGACCGCATCGTCCGATTGGGCGACTTCTGCCAGGTAGGCATTGTGCCGGTCGATGAGCGTGGACTGTCGGTCAGCAACGGTAAGCGCGCCGTGACGCTGGCTGTCATCAAGCAGGCCGACGAAAATATGGACAAGATGAAGGAAGCGGTGAACGGCGTGATGAATTATTTCCGTTGGGTTTATCCCGAAATCGACTTCAGCATCAGCCGCAACCAGACGGAACTGCTGGACTACACCATCGACAACCTGCAACAGAACCTGTCATTGGGTTTCCTGTTCATCTGCATTGTGGCGGTATTGTTCCTGGGCGACGTGCGTTCGCCGCTCATCATCGGGCTGAGTATGGTGGTGTCGCTGATAGTCTGCTTTCTGGTCTTCTACCTGTTCAACATGTCGCTCAACATCATTTCGCTGTCCGGACTGATACTGGCGCAGGGTATGATGGTGGACAACAGCATCATTGTCACCGAAAACATCTCGCAGTACCGCGAGCGGGGACTTACCCTGCACCGTGCCTGCATCGCCGGAGCCGGTGAAGTCATCACGCCCATGCTGAGTTCGTCGCTGACGACGGTGGCGGTGTTCGTCCCGCTGATATTCATGAGCGGCATCGCCGGTGCCCTGTTCTACGATCAGGCGTTTGCCGTAACGGCAGGTTTGCTTGTGTCCTATTTCACGGGCATCCTGTTGCTGCCCGTTCTCTATTCGCTGGCTTATGGGACAAAGCTGCACCAGAAGTCGTGGCTCAGTCGAGTTCGCATCCCCAATCCGCTGAAAGAGCATACCATGGATCGCTTCTACGATGCCGGAGTCGACTGGGTATTCCGGCATAAGGCGGTCAGCCTGTTGTTCTGTGCAGTCTCCATCCCCCTTTGCGTGTTCATGTTCCGCTTCATCGACAAAGAGCGGATGCCGGCCGTCGACCAGAACGAGCTGCTGGCGCGCGTGGAGTGGAACGAGAACATCCACGTGGATGAAAACCGCGACAGGGTGGACCGTCTGCTGGAGCATTTTGCCGGAAAGACGGTGGAACGCACCGCAGCCATCGGCCAGCAGGACTACCTGCTGGAACGCGACCGCCCCCTTTCGTCGTCGGAAGCGGAACTGTACTTCAAGACAGAGAAACCCGAAGAAATCGCTCCGTTGCAGAAAGCGGTCTATGCCTATGTGGCCGAGCACTATCCGTATGCGGTCATTTCGTTTTCGCCTCCCGAGACGGTGTTCGAGAAACTGTTTGTCACCGGCGAGGCCGATGTCGTGGCCGAACTGTATGCCCGGAACAAGGAACGGACTCCCGAAGCAGAAAAGTTGCGCGAGTTGGAAAAGCAGCTGGCAAAGACTACCGGTAATCCTCCTGTGGGCATCGCATTCGAAAACCAGCTGAACATCAGCATTCTGCAAGAACGTCTGCTGCTCTACAACGTGGTCTACGACGAACTGTACCGGACCCTGAAAACAGCCTTCAAGGAGAACAGCGTGGCCATGCTCCACTCTTATCAGCAGTATTTGCCCGTCAGCATCGTGGGCGAGGAGCAGACGGTCAACGAGATTCTGCAGAACACCCTGATACAGACACGCCCCGACGGACTGGGACAGGTAGAGTACGTCCCCCTTTCGATGCTGGTGAAAGTGACGGCAGGCGAAGACCTGAAGACCATCACCGCCGGAAAGAGCGGGGAATACATTCCCTTCCGCTTCTACGACGTGGAAGATGCGCCCGAGCTGATGGCCGGGGTGGACAAGGTGACCGAGGCTTCGGACGAGTGGGACACCGTGTTCAGCGGAAGTTTCTTCTCGAACCAGAAGATGCTGGACGAGCTGGTCGTTATCCTGTTCGTTTCCATTCTGCTGATGTATTTCATCCTGGCGGCACAGTTCGAAAGTTTCCTGCAACCGCTCATCGTGCTGTTCGAGATTCCGGTCGATGTCGCCTTCTCGCTGGTGCTGCTGTGGGTATGCGGGCATACGCTGAACCTGATGTCGGCCATCGGACTGATAGTGACCTGCGGTATCATCATCAACGACTCCATCCTGAAGCTGGATGCCATCAACGAGCTGCGCAAGGGTGGGATGCCGCTACTGGAGGCCATACACGAGGCAGGCCGCAGGCGTTTGCGTCCCATTGTGATGACTTCGCTGACCACCATATTTGCCATGGTGCCCTTGCTGTTCTCGTTCGACATGGGTTCGGAACTGCAGAAGCCGCTTTCCATCGCCATGATCGGGGCCATGTTGATAGGCACGTTAGTCAGCCTGTTTATTATTCCGCTGATATATTGGTACATATATAGAAAAAGTGAACGAAAGGTAAAGAGTGAGACAGTATCGTGCTGACTCTGTATTGAAGACATAAATTCGAACAAACAGATGAAAAAACTTATTTTTCTGATAGGATGGGGGCTCGGCATCTGCCTGCCGGCCGTGCAGACCGAAGCCCAGCAATTAGTGGTATTGGATCTGGAGAAGACCATCAGACTGGCCAACGACAGTTCGCTGGAAGCTTTCCGCACGCAGAACATGTATCTGGCAGGCTACTGGGAATACCGTACGTACAAGGCCAACCGCCTGCCCAGCCTGACGCTGAACATGACGCCCGCACAGTATAACCGCGACATTACACGCCGGTACGACTCGGAACAGGACTTAGACATCTATCGCAGCCAGCAGTCGTTTTACGCGTATGGTAACTTGGCCATCCGGCAGAATCTGGACCTGACGGGCGGTACCTTCTACATCGACACGGAACTGGGCTTCATGCGCAGCTTCGGGTCCAACCCATATACACAGTTTACCAGCGTGCCTATCCGGTTGGGATACTCGCAGAGCTTAGTGGGATACAATGCCTTCCGCTGGGAACGCAAGATAGAGCCTCTGAAGTACGAGAAGGTGAAGAAAGAATACATTTACAACGCTGAACAGGTGTCCGAGCTGGCCACCACCTACTTCTTCGATCTGGCCATGGCGCAGGCAGAATACGACTTGGCCAAGGACAACGTGGCTTCGACAGATACGCTGTACAGCATCGGCATGCAACGCCTGAAGATAGCATCCATCAGCCGTGCCGACCTGCTGACCTTGAAGCTCGATGTGGTGAATGCCCACAACACGTTGCAGAATGCGGCCAGTTCGCTGAAGCGTGCCATGTTTGCGCTGGCTTCGTTCCTCAATATGGAGAAGAACACCCAGATACGCTTGGAGTTGCCCGGCACGCCGCGCTCGCTGATTGTGCCGGTGGATGAGGCTCTGGCCGCCGCTCGCATCAACAATCCGGATTTTCTGGAGCTGAAGCAGAATATCTTAGAGGCCGAGCAGAATGTGGACCGCACCAAGAAGGAGTCGCGCTTCAACGCCAGCATCAATGCCAGCATCGGTTTCAACCAGGTGGCCGAACAGTTTGGCGAGGCATACCGGCGGCCTATGCAGCAGGAGATGGTGTCGGTCAGCGTCAGCATCCCGCTGGTGGACTGGGGCGTGAGGAAAGGCAAATACAACATGGCCCGCAACAACCTGAATGTGGTGAAGACTTCGGCCCGTCAGAGCGAGGCAAGCATCGAGGAAGAAGTGGTGATGACGGTCAGCGACTTCAACATACAGCAAAGCTTAGTAAGCAGTGCGGAAGAGGCACTCGACCTGGCCATACTGGCTTACGAAGAGACGCGTCAGCGGTTCATCATCGGCAAGGCAGACATCAACAGCCTTACCCTGTCGCTGAACCGTCAGCAGGAGGCGCAACGCAACTACATATCGGCCTTAAAGAATTACTGGCTGAACTACTACAAGATACGTAAACTGACGTTGCACGACTTCATGTCGGGCTTCTCGCTGTCGGAAAAGTTCGATTATGACAATTGACAGCCGTAGAGCAGGCGTCCGCCTTCCGCACGTCGGGAGCTGAATGCGACCCAGGCAAAAGCCGGGGAGTTTCCGTTGGAAAGCCGAGGGGTTTTCAGGAAAATGCCGACGTGTTTTGCGTGAAAAGTCGGCGGGAATTGCGTGAAAAGCCGCCGGGAATTGTAGATAGTAAAGCCGAAAATTGAATTAAATAAGACATCAATGAGACATTCTTCTTTTACAGTAATCGTTTCCTTTATCTGCCTTGCGCTGGTGGGGCTGGCATTAGTGCCGTTGCTGCCTGTCAAGCTGAATCCGTCGCGTGCCTTGCCGGGCTTCAGTGTCGGCTTCAACATGCCGGGAGCTTCGTCGCGGGTGGTCGAGATGGAAGTGACAAGTAAGTTGGAAGCCATGCTGGCACGCATCCGGGGAGTCAGGAACCTGAATTCGACTTCGGGAAACGGATGGGGAAGAATTGATGTCGATCTGGACAAGCATGCCGACATCGACGTGGTACGCTTCGAAGCCTCTACCGTGGTGAGGCAGGCCTGGTCGGGACTGCCGGATGGGGTAAGCTATCCGTACATCCAGATGCGGATGCCCGAAGACGATGCCAACCGTCCGTTTATTTCGTTCACGTTGAATGCGCCTTCTTCCCCCATCTGGATTCAGCAATACGCCGAGGAACACATCAAGCCCCGTCTGGCCGCCTTGCCGGGCGTGTACAAGGTGGACGTAAGCGGAGCCACCCCGATGGAGTGGAGGCTGGAGTACGACAGCGAAAAGCTGCGTACGCTGGGAATCAGCCCGTACGATATTCAGGCTGCCATCCAGCAGGCGTACCGGAAAGAGTTCCTGGGCACGCACAACGTGGACAACGGACGTGGCGGAAAACAGTGGATCAGACTGGCGCTGGTCCCGGAAAAGACCGACTTCGGCTTCGACCCGACTACCATTACGGTGACGGCCTCCAACGGAAGACTGTTCCGGCTGGACCAGCTGGTCAGCGTCGTCCACACCGAAGAAGAGCCTCAAAGCTATTACCGCATCAACGGACTGAACTCCA
>ENA-ORSS01000874-ORSS01000874.1-human-gut-metagenome-genome-assembly--contig:-NODE-874-length-34119-cov-2.675434_pt1 | contig 34119 bp, 29 predicted proteins | sample MGYA00241899_ERZ509162 | MGnify/ENA primary metagenome ERZ509162 (study PRJEB26280, sample SAMEA2338641) | human gut metagenome | biome: human gut; feature: human-associated habitat; material: faeces... | reverse complement strand
TTTTTTAAATGGGTGTTATACAATCACTCTCTATCAGTGCCAAATGGCGCCAATTTACCTCAAATAGCCTATTAATTTGAAAGAAAACGGCGAAGGGAGAGTTGCGATTCTTTACATGTAAGTTTCTGCGATTGCGTAAGTGACATGCGGGCATTCCGCTTTTATCGCAATTTCGTACGGCACAAAGTCTCCGCTTTCAAGGCACTTTGCAAGTATCCTATGCAATTCAAGATGTTTTTCCTGCGAGCATCTTAACCTGAGCGTCCCCCTACCATACCTCACAAAAACCGCGAATAAATCCAAAAAATACACATGGTGGGTATGGTAGTTTTAGCGCCCAAACTGATTCCATCAAGCGCCTTAGCCCCGCAAGGCAAGAACAAGCCTTTGCCAATTTCTAATTCAGAGGAAAGCTTTTTTGAGTAAGTTGTCCAAGGGACTATTTTAAGGATTTAAGTGATTTCTAAATACTTGACTGTTTAACTTTAATATTATATCAAATTTTTACTAAAAAAATAAGTGAATTTCAGGGAGGTTCATATGAATATTAAAAATAAAATTCTCATGCCAGGCATTATATTTTATGGTAGCATGATATATTTATCCGGACAAGATATATTGAACCTTACTTCGACATTCTCTGAAGACAATTATAGAAGTGAAACTCTAAAAATTGATTATGATATTGGCGTTGACTATTACGATATCAAAAATGCTGATAAGAATGTAAAAATATCGAGCAGCAGGGAATCATTTATTAATATTTTATCTCCAAAATATATTTATCTCAAGAAATTCAAAGATAATTTAGGTACTGAGCTCGAATACATTACAGATGATAAAAACCATTTTCTATATTTCCCAAAGCTAAAAAGTGCAAGTATTTCTCATACCGGAATTGTTCCAATTCGAGATAGATTTTTTACCGATTATTTAACACTCATTCCTGATTTTTATCAGGATCGCTATGCGTTGTCTAATATAATATCCCTTCTCAAAGAAGCTGAAAATACTACATATGAAATTAAAAATTTAAATAAAAATACATGCACTCTTGTTATAAAACAGGCAATGAAGCCATTGAATCAGAAGATATTTAATGAATATACCATTAAATTTATACAAAGAGATGCTTATTGGCTGCCAACAGAACTTGTACATAACTATTATTTAGAAAGAGAAAAATCTTCAATAAGATTAGATGGAAATTTTAAATTATTATATAGCGACTATGAAAAACATGCAAATGTATTTCTACCAAAGAAAATAGAACTATGGGAGTATATACCTTCTGGTTGGATAGGAAATAACGATGACGGAACTCCAAAATTAAGAAAACAAAAGCTAAAATATTACGAAGTTATTTCATTGAAAAATGTTTCAATTGAAAAGGAAAATCTGCAAAAAGGTATAATAAAAATTCCAGATGATGTTGATATTTACGCCCACAGTACAAAAAAGCAATATAGAACAGCGGATATAGACACTATAAAAGAAATATTAAAATTATCAGTAGATACACTTCCGAAAAATAGCATTAACGCCCCCCGATAAAGCACGCGTAAAGGTAACATCGCTTTAGCATCGTTTGACTATTTTTTGATGTTATTATGCTGCCCAATTTGCGTTGAAGGCACAAAAAAATCATTAATTTTATAATAAAGCAAATTCCCACAAAAAGTGAATAGCGCCACGTAATGATTTTTGGCATAGTTAGCAAGCTACCGCGTTGCGTGGAAAAGTAAGTTTTAAGATACAGCTTTGAGAATCTCCCATAATGGCACGGATAACTCTTTAAGCTCTACCGAGGAGTAGCGACTAAGGAAGACGCCGAGTAGTATTTCAAAATGTATCCGTCAAATATCTATTTTTAATCTGGCAGTCTGAAATGATGGATTTTCCGCTCCGTTGTGGACGTACAAAACGCCATCTATTACCTCAAATCGCTCCATGAAAAAATTCATGTCTTGATGATACTTTACTTTTACGTTGTTTTTTGTATAAAGCTTTGCGTCTTTTAAATCATAGATTTTCTTTGTAAGACCTTTCGGGCTTTCGGATACTATGATAAACTTATTTTCGTTGGATCGGGATTTCACGCTAATGACTGCGATATTATTTTTTATGTCCCAACCGGTTGAAAACATAAATATTTGCTTTTCTTTAGAATCTACCTGAGTGGAATACGGAGCCTCCGCGGAATATACCAAGTCTCGATTTTCGGGATAGAAGAAATTTCCTACTTCACTATTTTTAATGGAGGTTCTTAAAGTGTTGCTAAAATCTCCGCATATTCTATTTCCTTTTGGGGTTTTATCTAAATCATAAACCATTATAAAATCGGAAGCAATATTGCAAGGAGCATTGCGCGGGCTAAATTTCCTAAATAATAGATATCGTCCGGAAGGAGACTGGAGAATAGAATATTTATCTGATAATGGAAAGTGTAAAATAATATCGATAATCTGAAAATTCTTTGAATCGATTACCATTGTTATCGTTCCACTCTGTGAATGTCCTGAAAAAATTATCCTGTTATTATATGAAGTATGATATAATGGCGGGATGAGTTTAGATGGAAGCTGTATATTCTTCTTGCCGTTTTTACTAACTATATATCTTGCTATGTTATTTTGGGAAGTTCTGCTTTTTGTTTCTACTACATTAAACGAAGCTTCCGTTTGCACTATACGGGAAATTTTATTCGACAATTTGGTTGAATCTTCTTTATCCGGAGACTCAAGCTTTAGATCTGTTGCCGATGCGAAACTTACAAATGTTGCTCCTATGAAAAGAAATACATAATATAAAACAAATGCACTTTTCATATGAGTGGAATTAATGATTTTTATAAGTACATGCTATAACCATTTACTATCCAAGCAAGCGTTATTTTCTGACTATTCCATTATCATAATGATAAAATTACACAACTACTTGGATAATGAGCTTATATCTCCTAAGGAGAATTAGTACGAAAATTACTTTTGTAGAGAGTGGGATAATGGCAAAATCATTTATAAGTCGGCAAAAGACGTGAATCTTATCGTAAAAATTGGACAGCTTGGAGGCATATTGAACTTTTACTATCGGAAAGCCATTTATAGTTTCTTTAATTTTTCTATTATATTGAAGCCCCTAAACTCCGTTGCTAAAAGGCAATAATTTGGCTATAAGAAATCCATTAAATCGCCAAATACGACAGGGGGATGTTCGGCAGACCAGCTTCCTCTCGAGGATAGATTTTCTGAAATGTCCCATACTGGACCCGTTGGAATTACAATATTTCTTGGCTATGCAAAAAAACTCTTAAACAAATTCTTTTAAAATCCGTCTAAATATATAAAGCATTTTAAACAAAATTTTAATTATTCCGCAATACTGATATGGATACGGCAGACAAATCTTGGTACAATATTGAAAAATGGCTCGCTTCCGCCTATGTAGAGACTTGACTCTTTTGCGGCTATATTGAGAATCTGAAAATCCGATTGCAGAATCTTGTGGTTTTTCGCTATTCTGCCTATACCCCATCGGGAAACGCTATCTTACGGATTGTAAGAAATTGAAAAACAACCATATTATAAATATAATGAAATTTTTCGATAATAATTTTTCGCTAAAAATTTACAAATTTATCCCCGCCTTTTTATTGATGTTTGCGGTATCCTCATGCGCTTCGAGCGGTACTGATTCACGCTCAAGCGATGACATGCCGCTGGATGCACCAAAACCGGAGAAGTCTGAAGAATTTGTTAGAAAGCAATCTGACATGGCGCATGAAATAGAAAAATATCCATTAGGAATCATAGGTGAAGTTGAGACTGTGCGTCTGCCCGATTTTAAGTCGAGCTTTGAGGCGAGAGTGGACACGGGCGCCACAACTTGCTCCATTGACGCTTTCGACATAAAGAATTTTGAGCGCGACGGGCGCAAATGGGTCTCGTTTAAGATAAAATCGCGCACATCGGGCGAACAAAAAAGTTTTGAGCTTCCGGTCGTAAGAATTGTTCCCATAAAGCGGCACGGCATGCCGGATCAGCAGCGTTTTTCTGTAATGTTAACTGTGAAAATTGGGCATCTGACGCTCGAACGCGAATTTACTCTTACTGATAGGAGCTCGTTTGACTATCAAGTCTTATTAGGCAGAAATCTCCTAAGCGGGATAGCAGTTGTTGACGTAACACGTAAAAATTCAATATAGCCATATGCAAGATAGTAAACATAGCCGCCGAACTGTATATTGGCTTACGGCAATCCTTTGCGCCGTGGCAATTGCAATCACCTTTGCAAAGGTAAAATACCTTGATTTCAGCTTTAACGATAAAGCGTCTTTCTACTATCAGGCAGATGCAACTCTCGCTTTTGAGGCAAAAAAAGGGGCTAATGTTAAGCTTAGTATATCTCTCCCCGAAAAAACCTCTTTATATTATTTTGGACGTGATCCGGCCGGAGATCCAAGATTTAAAATAATAAGGGAAAACGGTCTTGCAAGGGCGGCGGCTGAATTTGTCTGCACAAACAACGGATGGCAAAATATATCGTACAGATTTAAAATAATCCCAAAATCGGTAGGTACGGAAAATACGGACTTTAACCTTCCCCCTCAAAACGAAAAATATCCGCAAGTATCTGACGAAATAAAGCTCGCCGCAGCAAAGCTCGTAAAAAAAATCGATCCTGAAGGCAATATGACATCGCGGAATTTTGCGCCGGCTCTTTTTAGGGAGCTTGCAGCAATGCCTCCGGATCAAAAGAAAATGTTTTCACAGCTGAGCGGTTCTTCTGGGACGCTTGAAGCAGCATACTTAATTTTGTCGCTAAAAAAAATACCGGCAAGGATTGTAAGGGGAATATTTTTAAACGAACAGTCTCGCAGTTCCCAAGCAGCGCAATTCTTGGAGGTTTGGTGCGGAGACTCTTGGGTGATGTTTAAACCCAGCTCAGGCGAAGAACAAAAGCCCAAGGACTTTCTGGTCTTACAGCGTTCGGGTAAATCTCTATACGAAATATCTGGAGCGTCAAATTCTTCCCTTAGATTTTCAGTCACAAAAGTTCCGCAGGGCGCAGCTTCTCTGAACAGAATCAGAGCCGACGTAATAGGCAAACAAAAGCTTTCCGATTTCTCTTTGTTTTCGCTTCCCGCATCAGAGCAAAACGTTTTCAAGCGACTTACGCTTTTGCCACTCGCAATCCTTTTTATAGTAATAGCCCGCAATATAATCGGGATACAGACAATGGGAACTTTTATGCCTGTTCTGATTGCAATGGCTTTTTTAGAAATGAATCTTGTTTCTGGGCTGCTTTGTTTTTGCATTATCCTCACTGTGGGGTTATCGATAAGATTTTGGCTTTCAAAGCTTAATTTATTGATGGTCCCACGAATATCTGCGGTTGTTGTGGTTGTTATACTTATCATGCAGGCTATAAGTATTGCCGGTAATCTTCTGAAGCTCCCGGATTTTATGAGCGTTACGTTTTTCCCCCTGATTATTATCGCTTGGACAATAGAAAGGGCCTCGACAATTTGGGAGGAAGACGGGGCGGGACACACGTTAAAGCAGCTTGCGGCAAGCCTTATCACTGCCGTATTTAGCTATCTTGTGCTGTCAAATTCCTATTTGCAGTACTTGTTATACACTTTTGCAGAGCTGAATCTTGCAATACTTGGAATAATCCTACTTTTGGGGACCTATACCGGATATAGGTTGACCGAATTGTTAAGGTTTAAATCTTTGGTAAACAAATGAGGTTTTCTTTTAAATTGCCGCAATTTGCCAGTCCCAAAAGCCTTCATGAAAATGGGGTTTTGGGAATGAATGAGCGCAACCACGCGTATATTATGCGCTACAACAACCGCAAGGATTATCCCGATGTTGACGATAAATTGCGCACAAAAAAACTTGCCGTAGAGCACGGTGTATCGACCGCCGAATATGTAGGGGCGATTGATTGCCAATTCCAAGTAAAAAGCTTTTTTGATATAGTCAAAGATGTTCCAGATTTCGTCATAAAGCCGGGGCACGGAAGCGGCGGCCGGGGAATACTCGTAATAACACGGCACGACGGCAAAACGTTTTATAAACCAAACGGCACAAGCTGCGACTACAACTTTATATACGAACATATATCAAACATTTTAAGCGGACTTTACAGCCTGGGCGGCAATCCTGACTACGCCCTATTTGAGAGATGCATAGATTTTTCCGACGTATATAGTCGTTTTAGCTACCAGGGCGTCCCGGACGTTCGTTTAATAGTATTTAAAGGCTATCCGATAATGTCGATGATACGGCTTGCCACAAAACTTTCCGACGGGCGAGCCAATTTGCATCAAGGTGCGATAGGTGTTGGCATAAGCATAAGAACTGGGCTTCCGTTGTTTGCTACGCAAAATAATAAGAGAGTTGAAGTCCACCCGGATACCAACGCTAACCTTTCTGAACTGAGAATCCCGTTTTGGGAAGAGGCTCGCGGCACTTTGCGCGACAATGACTCCATTGGGATATTTTGGAGCCGATATATCAACAGACAGCAAGCGCGGGCCGCTGCTTTTAGAATTAAACGCTAGACCCGGCCTTGCGATACAAATAGCCAACGGGTGCGGCCTCCTAAAACGGTTGAAATTGATAGAGTCTTTGCCGGATAATGCCCACGCTACAATTGAGGAGAAAATTGAGTTCTCTAAGCAAAATTTCAGTTAAGAAAGCAATGTCATAAGAATTGCCTGCGTACGGGCTTTTGGCACATTTTTAAGACACCAGTTGTACTTCTAAATCCCTTGCAAAGAGGCGGAGAGTCATTCGCGATTTCAGGCGCAAAATTAATCGTAAATCTTCGATTGCTTCGCGGCTGTGTAAAAATTTTTCATTTCCTTTATCCGGGAAGCGTCTATTTCTTTAAGTTGCCGGCTTTTAGTACGTCGCTTTAACTGGCCCACAACGCCGCAAAATCCGCCATATTCCGTTATTATAAATTTCGGCTTTCAATTGAATACAAAAAATATTTAGACGCACTAATCCCCTTCCCGCCTATCTATTATTGCAAATATATTTTTTAAGGGTTTTCAACAAATAAAAACGGCCCGCTATTTCTTGCGGGCCATTTTTCATAAGTGAGAAAAGGATTTCCTATCTTTTCCTTCGGCTAAAAACAAGGCAAAGAGATATTGCGCCTATTATCGCCGCATAAGTCGACGGTTCTGGAACTGCAGTATATCCGTAATCGGAAAAATACGACACAACAAACGAAAGGTACTCTCCATCGTAAGAGAGGTCGCTTATATCGTCCGCTTTGCTCCATTCATTTTCTCCCGTAGCTTTATGCCATATGGTAAAGTCCAAGTCTTTCAATGTAGAATCGCCTATATAGAAACTAAAAACTACACTGTCGGTATCAGCCATAGTGACATCAAACGAGTATGCCGCAACTTTATAAAAATCCGACCCTAATTGCGCTGTAAGAGTATCTGTGGTTGTATTAACCGCATTTACAGTAGCGGAATCGGAATTAAATGCCATCTCTATAGTATCAGCACCGTCTTTTGCCAGAATTACCCTGCCATTATCAGCCACGGACACAGATTCGCCGGCTGAGTCTATATTCATGGATTTGCCTTCCGAAACTTTAAATACGTTTCCCGAAAGTGTGCCTCCGTAAAGCTTTGTGTTGCCATAGGTTATTATATTTGCCGCCGAGACATTGTAATCACCGGCCCCCAAACCCGCTTTCGCAAAAAGCGCAATTGTGCCGTTGTTTTTGAGTGCGAGGTTGGAGTTTGAGAGAGTATTATTTCCGTCTATTCTAAGAGCGAGTGTCGCACCGCTTTCAACATTTATAACTGAGGCCCCCAATTTGTTTTTTACGGTCATTGTTCCATCATTGACATTGAGTACATCTGTAAAATACTCCATAGAAAAATTAACAACAAGCTCGCCTGCTCCTGTTTTAGTGATTGTTGAATTTCCCAATCCTGCACTTGCGATGGAATCATATCCGTTAATTCCGTTGCCTATTGTAATTTTTGCATTGTCTGATGCGTTGAAATTGAGATTTCCCGACTCTCCGACATAAGCAAAACCGCCAAGCGAATCATCTTTTACATCGGAAGAATTTGTTGCGAAATTTCCTATATTGCTGATGTCTTCTGTAGCATTGATGTTTATTGTCGCCTTTTCTACATATAAAGCTCCGCCAAGCCCGGATTTTATCGCCGAGTTATTTGTAAACGTATCATTTGTTGAAGTGACGACTGCATTGCCGCGGGCGTTAATGGCGCCGCCATGGGCCTTGCTATCGCTTATTACGGAATTACCGTCGTAAATATTACTGGTGGAGTCAATATTGCGTCCATTTGCATAAAAAACGCCGCCCCTGGCGCAATAGGACATGCCTTCTGATGAATTGCCTATAAACTTTGAATTGCTTGCGGAAAAACCTGCCGACGTTCCGTTAGATGCCACAGCAATGCCGCCTGGTAAATACGCAGTCTGAATCAAGCAGAATAAATTTGTCAGCGCTTCCGAGATTAACTTTAAAGTAATCGAGTATATCCAATAGATAAAACTGGTTGCGCCAATAAGAAAACCAATCCGCGGGAGTTTTTCTCGTAAGCAATATGTTTACCACCGTGACATCAAGTTTCTTAAATATATTGCAGATATTTACACCATCCATTTTTCAAGCTCTGGTGCAGGAATATTTGTAAAAAAATCAATCGGACATTCGGGTTAAATAGCCTCGCAGAAGTGAAAAAAATTTAAGGTAGCCTTTAGGTATAATTCGTAAAATTTCGCCGAATAACTGCTCATTGCGACATTCGTATACACACTGTAATCGTCTTTACTCTCCCGATAAAACCAAGTTGCTATAAAGTTATCGCCGACTTTAGAAATACTAGACATAATAAGACCTCTACCGTTTTATTGAAATAGGAAATAAAACTTATATCTCAACTAAAAGATATAACGCGAATATTTGGGCATCCACCAAAGCAATTTCTCATTTATATATGGCATTAAGATCTTAGCTTAAAAATTAAAATCTTATGCGCGCATATAATTTGAGCCATAAATATTTTGAATGCTAAACTATATATACCTAATCTCATATTTCCGATAAGAGCGAATATATATAAGATGCTTCACAATAGTGAGATTAACGGAAATAATTTAGAACATTTGCACAACATATATTAAGTAGCGGCATGGATGCAGAAATCCGCGATGTGCGACTTATAAAATCAATCCTATTAAACTTGGCGTCAAAGCTGAGCAGAATGCTAAAAAGCAGAGGAAAATCCGCAAATTGAACGCTGGCTAATTCGACAACCGTGCATATTTTGTCGGAAAGCAAAATTTGCGCTCGATAATTTTACAATGCGCAAATTTTATTTTCTATGAATGGTGCGCACAACTTAAAGGCAGGCAGCACACAGCTATTAAAAAGCTCAATCTTGCAATATCTATAAAATTTTTATTAGATTTTTAAATAGCCAAAAACCTTGCGAAAATAGCTAAAAAGAATGCGGAAATCATTCGGAAGCTTTTGAGGCCAAAACAAGGAAATAATTAAACAGGAGCTCTCCATTTTCAGAACTGCTAAAATATGAGTTTAGGGCAATGGGTGTGTCCATATTAAGAAAAGTCATTCCGTAATGTCTTGATATTATTGTCATCGGATAAATTTTTTTGCTATCGAGCTCTATAAGCCCCTCTAATGCGCCGTAATATAAATCAAGCATTAGCGCAATCTTACTTCCCTTTTCTATTTCCCGGCAATACGCGGATAACTTTAATCCGTCTTGAAATTTATTTTTGAATATATTTTCAACCTCATTCGCCGCAAGACGGTCATTTGCATTCTTTGATTTTTCAAATTTATGAATTTTGTTAATACTGACATCTTGATTACCGCTTATTTTAAAAGAGCAAACAAGTTTTCCAAACTTGTCCGCAATGTCTTTAGAGGGAGCCTTTAAAGCTTTCAAAAAATCGGATTCTCCGGATTTGCATAGATATATTTTTATATCGTATGACTGCGCAAATGCGCAAAGTGACAATAATACCGTTACAATGAATGTTATTATCTTTTTCATATATAATTTTTATAAAAGAAATAACAAGAAGTAAAGCCTTTTATTGCACCCTATAAAACTCTAATAAATTTTGCCGCATAATTGTTCCTCCGAACGTCGAGAATTTTATAAAAAAAACGCCCGAATTTATTTCAAGGCGTTCTTGTTTGTTATATGGATGTGTAAAGAAATCGCTACTTATTCCACGGAAGCTTTCCCAACAGTGACGCCATCGCGCAAGTGTTTGAAATGCCAGCGTACATTAATCCGCACCCGACAAACGCCGGCAAAAGCGCAAACCACACATTTATTGACATCGCCAAAACGCTCCCCAATAAGACGAGAGCCCCTGCTACTATGCGGACTTGCCTTTCCATCGACATCACCGTTTTTTCGTACACCAATCCGCTTTTTCCGATAAGCGATGAAATCCCGCCCTTTATTATTGCTACATTCGGATACCCTGCTTCTTCAAGCATTCTGGCGGCTTTGCTCGCGCGGAAACCGCTTTTGCAGAGAACGCATATTTTCCCTCCGTTTAGCCCGTAGTCTTTAATGAAGCTTTTTGCATCGAATTGCGGGAGTTCCACAAAATAATGTTTGCGCCTAAGCGCAATCTCCGTGTGTTCGCTCCCGTTTCTAACGTCGAGAATAACGGCGTCCGCCGGTATTTCAGCGTAGTCTAATTGGTTTTTGTACATATCGTCCATGTTTCGTTTATTTTGAATTTACAGCTTTCCAAGTAAGATATCCGCCGGAAAGATTGGCGGCGTTAAAGCCGTTTTGCTTTAAAATGCGCTCCGCGAGATACCCCCTCAGCCCGACTTGGCAGGAAGCCACCACCAGACGGCTCTTGTCTATCTCCGATAGCCTTCCCCTCAGCTGCCCGAGCGGAATATTTACGGAATTGGGGATTTTGCCGTTGGCGACTTCCGAGGGCTCGCGGACATCGAGGACTACCGCCCCGTCCGGAATATTTTCAGCATACACTGGGGTTGACTTCCCGGTAAGGACGTTGGAAGCCACAAAGCCGGCGTAGTTTACCGGATCTTTCGCCGAGCTGAACGGGGGTGCATAAGCCAATTCGAGCTCCCCGAGCGCGTCCGCCTTAAATCCTGCATACATCGCCTGAGCTATCGCGTCTATGCGCTTGTCGACCCCTTTTTCTCCGATAATCTGCGCGCCGTATATTGTTCCGTCGTCGCCGAAAATCAGCTTTATGTCCATTCGCGAGGCACCGGGATAATATGAGGCAGACGACGACGGATGTATATAAATCTTGCGGTATTTTTTCCCGTCTGCTTTAAGGCGTTTTTCGGTCATTCCGACACTCGCTGCGGCATACTTGCCGACTTTCACTACTGACGCCCCGTAAGTTCCCTTATAAACACTTTCGATTCCCGCTATGTTGTCGGCGGCAATCCTGCCCTGTTCATTGGCGGGTCCCGCGAGGGGGATATGTGTCCTTGAATTGAATATCGGTTCCGCAATTTCTACAACATCTCCAGCCGCATAAATATTTTCGTCGGAAGTTCTCATATGTTCGTCAACTTTTATGAAGCCGCCTTTTGAACATTCTATTCCGGATTTTACGGCGAGCTCGGAATTGGGCTTTACGCCGGTGGACGAGATTACAATGTTTGAGAAAACGCGTTCGCCTCCGCTCAGCACCGCGACTACCCCGCCCTCTGCATTTTCGTATTTTTCAACAGTGCGCCCGAAAATCAGATTCACCCCCATTGCCCGCAATTCGTCGGCGAGCGGGCGCGCCATTTCTTCATCGAATACGGGTAGAACATGGTGGCTGCGCTGTATTAGAGAGACTTCCACTCCTTTGTGCCTCAAATTTTCAGCGGTTTCCAAGCCTATAAAACCTCCGCCAACGATGGTGACTTTCGGGTTTGGCCCCGCGCCAGATAGGGCTGAAATTATATTGTCCATATCCGACATTGTCCAAAGGTGGCGGACATTGGGGTTGTCGTCGCCCTCTGTCTTTGGAGTGAAGGCGCTCGCGCCGGTAGCTATTATAAGCTTGTCGTACGGCTCAAAGTATTCGCCTTCGCCGCCCTTTACGAGAACCCGCCTATTTCCCCTGTCTATTGATATGACCTCAGAGCAAACGCGGACTTCGATATTGAACCATGACGCGAATTTTTCCGGGCGCGTTACAATCAAGTCGTCCCTGTCGGCTATGACGCCGCCAATGTGGTAAGGCAGCCCGCAGTTTGCGTATGATACATATTTGCCGCGCTCGAGAATTAAAATTTCCGCAGCTTCGTTTAGGCGGCGCAATCTTGCCGCAGCGTTCGCGCCGGCGGCGACTCCTCCGATAATTACAATTTTTGCCTTATTCATAATGATTATTATTTGCTTTTATTGCTTAGCTTCAATTTTGCTTAAAACAAGTTTTTTATGCGTGCGGTTTAAAAAAAATCACTTCCGGCGCGCGTGCCTGATTTATTTTTTTACTGAATTTTTCTTTTATTTTTGGGGCGAACCATCGGAACCACCTTTCAATATTCACGTAATTTATAATAACTTATGACGCACAATTTGCGTTGCTTGCGAAAGGCTATAATCCCAGGGGTAATACGTATGTATCTTAATATTTTATGCTTGGTTAATTTTTAAATTGTTATTCCGATGAGAGATAAATATGAGGCAAATTCTAAAAAATATCCCCAAAGAAAAGGTTCTCAAACTCGCAGACTTAGTGGAAGTAAGACCGGGTGAAATAGTAAGCAAAACCCTTGCACAGAACGACTGCGTAAGCATTACGCTTTTTGCCTTCGACAAGGGCGAGGAGATTGGCACGCACGATTCCACTGGAGACGCTATGGTGACAGTTCTTGAAGGTGCCGGGAGCTTTACTGTCGGAGGCGAAGCCCACATCGTAAAAGCTGGCGAAACTCTTGTTATGCCCGCAAAAATTCCCCATTCAGTATTTGCAGTCGAACCTTTTAAATGGATTCTCACTGTCGTATTTCCAAAATAAAGGCAAACATCTAAAACAATCAAAAAAAATGGCGTCGGAGTAATTCCGGCGTTTTTTCATTTTACAGTCGCAGGCGATTGCCACACTAAGGACAGATTCTTGCAAAAATAGCGGCAAAATATTATGCATGCGGATTAGCGATTGAATTGAGACGCAAATATCTATGGGAAATCAAATGAATACAGAGTTTTGTCTTATAGGCTGCCTTCAATAAGAATAAAAATGCGCTAAAAATAAAATTTTCCCGGGATAAATTGTTTGAAAAGTATAAACTTTGCGTTAACACTTAAAAACAAGCACTCAATCGATTGACTATGGGGAATAGAAGGGAATTCTTAAAAGTCTCGCTGGCTGCATCGGCGGGAATCGCAATATGCGGCTGCTCAAGTAATGGAAGCACGGCAAAAATATTCGATGATTCCGAGAGAAACTGTTTAATAGCAATTTCGGAACAAATAGTCCCCGCAGACGAGCAGTGGGGCGGCGCGACAGAAGCCGGCGTCATAAACTACATAGAAAACTGGGTCGGCAAATATTATCCAGAAATGCTGCCTACTTATAAAAAGGGCATATCGGCTGTCCAAAACGCCTCGCAAAGGCTCTACTCTAAAAACTTTCAGGAGCTCGAATTTGATGTTCAAACCGATTTTCTAAAAAAAATGGAATCGGGAGCGCTTGACAAACAGGATTGGAAGGAAATTAACCAGCGCGAATTTTTTAAAGAGATGCGCGTGCGAACCATGCAAGGGTTTTACGGGCCGCCGCGCCACGGCGGAAATAAAGACTATATGTCGTATAAAATGTGCGGGCTGGAAATGCCGCATGTACTCGGTCAAAACAGATATTAAACGCGCATTCAAATGGAGATTAAACACGATAAAGTCGATGCAGTTATAGTCGGCGCGGGCGCAGGCGGAGGGATTGTCGCAAAACAGCTCGCCGTTGCAGGATTCAAATGCGTTTTGTTGGAAAGGGGCCAATGGCCCGACTACGACGATTCCCCAAACGACGAGCTCATAAATCAGCGCACCCACGCAATACGCCCCCTACACTTCATGGACAGGCGCAAGTTTGTCGATCCCGAAAAGCCCTGGATTACAGACTCGTTTCTGAATGCAGCATGCGTAGGCTCGGGGACGGTGACGTACGGAGCGATGGCATGGCGGTTTATGCCCCAAGATTTCAAGCTCCACACTCTCTCCCCCGACATAAAGGACTCCGCGCTCGCCGACTGGCCCATTACCTACGACGACCTCGAACCGTTTTACGAGCAGGCGGAATACGAGATAGGCGTATCCGGCGACCAGAGCCAAAATCCCTTTGCGCCCCCGCGGAAAAAAGATTTTCCGATGCCCGCATTTGAATACAACAAAGAGGATAGGGAAGTTTTAATCCCCGCGATAAAGCGGATGGGCTTCCACCCCTACCCCATTCCCATGCTCCGCAATTCGGTAAGGTACAATGGCCGCGCGGCATGCCTTCGCAACCATACCTGCTGCGGATACATTTGTCCCTGCGACGCAAAAAACGGGACCCAAAATACAGTGATTCCCGTCGCGATAAAAAGCGGGAACTGCGAAGTACGAACAGGCTCGATAGCCTATGAAATTGTCATGGAAGGGCGGCGCGCCGTAGGTGTCAGGTATTTTGACCTCGACCAAAACTCACATTTTCAGCCGGCTTCGATAGTCGTATCATCAGCGGGTTCGTCCGGCACTACAAAGCTTCTTTTGATGTCGAAATCCAAAATGTTCCCCGACGGGCTTGGGAACAATTCAGACATGGTTGGAAGGTGCGCAAACTCGCACCATTACACCGGCGCATTTGGGCTATTTGATAGAGACGTTTCGTCAGAACAGGGGCCTGGAGCAACAGTTGCGTTTTCAGATTTAAACCATATGCCGGACAAAAAGATTTTTGCCGGGGTTTTGTGCTCTGAATTTTATTCGCTTCCGTGGGCCAAAACACAGATTAGGCCGCCGAATTCCCCAATGTGGGGGGCCGAGCACAAAAAATTTCAGCGCGAAAATTACAGGCGGATACTCAGAATGATAGGACCGGTACAGGAAATACCTATGTATGAGGCGCGGATAGTGCTGCACAAGACAAAAAAAGACGCTTTCGGAATGCCGATGCTCGCGACACAAGGCGGGAAACATCCCCTAACCGTAAAACAATCCAATATAATGTCTGACACTGCCAAGGCTGTATTAGAGGAAGCCGGTGCCATACAAACATGGAAGATCAACAGTGATCCGGGGCTTGGCTGGTGCAATGCGGGCGGGCAGCACCAGGCGTGCTCATGCAGAATGGGGGATAATCCCAAATATTCAGTCGTCGATCCAAACTGCAAAATTTGGGGGACCGAAAATGTTTTCATAGGCGACGCCGCCGTGCATGTAAACAACGGCGGTCTGGATGTGGGGCAAAATTATAACCTGTCAAAGAAGGAAGATGCTAAAGTGCCACAGTGTCCGCCGGAGAAAGAAGCGGCGATTATCCAAGCGTTCAAACATTTTGAGATGATCTAATCTTTTAATATAAATTGGAAGCAGGAGGTATGTAGAATGAAGAAGATTTTTTTAGCGTACATTATTGCAATAGCCGCCCTTTGCGCCCTCGCATTTGCCGGATACTCCTCATGGAACGCCGCCGACCCTGAATACACATGCGCGCAGTGCCACGAAATTAGGCCGACCCACGAGAAGTGGAAAGACTCTGCCCACGCGGAAGTTTCATGCGTGCAATGCCACGGAACCGCAATATCCAACGGTATCCACAGTTTGAAGGAAAAAATTGGAATGGTAGTGTCGCACTTTGCCAAAAACGTAAAAAATTCCGAAATAAAACTCACGGAAAGCCAGCGCCTTGATATTATGAAGCGCTGCGCCTCGTGCCACGAATCGGAATACAACCAGTGGAAGAGCGGCGCGCATTCGACTACCTACGCAAACATATTTGAGGACAAAGTCCACAACGCCCAAGAGAAGCCGTACTGGGACTGCCTCCGCTGCCACGGAATGTTCTACGGCGGCAATATCCACGACTTGATGGATCTTGGCGGAGAGTGCGCCGACTGGAAAATAAGGGACCCAAACCAGCGCGGCTTGCCGGCGATTCCCTGCATGGCATGCCATCAGATACACTCGAAAAAACCTAAAATTCCGGCATTTGAGAACTCTGAAAAGTCGGTCATTCCCTCATGTCCGATTCCCAAAACATCTTTCTATTCGCGCGCGGACAAGGCGCATTTCAGAACGGACAAACTTGGGGAAGTAAAGCGTTATCTCGGAGATAGGGAAGTTGAAGTGGCGCAAGACCCGAATTCAAAGCTTTGCTACAACTGCCACTCGCCAAACTGGATGCGCCAAGCGCGGACTTCCGACGACAGGACGCCCGTTGGAGCCCACGAAGGAATGGGGTGCGTTGTTTGCCATAGCCCGCATTCCAATTCAGCCGCGGAATCGTGCGCAAAGTGCCACGACACATCCGTTGAAAAATACAAATTCACTCCCGGCAAATGCCCGCAATTTGCCATATCGAAGCAGTAACTTTTTTAAGAAAAATTTAAAGTTCCCCACCGAAAGTTTTTCATTTTCCGAGCCGTGGTTTTGTGAGTCGGTATCCTTTGCCCGGGCAGAATAGCGCAAGAGCTTCTATCTATTGGAAATAAGAGAGATAAATATTTTTCAAAGTAAAACTTACCTGCAAGGCAATAGCAAATAGCGGAAGATAAATAAGACTTTGTGAGAAATATAAAAGAGACCGCCGTCTTGCCTTAGCGTTATGTTTACACCTATCCAGCTGCGCCAAGAACTGAAGCGTAGAAATAAAAAGCCCTGTATTTTTTTCCGTCAGGCGCCCCGCGCTAATCGTCTTCGCAGGTGTAGGGAGTGCTGCTCTGCGAAAATGGAGAAACTATTTCAATCTTTTGCAGAATGTCGCCGACTCCCGACAGCAAATCCCGAATATGGGAGACACTGTTGCACTCGCGCGAAATATGGGCAAGGTATATTTTCTCGCTCACTCCGCAATCAATAGATTTTAGCAGCTCGATTGCGTCGGCATTTGAAAGGTGCCCATGGCTGCCCTTGATACGGGTTTTTAAAGAATAGGGCCTCGAAGAATTGTCGAGCATTCTCGGGCAGTAATTGCTTTCAAGCACGAGAACATTTGCGCTCTTTGCAAAGTCGCGAGCCACAAACGTGACTTTCCCCAAGTCTGTCATCCATACGAGCCTTTTGTTGGAGCAATCGAAACAGTATCCGACTGAATCGCTGGAATCGTGGGGAGTCGGGAACGATGAGACGCAAAATTCGCCGAATTTAAAAGCGTCGCCGCTCTCGAATACCGCCCAATCAAGCGCTTTTGTTGAAGGCTCGGACGAGCGGATGGCTTCCGCCGTGCACCTATTTGCAAAAATTTTGGCGCGGCACCCCCTAAAACTCTTTAAAGCCCTGCAATGGTCGATATGCTCGTGGGTGACAAATATTGCGTCTATGTCTGCGCGCGACGCCCCCCTGCCTTTCAGGTACGCATCTATTTTGCGTATTCCAACGCCCGCATCTATTAGGATATTCCTGCCGTGAAAGCTTAAAAAAGCGCTGTTGCCCGCGCTCGATGTTTCTATTATCTGGAAAAACATACGCCGATTTTTACGGCTTTGGCTCTTCTTTCTCAATAAGTTTTTCCATAATTTTTTCGTTGCGCTGCCTGCGCTCGGAGACTGAGTCTTTATAGAGCCTATACCTGTAAAAGTCGTTTATGACAATCGAGCCCTTGCACCCGACTTTAATGCGCTGCTCCGGATTTATGAAGGAGTCTCCCGCAAACAACACGGCCTCGCCGGAATTTACAAGGACTTCGACGCTGTACTTATCTACAAAAATAGTGAGAAAAATCGTATCGCTGTTGTCCAAATATTGCGCGTCGTAAGTATCGGCGTCGCCTCCGAGCCTACCGAGAATATATTCCCTGCTGTGCGGCTTAATAGTAAAGACGCTTGTGCCGACTTCCAACCTAAAAGTCTCGCACATCGACACATCGAAGGAGCCCTGCAAAACATAGCAGTTTCCATACGCGTCCGGAAGCTCAAATATATTGTCTCCAAAGCTCATCTCGTTAAGGCCCACAGCGTCTCTGCCGGACGGCTCTATGCGCGAAGCTATTTCCTCCGGAATCGAGGCCCTCAGCTGGTACTGTCCGTCCCTGAGCCGCACAAGCCTCAACTCCCACGGCAGGCTCATTCCTTGGGAAAAATTCTGTCCCACGGCCCTAAGCAGCTCGGCGGGCTGGCGTATCCACGAAGTCGCAATAACTCTATTTCCCGGCGCGTTGTTCCAGAATTGCGTGGCGTAGTTGGCCCCGTAAAAAACGCGGAGAGGCTTTTTTGAAGTCTGAGTGAACTTGCGCCCGTCAAAGTCGCCAACGATATAGTTGCCCGCGGCGTCCATAGCAACCCACTTGTATTCATTCCTGCCGGATACGGGCATTTTCACGAATTCGGGGCATTCGTAGAAGCCCTCGGCGAATTCGTCGGTTTTCTCCCATTTTTCCAAGTCTTTGGATACGTATATGGCAAAGAATTTTTTTAGATTTTCGCCGCTGCCGGACTCTTCGTATCTCACAATAGTCCACAAGCCCGAGTCATTATTGAAGAAAATGCGCGGATCCCTGCCGCGGGCTGTGATTATCGGATTTTGCTTAAGCTCCCTAAAATTCACCATGTCTTCGCTGACCATTAGGCATTCTCCGCGGGCGGTACTCGTGTAGGCGAAAATCACGCCGCCGTCTTTTGACTTGAAAAGCCCGCTTTTATTTTCCTTGTCGTAGTATGCGCTGCCCGAAAACGCTTCGTCTGCGCCCCCGTTTTGAGAGAATTTTGGATATAGAACAGTGGGCAGATAATCCCAGCGCATCAGATCACGGCTCGACGCATGCGCCCAGTGCATACCGTGCTTCCAGTTCATCGAAAACGGGTTAAACTGATGGAACAAATGCCATTTTCCCTTGAAATACACGAGACCGTTTGGGTCGTTTAGCCAGCCGTTAGGCGCAGTGTAGTGGAACATTGGCCGGCCTTGGTCGCGCGAATAGTCGCGCCTATGGGGGAAATCGCCCTGTCGGATATTGGGGGTATAGTCGCCCTCGGGGTCGAATTTAAAAAGAAGTTTTTTACCTTTGTATTGTGAAACGTTGATTTCGGCGTCCCAAGCGGAGTTGGACGGGCCGAACGCAAGCAGCGCGTCGTAGGAAGCGATAATCTTGCCGGTGCTCGGGTCTGAGAGGGAGATTTTGCGGTACTTTGAATCCGATGAGAGCGGTATGAATAAATAGTCGGACTTGACGTCAATCTCCATCTGCCCGGGCGTTTGTTTTTTTTCTTTTCCGAGCGCGGGCAGGACTGCGGCGCAAAAGAGCGCGCAGAGAATAAAGTGTAGGATTTTCTTCATAGATTAAGGCAAATAAAATATCGAACTTACAATAAAACGATTAAATCCAGTATAAAATTTTGGGCAAGTTAAAATTGTAGAGGCTTTTTGCGCTTATGAATAAAACATCTCTGAGCGCGCAAATAAGTTTTGAGGGTTAAGCAAAATGGCATATTTGGGAACGCTCTCGCGCCCGGACGATATTTTTCTTGCCTCAAAGTTTATCGGCAATAGTATATCAACAACTGTTAAATATTACGCGGGAATAATATACAAGATAAAGCTGTTATAACAAAAAAACGAAAAAGGAATCAAAAATGGACCCCGAAAGAAAAAACAAAATATCAGTAAAAGACATTGTCCACAAACTTAAATTGAGAGAGCTTTGCCCAATATCAGGATATTGGTACACTGAAGTTAGCGGGAAGCGCATAAAAATGGCAAAAGAACTGTTAAAACGGCTCGAATCAAGCGGGAAAGTGACATATGTACATGTAAAAAATTCCGGCAAAAAAGGCGACAAATCCTATTATTTATGTCCCGACGATGTTATAGAATTTATAAATAATTGGGCCGAAGTGCAGAATGAAATTTTTAAGAAACGCGAAGATATGTATAACGCTGGGATAGAGGAGGATTATCTCAACGGATATATTGAGTTGACTGAGGGAATGGATAAAATAGACAAGCTCAGCTACGAAGGATACACAAAGTCAGATTTAGCGGAAGAATTTGACAAGTTGAGTAAATGTATCGAAGAGAACAGACAAGTATACTATGATTAAGAAATGGAAGGCACACTAAAAGCATATGTTGGTGACATCGCGGTCCCAAGCGTTAGCGTTTCTGTTGAGTTCCGCCATTTGGCGAATGTTTTCGAGAACGCCCGCCACATTTGGATTGTCTAAAAGCGCTTTTTCGAGGACGCCGAATGATACGGGGCATTTGGATTTAGCGTCGTTTACGTCGTTGAGCAAATAGGAGACGAATTGTGCCCAGCCTCGGAAGGCGAACTTGTTTCTTCTGTCGGTACGTCTTCGCGGTATTCGGTTTTTTTGTACTCGCACACATCTGAGGAATCCTGCGCTTCATTTTTTCCAAAATTTTCTAAAATTTCCCCTTGACTTTCAGAAATTTTTTCCGATTTTTGAATCAAAGGCGAAAGTTCGGTTCCATACTGCTCCCAATTAGCGGGAGCTGAGTCTTGGAGGAACTTTCGTCTCTTTTTGTTTTTCCCAATAGAGCATCTTGCCATTTTTAATTCAATCTCAAGTATATTTTAAATTTCTAAGAACAACGCAAAAGCTCCGCACAGATAAAGGCTTTCCGGGTGGAAAGCCTTTGTTTTAGTCGGGAAAATTTTTTGCGCTGAATTTGTTCTTGAAATGTTTTTTTACCCATCAACAAACGATATTTCAAATGGGGCGCGCGAATTACCTTACGAAATAATATTCACGATGGGTAAGGTGGGTAAATGATGGGTAATTTTCAACACAAGATTAACACTTTTTAGCGCGCCTTGCGTTAATCGCGTTAATTTTTTGCGGAAACAAAAAGCCCGCAATGTCTTTATTGTCGCGGGTTGCAAAAGTTGCAAAAAAAAAGCAAATTCTAAAAATAAATATGCTTATTTATATTTGCATAAACGTTCAAGAGGGCTGCGCCGCAACCCCGCATAAATAAAGGCTTTCCGAGTGGAAAGCCTTTGTTTTAAAGTGGAGCCAGCTGTCGGGGTCGAACCGACGACCTGATGATTACAAATCAACTGCTCTACCAACTGAGCTAAGCTGGCGATTTAAAAATTATTTTTTGGATAAAATCTTTATTCACGCGCCTTGGCAAGCTTTTTCTATTCTTCTTTCGCATTATATTAAAAATTCTTCCCAAAATTGCGCCATCTACCCCTCAGCGCCAGCCAATACATTAGAAATTCTCCAAAATTTTCTATTTTTATTCTCTACCACTTCCATCTCACCAAAAAAAAAGCTTTGCCGCAATACAGCGGCAAAGCCGAAATTAAATCATTTTATTATTTTTAGCCAAAAAGGCGTTCCCAGAACGAAGGCTGCGGGACTTCTTTCGACTCCCAACCCTTGCGTTCAGGCTCCTTGATGTACTCTGCAAGTTCGGGACGGTTCGTGGCGCGCATATTTTCGGAATCCCATTCTATCTTGCCTCCGAAACGCTGGGCCAAAACGCCCAAAAGCGCAACTTCCGTAAGTTGCGAGGCATATTTAAAGCTCGCCCCTGCTTCCGGGCCGTCTCCCTTTATGGCGTCTATCCACTCGCAATACAGGCTGCCTTCGCGAACTCTCGGTATTACCCTGTTCTTGGCCTTGCCGCTGCGCTTGAACTCCGCAAAGAACTTGCTGTTCGTAAAGCGCGGCGTATTCGGGCGCGCGCCGTGTTCGAGCGTATGGTTGTCGCCTATCATGTACATGCCGCTCGTCATTGTATTCTTGCCTTCGTCCAAATCCTTCGGGCGGGTCAGTGGATGCTTGTTGCCGTCGTACCAATACATCGTTACGGCTTCGCGCTTGTCCGTCTTCGGGAATGTCCACTTGACTGTCGACGAATTGGGTATAAACACTTTCTGGTCGAATGAGCAGTCGGACTCGAGCAGCTCTACGGTGCAGTCGCCTTTGAGGTCGAGCGCCCATACTGGAGCATCGCCTGTATGGCAGAACCAGTCGCCGAGCATGCCGGTTCCGTAATCCCAGAATCCGCGCCAGCTAAGGGGAGTATAGATATTGTTGTAGTCGGCGTATTTGCCCTGATTTAGCCACATATCCCAGTTAAGCGTCGCGGGAACTTTTTCCTTGTTGAGCGGGAACCCTTCCTTCGGCTTGCGGAAATACGGGGTGGATTTCGGATTGCCGTTCCACCAGCTTGGACCGCCGCACATTACGTGCACTTCCCTGACGGCTCCCGCAATTCCGGTGTCGTACCATTCTTTGAGAAGGCGTATGCCTTCGGTAGCGTGCCCCTGATTCATCATCTGGGTCTGGACCTTGTAGTACTTGCGGGCGCGCTCGAGTTCGCGGCACTGCCATATATTGTGCACGAGAGGCTTCTGGACGCACACGTGCTTGCCGCACTGCATTGCGTCGAGCGTTATTTTAAAGTGGGAGTGGTCGGGCGTGGACACGCAAACGGCGTCGATATCCTTGCCCATTTTGTCGAGCATTTCGCGGTAGTCTTGGAAAAACCTCGATTTCGGATTTTCCTTTTTGTGCCAGCCGCTCATTCTGGTGTCAACGTCGCAGAAAGCTACCGCGTTTTCGCTCTTCATGCCGTTTATAGCCATTCCGCCAACTCCCCCTACGCCGACGAAAGCGACGTTAAGCTTGCTGTTGGGAGACTTTGTCGAGGCTATCGAGAATCTCGGCAATACGAACGCCGCCGCTCCAGCGGTTCCGATATTCTTTATGAATTTTCTTCTATCCATTATTTTCCTTTTTTTATGTACAATATGCTTTCGCCAAAAAGAGGGAAATCCCTCCCTCTGGCACTAAGAAAAATACCAACGACAGCCCCCTCGGCTACCGCCTTTTTAATATAGAAAACGCCGCAAAAAATAAAGGTCAAGCCTATTTGAAAGCAAAATCAATTTCTTTTTAAACCGCCGGAAATCGCAGCCACGCGCTCGACGAGCGTCGGGTGGGAATAGTGGAATGCGCTATACAGCGGGTGGGGGGTCAGATTGCCGAGATTCTCCTTGTGGAGTTTTTCAAGCGCCGCGCCCAGCGCCTCGCCCGACCCGCACAGGCTAGCGGCAAACCTGTCGGCCTCATATTCATTCTTGCGCGAAAATGCGTTTAAAAGCGGCGTCAGCCAAAATGTGAAAAGCCCCGAGAACATCGAGTACATTAGCAATACCGGCCCGAACCCTGAGGCCTCGCAAAAGCCGAACCCGAGATAAAACCATTCGCTCTTGGAAAGCCACCCCATTATCGCGAAAGTAAGGAACGTCATCGCAAACGACATCGCCATCATTTTTAGTATGTGCCCTTTCTTATAGTGGCCTATCTCGTGCGCAAGCACAGCTTCTATCTCCGCAGGCGAAAGCTGCTCTATCAGGGTGTCGTACAGCATAATCCGCCTAAACCTCCCAAACCCCGTAAAGAAAGCGTTCGAGTGCGAGCTCCTGCGGCTGCCGTCTATTACCTGTATTGCGCTCGCCTTAAAACCTCCCTTGTCTGCAAGCTCAATTAGCTTCGTTTTTAATTCGCCCTCGGGCAAATCCTGAACCTTGTTGAATATCGGGAGTATCAGCCGCGGGTACACTATTATCATTAAAACCTGAAACAGCGCAACGGCCGCAAAGCCCCATATCCACCATGTATTCGGCAGCTCTTGCGAAAACCATAATATCAGCGCCAATATGGGAGCCCCCAAAATTATTCCTATTATCGCGCCCTTTATCTTGTCGCTTATCCACAATCCGAGAGTGCTTTTGTTAAAGCCGTACTCCTGCTCTATCACAAACTGTGAGTACAGCTCAAACGGCATCTCGGGAAGCGATAGGACTATCGCCATAAAAATCAGCGTCAGCGCCTGCCCCCATATTGACACGCCGAACACGTCCATTCCGAAATCGAACATCGAGGGCAGTATCCATAGCGCAAGCACCACCGCGAGAAACACCGCCATGCACGCGTCCTCTACTATCGAAAATTTTGTTTTGTCGATAGTGTATGCAACCGCTTTTTTATACGCCGCCAAATCGGTAAACTTTCTAAACGGCGCGGGGACCTCGCCAGAATGGGCGCGCACGCAGCGCATATTTAGCGCATCGAGCCACGTGGACGCCGCAAACTTGACAACAATCAGCGCCAGAAGGACTATCACCGGCAGGGTCATTTATTTATCAGCTTTTTCATTATTTCGAGGACCATCGCCGGATTCGCCTTGCCCTTCGAGGCCTTCATCACGGGGCCTATCAGCGCGTTTATCGCCTTCTCGTTGCCGGCTTTAAACTGTTCGACAGCCTTTGCGTTTTTGGAAATCGCGTCCAGGCAGAACGATTCAAGCTCTGAACTGTCGCTATTTTGCTTCAAGCCCTTTTCAGAAACTATGTCCGACGGCGACTTTCCGCTTGCAAACATTTCCGCAAACACCTCTTTGCCTATTTGCTTTGATATCTCGCCGCTATCGATTATCTGGGCGAGCATCGCGAGGTTTTCGGGCGTCACTTTCGAGTCGAACAGGCCGAGCTCGTGCTCGCGGACATCCTGCGCGAGCGCTTCCCCAAATTCCGCTTCGCCCGACGCGCTTTGCCGAGCCTGCCTCTCAGCCAAGAGCTCGCGCCTCAAATCGTTTACTATGAGGTTTGCTATCGCCTTCGGGTTCTTAGGATACGCTTTTACTGCGCGCTCAAAATATTCGCATATTTCCGGGACGTGGCACATTACGGACGTCGCCGAATACGGCAAACCGAATTCCGACATATACCTGCGCTGGCGGTCGAATGGAACCTCGGGCAATTCCGCGCGCACAGATTCGAGATACTCGCGCGAAATCTTTACCGGCATCAAGTCGGGATCGGGGAAGTAGCGGTAGTCGTGCGCGTCCTCCTTTGAGCGCATTGGCTGGGTGACTTTCAATTCTGCGTCCCACCGGCGCGTCTCCTGCACGAGGGGTATGCCCTTCTTCAGGCACGATATTTGGCGCTTTATTTCGTACTCCACGCACTCGCGCGCATTTGAGGGGGAGTTCATATTCTTCATCTCGATTTTCATTCCGAGCTTGTCGGAACCCTTCGGACGCACGGAAATGTTAACGTCGCACCTCATCTGCCCCTTTTCCATATCGCAGTCGGAGATTCCGGCAAACGATATTGTGTTTTTCAAGGAATTTAAGTAGGCAAAAACTTCGTCTCCGGAATGCAAATCGGGCTCGGATACAATTTCCATAAGGGGGGTCCCCGCCCTGTTGTAGTCGACAAGCGAATCTTTCGCGTAGTGTGTTAGCTTTCCGACGTCTTCCTCCAAATGTATGCGGGTGAGTTTCACGACTCTGTGCTCGCCCATTTCCGATGCGTTTGCGCCCGGGAGCTCAATCTCGACGCCTCCGCCGAGGCACAGAGGCTCGTCGTATTGGGAGAGCTGGTAGTTTTTGGGGCTGTCGGGATAAAAGTAGTTTTTTCTGTCCCACTTTGTTATCTCGGGAATTTTGCAGCCAAGCATCAATCCCACCATTATGGTCTTTTTGACAGCGTCGCGGTTTATCACCGGCAGCACTCCGGGAAGCGCCCACACGACGGGGTCGGTAAGCGTGTTCGGAGGTTCGCCGAAACTGTATCCGACAGACGCGAACATTTTGCTTTTTGTCTTAATCTGGACGTGTACTTCGAGTCCTATTACGGCTTCGTATTCCATAAAATTCCTTTTAGAGTGTTGGACGGCGCGATGCCCATTCGTGGGCTGCCTCGTACGATGCGGCGAAAGAAAGCAAGTTGCGCTCGTCGAATGCCTTTCCTATCATTTGCAGCCCGACGGGAAGCCCCGCATCCGAGAATCCGCACGGCACGGATATGCCGGGAAGCCCCGCGAGGTTTACGTTAATCGTGCAAATGTCGCTCAGGTACATCGATAGGGGGTCGGAGGTTTTTTCGCCTATTTTAAAAGCGGTTGTCGGGGAGGTCGGCGTCATGATAACGTCGACTTTTTCAAATGCGGCCTCGAAGTCGCGGCGGATGAGGGTTCTAACTTTTTGTGCGCGCAGATAGTAGGCGTCGTAGTAGCCGGAGCTTAGGACGTAGCTGCCGAGAATTATGCGGCGCTTCACCTCCTCGCCAAAGCCCTCCGCGCGGCTTTTGTAATATATGTCGATAGCGTCGGTCGTATCCGGGCTGCGGCGCGTGTAGCGCACTCCGTCGTAGCGCGCGAGGTTTGAGGACGCCTCGGCAGTGGCTATTATATAATATACAGGTATCGCCAAGTCCGTATGCGGAAGGGATATTTCCACTATTTCCGCCCCTTGGGATGTGCAATCGGCTATCGCCTTTTCAACAATCGCCTTAACTTCGGGGTCTATGCCCGCGCCAAAATATTCTTTTGGAATGCCGATTTTTGCGCCCTTGAAAGCCTCCAAAGAAATGTTCGACGCATAATCGGGAATTTCGCAATCTACGCTCGTGGAATCTTTCGGGTCGTGCCCCGCGACAGCTTCGAGCAAAATAGCCGCGTCCTTCACGCAGCGCGCGAAAGGCCCGATTTGGTCGAGCGACGACGCAAACGCCGCCAAGCCGTACCTGCTCACGAGCCCGTAAGTTGGCTTCATTCCCACAACGCCGCAAAGCGACGCCGGCTGGCGGATTGAGCCGCCCGTATCGCTTCCCAGGCTCGCCACGCACTCGCCCGCCGCGACGGCGGCCGCCGAGCCGCCCGAGCTTCCGCCGGGGATTCTCGACAAGTCCCACGGATTGTGGGTAGGCTGGAACGCGCTGTTTTCACAGGAGGAGCCCATTGCAAATTCGTCCATATTTAGCCTTCCCCAGAAAATTCCGCCTCTGGATTTCAGTTTTTCGAGGGAGGACGCCGTATATGGGGAGACGTAATTTTCGAGTATTTTGCTGGCGCATGTCAGCTTTTGTCCGCGCACTGCAAGCACGTCTTTTAGGCCAATCGGAATGCCTTCGAGCGCGCCGCGCTTTTTACCTTCTGCGCGGAGAGAATCCGAGATAGATGCTTCGGCGAGCAATTCGTCCTCGTTTGCGGACAAAAACGCTCCGACCTTTCCGTCAACGGAATTTTTCCGTTCGATGACCGCCTTTGCCAATTCAACCGCCGATATTTCCTTTGAATCCAGCATGGATTCGAGTTCGGATATCGTTTTGTAAAAAATTTCCATCGTAAAAAAAGCTTGGGTTATACAAATTTTTTAAGCGTCGTCGACCACTTTGGGGACGCATATCTGGTTGTCGCGTGCGGCCGGCGCATTCATTAGCGCCTCTTGAACTGGCATTGCCGGCGTCGGGACATCGTCGCGCATTACATTGTACATTGCGTGCGCGTGCGCGCTCGGCTCAACGCCCGAAACGTCTATTTCCGAAAGTTTCTGAAAATATTCGAGAATCTGCCCGAGCTGGCGCGAATACGTTTCCTTTTCCGCCGGCGTTAACTCTATCCTCGCAAGTTTTGCGACATAGTCGATGTCGATATTAGGGTTTTCCATTCCGCAAAAATCGCAAAATACATCAGCCTTGACAAGGAATTTTTTATCCGGATAGCGGCTTTTGAAATATCTTGGCACGCAGCGCCTGCAAACAATAAAAATCCCGCAAAACTTCTTATAAAAAACTACGTGATTTTATTTTCGGCATAAAAAAAGCCGAGGCGGGCGGCGGAAGTGGGCGGCGCCCCGCGGATTTTTTATATTTTAGGTCGAGGCGGGCGGTTGGGGGAAGGGAAAGGTCCACTATATAATAGATGAAGCTCCAACAACTTTCTAAGTTCTGCAAAAACGCGGGTTTAACCTAAAAAATGCGGGGAAAATCGGGATAATTTTACGCCTATTTACAGAAAATTAGAGCCTTTTTAAATTTTTGTATCCATAAAAAACCTGCCGATAAAAATCTCCCGCAAAGTCTTTTTAATCCGCAATACGCCTGCTAATTATATACTGCAAAAAAAAACTTTCGCAATCATTTTAGAGCCGTAAAGCGCCCGAATGCCCTGGCAACGTCAAAATTTTTCCAACCACAAAACAGAAAAATTCCGCGAAAATTTTCTCATTGCAATAGGCAGGGTCTTTCGCAACTCGCCCAAGAATTTTTTATCAAACCTCATAGAAAAATAACCCGCCGCAAGAAATTCGATTGAAAACGATAGTTAAAAATGGGGTTGACAAGTTTCGGGAAATTGATTCCATAGTTGGACTTTAACAATTTTTTAAAGAGAACACACGCAATGAATCCCACATATAAACCCTCCAAATTAAAACGCGCACGCCGCTGCGGCTGGCGCGCCCGAAAGCAAACCCCCGGCGGCCGCTCTGTAATCGCCGCCCGCAGACAAAAGGGACGCAAGCGCCTCGTAACCAAATAGGCGAAACTCGGCCGTGCGCTTCGGCAAAATCAACAGGCTGCGCTTGGCAAAAGACTTTGAGCTTGTCAAAGCTGACTCTACGAAGGCGGATTGTTCCGCCTTCGTCTTTTATCTGCGCGCCACTCCCGAAAAAGACTTTTCAAGGCTCGGGGTTGTGACGAGCAGAAAAGTCGGCTGCGCCGTAGAGCGCAACCGCGCGCGCCGTGTAATGCGCGAAATTTTTAGAAAAAACGCCCCAAACTTTGCCAAGGCGTGCGACATAATAATATTTATGCGCAGGGGCTGGAGCAAATTCGACTTCAAAACGCTCGACGAAAAATTTGCAAACGCCGCAAGCGCGGCAATAAGAAAAATTGACCGTGCCGGAAAAGGGGGAAAGTAAAAACCGGCGAAAAGTCGGCATACTGGCGGCGGCGGCCTGCCTTTGCGTGAGATTTTACCAAATCGCGATTTCCCCCATACTGCATACAATTCCCGGCAGCGGCTGCCGCTTCTACCCCACATGCTCGCAATACGCAATCGACGCCATAAAAAAGCACGGGGTTATAAAGGGCTGCATAATGGGGTTTTTCAGGATTCTAAGATGCAACCCCCTGGGCGAGGGCGGAATCGATCCCGTTCCCGACAACTTTACTTTTCGCGGGCTTTTCAGAAGGAATACCGACCCGGAAAATTCCGACAGCGGCACTTGCGCAGGCGGCGCCCACCGGCAAAAAAAATTGGGTAAAACGCTTAAAAAAGATTGATTGCGGCAAATCCTTTATTAAAAAGAACCGAATATAAATTTATACAAAGCGCCGCGCGTTTTGGCGCGGCTAACCGAAAAAATGGATAAGAAAAACACCATAATTGGAGTAATCCTCCTATTAGCGGCGATGTACTTTATGTACGACTCGTCGACGAAGGAGGCAGCCGCCGAAAAATACGCGCGCGCGGCGCGCGCTGAACAGACGGCGAAGCTCTCCGCACCGCAAGAGAAGTCAACGCCGGCAGTCCAGGCGCAAAAGCAGTCGCCGTTCGCCCCCGACGAAAATATCCCCGAGAAAATCGTCTCCCTCGAGAACGATAAAATGCGGATAAACTTTACGAACAAGGGCGCGGCCATAAAAAACGTCGAATTGCGCGAATATCCGAAATCGCAGGGCTCAAAAGAACCGTTTGTATTTAACGACATAGACGCGCGCGTGCCCGCGATGGGCCTTTCGATATTCGACAGCGCCCAGAGCGAAATTCCCCTTCCGATACAAAATTCCTTTGCGCTCGTAGATTCCACAAAAGATTCCGTCACTTACAGCCTGCGCATAGAAAACAAATTCGAGATAACCCGCAAGTACCAGCTTGTCAACAATCCCGAAATAGACGCAGCCCCCTACACTCTCGCTACGGCAACTTCAATAAAAAACATCTCCTCGCAGCCGCAGTCGGTCGGGGAATTGTTCGTGTGCCTCGGCGCCGTGCCGCCGACGGAAAGCGACGTTTACGGAACGAATCTTGCGGTCGCCCTCTACGACGGCGACAAGAGCCATTTTCTAAAATCTTCGTCTTTTGTTGACTCCTCCGGATTCCTCGGCATAGGTAGGTCGCAGGCAAAGTATTTTGAGAAATTGTCGCACTACCCGATTATCTGGGGAGCGGTCAAAAACCAATTTTTCGCGGCGCTGTTCACCCCTGAAAAAATCTCCTCCAACGGCGGATACGCAGTGCCCCTTTCCATAAATCTGAAAGACCCGAACAAGTACATGCGCAACGCAGTCGCGGGCTTTATGGGCTTTGAGGTAGATACCCTCCAGCCCGGTCAGGTATGGAATCTCGGCGGCTCGTACTACGTGGGCCCGAAAGAGCTCGACAGGCTCTACTCGCTCGGCGGAGGTCAGGACGCCATTATGGACTACGGCTGGTTTGGCTTTGTAAGCCGCCCGCTTTCGCGCCTGATGAACTGGATTTACTCGTGGGTCTCGGTAATATCCCCGAATTGGGGCTGGGGCTGGGCGATAATCATACTGACAGTCTTGGTCAGGGCGGTTTTGTGGCCGTTAACCTCCGTACAGATAAAGTCCTCGCAGAGGATGTCTAAGTTGCAGGAGCCGATAAAAGCCCTTCGCGAAAAGTACAAGGACGACCCCAAAAAAGTCCAGCAGGAGACGATGAAGCTTTATTCGGAGTACGGCATAAACCCGCTCGCGGGCTGCCTTCCGATTTTCATACAGCTACCGATATTCATAGGCTTGTACTACATGCTCCAGACCTCGTGCGAAATACGCTTCGCCCACTTCCTCTGGATAAAAGACCTCGCCCGCCCCGACACGATTGAGGCACTTCCGTCGGTTTTTGGCATTCCCCTTCACCTGCTCCCGATTATAAATGCGCTAATAACTTGCCTGCAAATGCACTTAATGCCTTCGATGGCAGATAAGATGCAGGCGTGGATGTTCAAGCTTATGCCCTTTATAATGCTTGTGATATTCTATACATTCCCGTCGGGGTTGGTATTGTACTGGACGGTTCAGAGTTTGCTCGGAATTTTGCAGGTACTGGTGGTGCGCATGGGCGCTAAAAAGGTAGTCTTGAAAAAGAGGGACAAACCGAGCTTTATGCAGAGAATGCAAGCGGCGATGGAACAGGCGCAGGCGGCGCAACAGGCGCGCGGCCCCGAATTTGAAAAGCTCCCGCTCAAAGAAAGGCTTAGAATCGCGCGCGAAGACGCCGCAAAAGCCCGCAAGAAGCTCAAAGACGAAAGACTAAAAGGCACGATGTACGAGCCTCGCAAGAAGAATCCCGGCGGGCGCTCTACCCGCCCCAAGAGGTAGTCGGAATTTCCATAAACAATAGAAATGTGATACAAAATTCGTAACCAAAAAGGAGAAATTACAAGATGTCCGGTCACAGTAAATGGGCTACAACAAAGAGGCATAAGGCCGCAATCGACGCTAAGAAAGGCAAGATATTCAGCGCCCTTAGCAAAGATCTAACACTCGCAGCCAAAGACGGCGGCGGAGATCCGTCCACAAACGCGCGCCTGCGCATGGTAATCCAGAAGGCGAAAGCCGCCAACATGCCAGCCGACAATGTCGAGAGGGCGATTAAGAAGGGAACCGGAGAACTCCCCGGAGTGGTATATGAACAGCTCCTGTACGAAGGATACGGACCGGGCGGAATAGGCATAATAGTCGAAGTGACCACCGACAACAAGAACCGCGCCGCAAGCGACGTGCGCTCTACATTCACCAAAAACGGCGGAAACCTCGCAGCTCCCGGCGCCCTCCAGTTCAACTTTACCAAACAGGGACAGTTTATCATAAGCGCCGAAAAGACAACTGAAGACGCCCTAATGGACTGCGTGCTCGACGCCGGCGCGGAAGACATCAAGAACAACGGCGATTACTTTGAAGTGCTCTGCCCCGTGTCGAACTTCGCGCAAGTGGGCGTCGCGCTCGAAAAGGCGGGCATTGAAACTGAGGACTCGGAGCTGGCGTGGATTCCCAACAACCTCGTCACAATTACCGATCCCGAAGTCGCGAAGAAAGTCGTAAAATTGACCGAAGCTCTCGACGACCTCGAAGACGTCCAGAACGTCTATTCAAACGACGACCTCGACGGGTCGCTCGCCGACGAATAGCGCTCTACCCTTCCCGCGCGGAGAATTGAAAATCTCCGCGCGCTCTCCCAAAAGCGAAATTGGCGCGGAGTTGAGGTTGCCTGCATTTTTGTAGTCATGTGCTTTAAATTTTGAGTGTAGCGCGCGCAGTTGGCTTAAACATGCGCTTTCTTAAAAATTAAAAGCATAGCTGATTGGTTTTAAGGCGCAATTTTTCTAAAAAGTATTTTTGGAGAATGCGCCAAAACACTTTCAAGCCCTCTAAAAAACCCGCGCAAAATTAACAAGCATGCTTCGGCAGTAGTGCTTTGCCAAGCTCCAACGCACTGATAACGCTTGCTGGTGCAGAGTGAGTTCTTTGAAATGTCGAAAAAAGGTAGGCTTGGAATCCCTAAAAGAGCCACAGGGGGCACACAGGTGAAAAATTTTTGCATTCCTCCCCGACTCTTCAATTCCGGGTACTACAACGCGAGAATAGGCGTACAAAGCGCGGACCAATGCCAAGTGCTACAATACCGGAAATTTTGCGCAATGCGAGGATTCGATACCGGGTACTGCAATGAAAAATTGGCACACAAGGCGCACAATATCTGTGCTAAATAGAAATGGCATATAAGGCGCGTTTTTGCTCCGATTCCACACTTCGGGCTGCATGTGAACCCAATTTCCGACTTGCGAAGGAAGCGCGCACGTTAGAAAAGCAAAGGAGTTGTATTTCGACATAAAAATTTCAATTAAAAATTAACAATGCGGCGCGGACAAAAATCCGCCTACAAAACGCAACATCATAAAAATGAAAAAGAATCTGTTTGAAAAAGTCTGGCAAAAACACGCCGTAAAGGAACTCCCCGACGGCTCAACCCTGCTGTTTGTGGACACTCACCTTCTCCACGAGGTGACGAGCCCCCAAGCTTTCGGAATGTTGCGTTCGCTGAAACTCGGCGTAAAATATCCCCAGCGCACTTTCGCCACTGTTGACCACATAATCCCCACAGACAACCGCACCGAGCCTTATGCCGACGCGAGAGCCTACGAAATGCTCCAGCACATAAGAAAGAATTGCGCCGATTTTGGCATAAAATTTTTCGACACTACAGCCGGGACCCAGGGCGTAATCCATATCGTAATGCCCGAGCAAGGGATAATCCACCCCGGAATGACGGTAGTTTGCGGAGACTCGCACACGGCAACTCACGGGGCGTTCGGGGCAATCGCATTCGGCATAGGCACAAGCCAAGTCCGCAATGTTCTCGCAACACAGGCTCTCTCATTTAAAAAGCTCAAAGTGCGCCGCATAAACGTCAACGGCGAACTTCCCAAGGGTGTCTATCCCAAGGATGTCGCCCTGCATATAATCCGCAAGTTGGGCGTAAACGGCGGGCTGGGCTACGCCTACGAATTTGGCGGAAAAGTTTTTGACGATATGTCGATGGAAGGCCGCATGACGGTATGCAATATGGCAATCGAAGGCGGCGCACGCATAGGCTACATCAATCCCGACGAAAAAACATTCGCCTACTTAAAAGGCCGTCCGTACGCGCCCAAGGGTGAAAAATTCGACGAAGCGGTAGAGTATTGGAAAAGCATAGCCTCCGACGAAGACTGCGAATACGACGATGTCGTAAATTTCGACGCCGCCGATATTAAGCCGACAGTCACCTGGGGCATAAATCCATCGCAGGCCGTATTCATAGACGAAAATATCCCCTCTCCCGAAAGTTTCACAGATGAAACCCAGCGCAAAGAGGCGGCAGACGCCCTTGCTTATATGAAGCTTGAACCCGGCAAACCGATAGCCGGCACTCCCGTAGATGTAGTCTTTATAGGCTCATGCACAAACGGAAGGCTCTCGGACTTCGAGGAGGCTGCTGAATATCTGAAAGGCAAGAAAGTCGCGAAAGGCGTAAAGGCGCTCGCCGTACCCGGCTCGCAGATAATCGACAAAATTGCCAGAGAAAAGGGGCTCGACAAAA
>ENA-ORSS01000863-ORSS01000863.1-human-gut-metagenome-genome-assembly--contig:-NODE-863-length-34446-cov-15.226106_pt1 | contig 34446 bp, 41 predicted proteins | sample MGYA00241899_ERZ509162 | MGnify/ENA primary metagenome ERZ509162 (study PRJEB26280, sample SAMEA2338641) | human gut metagenome | biome: human gut; feature: human-associated habitat; material: faeces... | reverse complement strand
TATAAGATGTGTAATAAACATTTACCTATCTTTCAGAAAACAATGTCAAAAAACAGAAAACAAATTAATAATTATTTTGTTAAAGCGAATCGTGCTTTTTGAGAGGCTAAAAATGCAACAAATTAAATCAAGAGAAAGAGTGTCAAAATATGGAGAAGTATTCACAAATGAACGAGAAGTTAAGGCGATGTGTGATTTAATACCGCCTGATGTATGGGAAAATATCGAGAGCAGTTTCTTTGAACCTTGTTGTGGCGAAGGAGTATTTATACTTGAAATCTTAAAAAGAAAATTTTCACATTGTAGAACAAAGAAAGATTACACAACAGAATTGCAGTCGGTTTATGGAATGGATATTCAGGCTGATAATGTAGAAAAATGTATAAGCAACATCGTTGATTTGTGCAAGGTTACTTTTCCAATAACTAAGGCACAAATAGAAATAATAAATAACCATATTGTTCAAGCAGATTCACTAAAAATTATAGACATGATGGCAACTATAAACAATATGGGTGCAGTAAATATTAATTTTATAAATAAGGAGACATCAAAATGACAAATAGAGAATACATAAAGAACCTGCCAATAGAAAAGCTTGCTAAAATTATTGTTATAGAAGAACAATATGACGATATGATATTTTATGTTGCATCAAATGGGAATAAATTTATATCTCGTGATGAAGCGACAGATGAAAATATAGAATGGCTTAATAGTAAAAGAAACGGCAAAAGCTATTTGGAAACTTTGTTTAGTTTGTAATTATAAAGAATAATAAAAAATTAAAGGAGTATCAATATGAAAATTTTAATTAAATCAATAAGCAATCCTGAAGTTCCTTATCCAGAAGAGCCTGAAAAGAAAAATATATCGGCTTATTTTAAGTATGATGAAAGACATAATTGCTATTATATTATGATTGTTGTTATTCAAGAATTAGTTGATTTTTTTGAAGATATTGAAAAGGTTGAGAATAATATGTTCGAAGGGTTTGTGTTTAGACGAGCAGAAGCTTTTGAAATAGAAAAATATGGCTATTATTGGGTGCTTGAAATATATAATAATTGTAGAGAATAATATGAAAAATAAAGGGGATATTCAAATGCTATATTTAGATAATGCTGCAACAACAAAACCTAATCTACCAGTATTAAATGCAATAATCAAAAGTTTTCAAGATTATTATAACCCATCTTCTCTTTATTCTTCTGCAAAATGTGTAAAAGCGAAAATAGAAAAAGCAAGAGAATATGTTGCTCAATCTATTAACGCAGAACCTAATGAAATTTATTTCACAAGCAGTGGAAGTGAAGCCAATACTTGGGCTATAAGAGGTTTTTTTGATAAACAGATACAGACAGAAAAAACAGTTTATTGTTTTTATTCAAAGACAGAACATAAATCAATTACATCAACAATGTTAAATATCGAAAAGCAAGATAAGTTTACTCATTTTTTTGATTTTAAAATTCCTGTCAATAAACAAGGGTTTGTTGATAGTGAAACACTAATAAATGAGATTGAAGAAGTTAATTATTATAATACCAACGAAGTACCTTATCCAAGCTTGATAAGTGTTCAATATGTAAATTCAGAATTAGGAACAATTCAAAATATTAAAGAATTAGCTGAAACAGCACATAAATACAATGCAGTTTTTCATTGTGATGCTGTGCAAGCATATGGACATATTTCAATAGATGTTAAAGATTTAAATGTAGATATGATGAGTTTTAGCGGTCATAAAATAGGCACACCAAAAGGAATAGGTTTTCTTTACATAAAAAATGGAATAGAAATTACACCACTAATATGTGGAAGTCAAGAGAACGGTATGCGTGGGGGTACTGAAAATGTGCCATATATAATTGGTTTAGGTAAGGCTGCTAAATTGGCAAGAAAAACTGTAATAAAACAAAATGAGTATGTTGATAGTGTAAAGAAATATTTAATACAACAACTAAAAGAAAATTTTAATTGTACAGTAAACACACCTGAAAAATCAGTATCTAACATTGTAAATATTACATTTAATCATAATATAACAGGTGAAAGCTTGGTTTATATGTTGGATATGGCAAATATTTATATTTCAACAGGTTCGGCTTGCAATTCACATAGCAATAAGCCTTCGGCTACATTAAAAGCAATAGGGCTTACAGATGAACAAGCACTTAAAACAATAAGAATTTCATTACCAAATGATAATTCTATTACCGAATCTAATATTGATATGTTTATAAATGAGCTTATTAAATGTGTAAGTCTTACCGATAAAGATTTTAAAAGGAGAAATTAATGTTTAGGGTGTATGATAAAAAGAAAAAGAAATTTTTATATGACGATGTATTTCTTGGTAGTGACGATGTGATATTTAAGTATAATTGTGGCTTTTTAAAATCTTATTTAAGAGTGTTATCTGCAAATAGATATGTTTTTCAAAATTGTATTGAAATTCCCGATGTAAATAACCGTCTTATCTTTGAGGGAGATGAGGTAAAATATAAGCTTGATTCTAAAACTGTTCAGGGTATAGTGAGTTATGTTTCTCAAATTGCTTCTTATATGGTTATAGACCATAAAGATAAAATTTGTTATCCAATAAGAGCAAACGGTGATGGAATAAATGTTGAAATTGAGGTTATTGGAAATGTTTTTGAATACAATAATGAAACTTAATAGAATTTAGGAAGGATTTGAAGATGAAAACTTTTATAGTTTTAAAGAATAAAGAAAATTATATAGAAATAGTCAGTACAAGAAAAGGTGGTTGGATGCGTGAATATCAAAGATTTCTTGATGAAGGATTTAAAGATATAGGAAAAATTCAAACTGATATTGTTGGCAAAAATGTAGATTATTTGATAGATGATTTGCTTTTGAGGGAGCAATATATAAATAAAATTAAAAAATTAGTTAAGAGGTAATTATGAATAATTTTACAATATATCTTGCTGGTGCTATGACAGGGTTGACTTTTAAAGCGATGACAGATTGGCGAATAAAAATCAAACAAGAACTACTTAAAACCTCGGCAAAAAGTTTAACTGTAATAAATCCTGTTGATTACTATAATTTTTCGTACCCTCAACATGACACAGAAAGAGAGGTGATGGAATATGATTTATGGAGATTAAAAGGTTCAGATTTAGTTGTTGTAAATTTCAATAATCCTGACAGCATAGGTACATCTATGGAGTTAATGTGTGCTAAAGAAAACAATATACCAATAATAGGCTTGTATGAAGATAATTACTATGCCGATATGCACCCTTGGCTGAAAGAATGTTGTAATAAAGTTTTATTTACAATGAAAGATTTAATAAATTATGTTTCTGAATTTTATTTAATGGAATAAAAAATATTTAAAAAATTTCATTTCAAACTTATAATTCATACCTCAAAAAACAGATATATATAGTGTACGATTTTTTTTCGTGCAAAATTTCAGAAAGGTGGTTGTTTAAATGGCAACAAATACAAAAAATAACATCAAGAAAAAAGATTGGGTATCAACATTTACTTTGGTTGGCAAGGCTATTGTTAGAGATAATTCATTTGAGATTGATGCTCAATCTAAGAAATCGAATTGGGTTTACAACTCTTTGAATCTTGGTATTGATTGTGGAGAAAAGTATGGTGTAATTTACACATCAATGATGGGTGGTTACGATAAACAGAGGACAGATAATGTTATTCGTACAAAAGGTAAAGATGAAGAAAATCCAGATAGAACAGATTATACAAAGAGTATAGTAATTGCATGGGAAGATAGATTTAACGAAGATATTCTTGCTACCGTAGGAAATGACCAATTTTACTGCGTGGGTTTGGAAAAGGTAGCTGAGGGAGAAAATAAAGGTAAAACATTTTATAAGAATTTTCTTAGTACATATGATGCTATTGCTTACATAAAAGAACATATTGTTAATGGAATGATAGTAAGAGTTACTGGTGACCTTCAATATAGTGAGTATCAAGGCAATGTGCAAGTTAAGAAAAATATCAAGAGCATTGTTTTGAGTAGTGTTGAAAGTGAAAATGATTTTAAGGCAACTTTTAGGCAGTCTGTTCTTATAGACAAGGAATCAGCAAGTTTGAAAAATATTGATAAGGATAAAGGCATTATGTATGTAGATGCTAAAGTTCTTGATTATGTAAAGGAGATAAATGGAATAGAGTATAGAGGAAATTATCCGTATACAAAAACATTTGAATTTAAAATGGACTTTTCCAATGAGGCTTTAACAAGAAAAACTTTTAATGTTTTGTTTAAGGTAAAGAAAGGTTATACACAGATTACTTTTGAAGGAATATTTATCGAAGGCGGAGCTACTGTAATGCCAACTGTTGATGATATTCCAGATGATATTAAGGAACTTATAAATATTGGTTGTTATACAGAGGAAGAAGCTTTGAAGCGTTGTGCTACAAATGGCAAGAATGAAAAAAGAATGGTTCTTATCAGACCTTATATTCGTAAAAGATACAATGATGATGGCACAACAACTGATATTGTACAGATATTTAAAAAAAGATATGCTGACGAAGATTTGTATATTGATATTCCTAAGATAGTAGACAGTGTAAATGAAGTAGCAGATAAAACTAATCTTGATAATATCATAGATAGTTCTAAATCCGACAATAAGACAGAAAGTTCCGAAGATGATATGTCTTGGCTTGATGAAATTTAAGTAAAAATTCTAATAATTTAAAATTCTAATTTTATAAGTAATATTTGTCTATATATAGTGTGTTTAATTATAATAATACACTATATATAGTACACAAATTTAAATAAAATAACAAGTAAAAGTAGAAAGAGGTAATTAAATGAAATATGGTTGTAGAAATAAGTTAAAGGTAAATCCGCTTGCCTATAATCTTATGCTAATAGGAGAATCGGGCATAGGAAAAACTACTGTAATCAAAGAATATTGCGATAGGCTTGCACCTGATAAATATATATTCTTGGAATGTGGTAAAGAAGATGGTGCTGATGCTATTGAGGGGATTAATTATATAAATTGTCCTGAATGGGATATGGATTATGACGAAAATACAAATAGCGTTGGATTTGCGACATTTATAGATGATGTTGTAGAGAATAGAACTACTGAATGGGCAGATTTGAAAGTAGTTGTAGTTGATACATATGACGAGTTGTTTGCTATTGCCGAACCAGAAGTTATTCGTATGTACAATAGGCGAAATCCTGATAAACGAGTAGATTCGATAAAAGCTGCCTTTGGTGGATTTCAAGGGGGCGAAGATAAAACATTAGAAATTGTTTTGGACAAGTTATGGACACTAAAGCACATGGGTATATGTTTTATACTTATAGGACATACTAAAACCCGAAATATGACAGACCCAGTAACAGGACAAGAATATCTTCAGCTTACAACAAATCTTCCACAGAAATATTTTAATGGAATAAAAACTAAAGTTCATATTCTTGGTGTCGCAAGTATAGACAGAGAAATCGTAAAAGAAAAGACAGGCAAAAAAGATTTTGTTACTAAAAAGGATATTGAAAAGGGTGTTGTAACAAATCAGACAAGAAAGATTACCTTTAGAGATGATAATTATGTTATAGATAGCAAATCTCGTTTCGCTGATATTGTACCAGAAATTCCACTAAATGCTGATGCACTTGTAAATGCTATAACTAATGCAATAACAGTAGAAACGAATAAGTCTAACACAAATAAATCCTTTGATGAAATAAAAAAGGAACAAGAAGCAGCGGAAGCTGAAAATCTTTTAAAATTAGCTGAAAAGGAAAAGATAAATAAAGAAAATAAAGAAATAGACGAACTTAAATCTAAAATTGTTGAATACATTGCAGAAAATAAAACCAATATGGCAGTAGTAAAACCAATTCTTGAAAAGTGTAATGAATATGGATATAAGAACCCTATGCAAATTGCAGACTTAGAAACTATGAAAGTCATTGCTGCAATGATTGAAGAATGATTAAGTAAAATATCCTCTTATCTACAATATTAGTCGCTAAGATTGGTATTGTAGATAAAGTAAGGAGTGATTAATTATAGAAAAGGAAAATCAAGAATGGAATAAACTTTATAATTTTGTAAAATCCGATATTTTTGCATATCAAAATGAAGAATTACCTCCTAATATAGTTATAAAACTTGAAAAGTTGGCTACTAATGGATATACCAGCAAGATTATTTATTCATATAGTGTAATTTATATGGCATTTAAGTCCTGTTTGAGTACAATAAAATATGCAATAAGTAGTAAAAACTTTAATGGTGATATGCACAAATTCAATTATATAATAAAAATTGTTAAACCTCGTATTGTCGAAATAGATAAAATAATAAAAATTCACGATAAAAGATTAAAAGAAAAGGAAGGAATTATAGATGAAGCGTTATATAAAAGTTTAGATATAGAAAAGTTTCAATCTCAATACACAAAAAAAACAAAAGAGTATCACAACAAAATTTTTGATGATATTTGGTAAGAGGTGTTTAGTTGGCTGGCGAAATTTGTAAAATAACACCATTTATGCAAGAACAAATTGAAACTTATAAAAAAGTAAAAGATTATAAAGTAAATTGTGAAGCTAATATAGTTTCTTGTATTTATAAAAATCCCAATCTTATACATAATGTAAATTTGAAAATAAATGAGTTTTCACACAATATATGGCGTGTGTATTATCAAATTGCATATGATATTGTATTGAGAGAGTTCAAAGATGTTCTTGATGATATAACAGTAGGTTTGTATCTTGAAAAACACAATAAATTGAAAGAAAAATTTGATGAATATGGTGGTTATGGCACAATAGAAAGTGCTTGTGGATATGTTCAAACCTCAAATTTTAATGGATATGTTGACGAATTAAGAAAATGGAATGTAGTAATTGAATTATGTAAGAAAGGTTTTCCTGTTAAAGATAATCTTAGTCATTATGTAGATTGTACAGCCGAAGAAATATATTCAGAATTTGAAGCCTTACTTAATGATACATTTATCAATGTGGATTCTGAAATTAAATCTTATGATATTTGTTATAAGATTTATGAATTTATTGATGAAATGGACAAAGGTTTGCTCGTAGGTATGCCTTATTATAATATACCTACTTTAACACAAGAAACAGGTGGGCAGATGTTAGGTTATGTTACTTTAGTTGGAGGACTTTCAAATGTAGGTAAATCAACTTTCTGTAGAACAGTTACTATCCCAGAAATTATAAAAAATAATGAAAAAATAGTTATTATGCTTAATGAAGATGATATAGGGAAATGGCAAAGAGAATTGTTAGTGTGGATATGTAATAACATTTTTAATTTTGATATTCAAAAATATGTAGTTCGTAATGGTAGTTATACAGAGAAAGTTAAAAATGCCATATTGAAATCTGCTAAGTGGTTAGAAGAAAATACTAAAAATCATTTAATAACAATCGTTCCTTTTGATAGATACCAAACACAAAAAGCCATTAAAGTAATTAAAAAGTTCGCAAATATGGGGGTTAAATATTTTTTACTTGATACTTTCAAAATGGATAGTGGTAAGGTAAGTGAAAATAGTTGGGTTGCAATGCAACAATCTATGGTAGATATTTTTGATACGGTTAAATCTGAAAGTTTAAATGTTCATATATTGGTTACATTTCAGCTTAATAAAAGTTCTGCTCGTCAACGATACTATACTCAGGATAATATAGGGCAGGCAAAAAACATTATAGACCCAACTTCAACTTGTATTATGATTCGTGATATGTTCGATGATGAATATACAGGTGAAAATAAAGAGTTAAAAGTATACCGCTTAGATGGTAAAAACAAACAAACCAAAATAGAGGTAAAACTTGATAAAAATAAGCGGTATCAAATATTATTTTTGATAAAAACCAGAGAAGGTTCGTCAAATGCTTATCAGATTGTTTTAGAACATGATTTATCCAGAAACATTATCAATGAAATTGGTATAACTCAAGTTTTACCTGATTTTTAATAGTAGGGGTGATAGAAATAGATACCATATCTTTAAAAAAATATATAGTTGAAAATAATAAGATTGAATTTGTTTTACAAGAAATTGGTTGTCATAATATTAAATATCACCCCTTAAAAAATTATTACACTTGTTCTAATTATAATGGTGATAACCCAACAGCTATAAATGTATTCAATGATGATTATATTAAAGTTGTTAATTGGACACGCAGTAAAAATTTTGACAAAGCTTCAGATATTATAACTTTAATAGAGTATAACAAGAATTACTCTTTTTTAGAAGCATTAAAGTTTTTACATAAAATATTAGAATTAGAATATAATGGATATTCTAAAAAAAGCGAAATAAAAGTTAAAAACCCTTGCGAACTTTTTAAGAGAATTAAAGATAGTGTAAGAGGGAAAGGTTTCGATGTTAATGAAATCAATTATTTAGATGAAGATTTATTAGATGATTTTGTTCCATTACTTCATATTAATTGGTTCAAAGAAGGTGTGATGCCTTGGAGTGCTGATAAGTTTGGATTGTCTTATTCTTATAAACGGAAAAGAATTATAGTTCCTTTGAGGCATTGGATGACTGGCAAATTATTAGGAACTAATATGAGAACAGTTATACCGTGTTATTCGGAATTAGGTATAAAAAAGTTTCTTATAACTCCTTCATATCCTAAAAGTTTAAATTTATTTGGATTATATGAAAATTATGAATCAATTCAGAAAGCTGGATATGTAGTAATTTTTGAGTCTGAAAAAAGTGTTATTAAGCGAGATAGTCTAAACGATTCCACTTGTGTTGCACTATCAGGTCATACAATATCAGAAGAACAAGTTAGAATATTGATAGGGTTAAATGTAGACATTGTAGTCGCACTTGATAAAGATATACCTATTGAAGAAGTAAGAAATATATGTAGTAAATTCTATGGTATAAGAAATGTTTCTTATATATGGGATAAATGGAATTTGCTCGGCAAGAAAGATAGTCCTGCTGATGCTTTAAATAAAATATATCAGTTTTTAATAAAATATAAAATTAAATTTGATGATAAAGAACATAAAGAATATTTGAAAGGATTAAAAGAATGAAGATTTTTGCGTGTAATAAATGCGGAAGTATAGATTTGTTCATAAAAAGCAATGGAAGTCATACTGGACTTTATTGTGGCGACTGTGGTTCTTGGCAAAAGTGGCTTAATAAAAATGAAAAGATATTAGTAGAAAGGCAAATAGAAAATAATAAAAACAATTAAGTCTTAAAAAAATTAAAGGAGAGTAAATAAGATATGAAGAAATTAGTTAATAAGTGGATAAACGGTGATTGTCTTAAAGAATTAAAGAAAATACCAAACGAATCTGTAGATTTGGTTATTACATCGCCTCCATATCATAATTTAAGAGTGTATAGTAATGACCCTTGCGATTTGTCTAATTGTGAAACTTATGAAGAATACTATTACTTGTTAGGACTCGTTATAAAAGAATGTGAAAGAGTTCTGAAACAAGGTGGCAAATTTGTTATTCAATACGAAGATTATAATTACACATTAGGCAGAGATAATAGGCGTGGTAAAGAGTCATTAACTGGAGATATAAATAAAATATTTCTTGAAAATGGTTTTTGTCTTTGGAGCGAGATTTGTTGGGAAAAATATACACCTCAAAGAGCAATGATTTCTGACGGCTCATTATGGTATAGAAATCTTAAAGTTAGAGATGCAATTATAGCTGCTAATTTTGGATTTGTTTATGTTTATAAAAAGAGTACGACTGGAGAAATGGAAAAAACAAGCGGTTCTGATATTACCTTATCTGAGTGGGCAGAGTGGGCATCAGGAGTATGGAAAATTCCTAATAGTTCTGTTGGCGGTGCAAAACATATGACTCCTTATGCATATGAACTGTGTAGGCGTTTAATCAAGTTGTATTCTGCACCATATGACATTGTTCTTGACCCTTTTGGAGGAAGTGGAACTACAAATAGAGCAGCTATTGAAAGTGGCAGAAACGCCATTGGAATTGAATTAAATGCTGAATTTCACAAAGCAGCACAAGAAATTTTTGATAAATGGGATGATTCAATATTTGATTGTGAAGATTCTTATGAAAAGATGATTGCAAGATTTAAAGAGCAGTTGGCAATAGGTGAATTAAATAAAGAAACCGCAAAAAAAGAAAAAGAGGAACAGTCTGCATTAAAGAATAAGAAAAAAGACCTTGTATCAGAAATTAAAAAATTAGAAGCAGAGCTTGTTGCACTGGGTGTTAAAAAGTCCGAAATTAAGAAAATTAAAAATAATGTGGAAGTAGAGGGAAATAATTGAATGTAAATGAAGTTTGGAAAGATATAAGTGAATTTATAAATGTATATCAAGTAAGCAATTTGGGTAAAATAAGAAGAATTGGTGATTATTCCAATCAGTTTACAACTTGGAAGTTATCAACTCCAAAGATTATATCGCAAACAAACAGCACTAATGGTTATATGTGTGTTAAATTGAGTTATAATAATAAAACATATACAAGATATGTTCACCGTTTGGTAGCAAATGCTTTTTGTAATAATCTTAATCCAAATAAATACACAGAAGTTAATCATATAGACGGAAACAAAACTAATAATAAATCTGAGAATTTGGAATGGTGTGACAGGTCATATAACAATAAGCACGCATATGTAAAAGGATTACATACTTTACACGGTTGTTACGGTCAAAAGAAAACCGTAGTGCAAATTGATATAAACACAAATAAGATAATCAAGATACACGAATCTGTTGAAAGTGCAGCTAAACAAGTTGGTTTAAAAAATTCTACAAATATATCGGCTTGTTGTAATTATGCAGAAAATCCTAATAAATATAAAAAACCTTGTTTATCTTCTAAAGGATATAAATGGAGATTTGCTACAGATGAGATGAAAGCAGGTGACATTATCGATTGATTGAGTTGACAATTCCAGTTGAACAAATACCTTATATACGAACAATCGAAGGCAGAAAATTTCATAATGGTAAATGGCAATTCCCAGATTCGGCAATGAATAAATTGGTTGAATTAGGTTTAATTTCAAAAAATATAAAAATAGAATCACCCAAAAAGACAAACTACAACTTATCTTCTTTTCTTTATAAATATCAGAAAAAAGTTGTAAATACTGCACTGAATGAAGGTAGCTATGGAATATTTTCAGACACAGGTACGGGCAAAGGAATAATGGGATTAGAGATTGCTAAACACTTTAAAAAGACTTTAATACTTTGTCCGTTGTCGGTAATTGAAACTGCGTGGATTGAAGATTGTCATAAATTCTATCCTGATAAAATTATTGTGAATTGTCACGGTAAATCTAAAAAAGACAGAGTAAATAAACTTAATTCTGTTGCGGATATGTATATAATGAATTACGAGAGTTTCAAAATACTTAAAAATAAAATTCTTGAAAGTAATTTTGATTGTTTTATTGTTGATGAAAGCTCTGTAATGAAAAATATGACAAGTCAAATTACATTGAATATTCTTGAAATGGCAACGGTAATACCACATAGATATATTCTTAGTGGTTGTCCTAATCCAAATCACAATAGCGAAATATTCCCACAAATGAAATTTATTGATTCTGAGTTGTTTGGTAATAATTACTATGGGTTTCTTGCGAAATATTTTCATCAAGATATGTCTAATCCTCATTATTGGTATCAAACTGACGAGGATAAAGAAAGATATTATGCAAAATTAGCAAATAAATCAATATTCTTGAAAAAAGATGATTGCGTTGATTTGCCAGAAAAGATTTTTGAAATTCGTAAATTTAATATGGCTAAAGAACAGCAACGATATTATGGCGATATTATCAATAATATTAAAACAAATATTAATCAGTGGAGTAAATTTGAATTTACAGCAAAATTAATGAAGCTTCGTGAGGCAACAAGTGGTTTTGTGATTAACAAGGATAACACAATAATTGATTTTGATAATAATAAAGAAAAATTATTAAAAGAGGTAATTGAAGAAATTGGTGATAAACCAATTATAATATGGTGTCAGTTTCAACACGAAATTAATACTTTAGCTGATAAGTTTAAAGGCGTAGGGCTAACTTCTAAGACTAAGAATCGTGACGATATAATTAGACAGTTTAAAAATGGCGAAATTAAATTGCTGTTTACGCATCCACAATTACTTGGAAAGGGTTTAACTTTTGTTAATTGCACTTACAACATATATTACTCTTTAAGTTTTAGCTATGAAGAATTTAAACAAAGTCAAGACCGCATACATCGTATAGGTCAAAATAATAAATGTACTTACATAATCCTTCAGGCTAATAATTCTATCGAGGAAAAAATATATAATTGCGTACAACATAAAAAGAATACAGTTGATGAACTTTACTTAGAAATGGGTTTATTGAATGATAATAAATAAGAAGGTGACTTATGTCAAGATTATCAAAAGAGCAATTAACAGCTTTAATGCAGAAAAAAGGTTGTTCGCGAATATGGTCTTGGAGTAAAATGAATACTTTCATAACTTCAAAATATGAATATTTCTTAAAATATATAAAACATATTCCAGAAGATAGGACAGATTGTGTCTATGCACCACTTGGCAGTATTTGTCATTCCGCACTTGAAAAGTATTATACAAATCAGATTAAATATGATGATATGATAACTGATTTTGAAGATGGTTGGACTATGAATATTGATGTCCTTAATCTGAAATTTGACAGAAATGATGAAAAGAAAAATAAAAGTATTTCTGAAAAGTATAAATATAATCTTAAACATTTTTTTAAACATCATAAGCCAATAGAATATAAAACTAATATTGAAAAGTTTGCTTCAGTCAAAATAGGTGAAAATTTGTTTCAGGGATATTTAGATTGTTGTTTTAAAGACGAAAATGGCAATATCAATATCATAGATTTTAAAACTTCAACAAAGTTTTCTGGAAATACGATAAAAGAAAAGGCAGGACAGTTAGTAATCTATGCTATGGCGTTGATTCAAGCTGGTATACCTATTGAAAAAATAAAAATTGGTTTTAATTTTCTTAAATATTGTACTGTTGAGTGTGAACAATCTAATGGTGCTAAAAAGGCAAGAGATATTGAACGATATAAGATTGGCGATTCTTTAAAAAATAATGTCAAGATGTGGCTTAAAAAGAACGAATATTCTGAAAAAGAAATAGAAAGTTATTTAAATATGTTAATAGAAACAAATGATATTACTTGTTTACCGCAAGAGATTCAAAACAAATATGTTTTTTCAGATTGTTATGTTTATGTCCCATTAACACAAAAACTTATAGATAAATGGAGCAATGATATTATTGCTACAATTAAAGACATTGAAGCAAGAGAAAAAGATTATCAACAAAATCAAAATGAGAAGATATTTTGGGATAATGAAGAAGATATAAAGGAAAAAAGTTATTATTTTTCTACTTTATGTGGATATAGCGGTACTATACATAAACCTTATGGTGAATATCTTCAAAAGTTAAAAGACAAAGAAAATGGTAAAGAAAATTTATTTGATGGGATTGGTAGTGATGCTGAGAAAGATGTATCTAATGAAAGTATGTCAGAATGGTACGATTTAAGTTGGTTAGATAATGTTTTGTGATGAGGAATAGAGAAAGGAATAATAAAAACAAATAATTGGTAATGTGGTAATTACAAAATTGTTGGGAGTAAAGTAGAAAATGATTAAGGAATATGAAAATTATCATAAACACGATTCTATATCGAACATATTTACCCCAGACACCCATATTAAAACAATAGATTATATTAACAGAATAAAAAAATTAGGTTATGGTTGCTATTATACAACAAATCATGGGTCTGGCGGAGATGTTTTTGAATCTTTAACCTTGTGTAGGCAAAATAATATTCGTTGTTTATATGGGATAGAAGGATATATAGTAAAAAATCCATTAGAAAAAGATAAAAGAAATTATCATATAGTAATTATTCCTGTTGATAATGTAGCAAGAAAAAAAGTCAACTTGATTGTTAGCAAAGCAAATATAGAAGGGTTTTATTATAAGCCAAGATTCTTTATAGAGGATTTATTAAAGTTAAATCCAAATGAAGTATATATTACTACAGCTTGTGTTGCAGGTATTTTAAAAAATGAAGATTCAATTAAAAATATTTTTATACCATTAATGCAACATTTTGGAAAGAATTTATTTCTTGAAGTACAAAATCATTGTGAAGAAACTCAGATAACTACAAATAAAAAATGCTTATTATTATCAAAAAAATTTAATCTTAAACTTATTGCAGCCAATGATAGTCATTATATATATCCAGAACAAGCGAAAGATAGATTGAATTTTTTAAAAGGTAAAGGAATTGATTATGGCAATGAAGATAATTATTTATTAGATTTTCCTGATTATGATACTATGTTTAATAGATTTAAAAATCAAGGTGTTTTAACTAATGAACAAATAATCGAAGCAATGGCAAATACGCTTATTTTCAGGAATTGTGAAGATATTGATATTGATAAGAATATTAAAATGCCAAGTATATATCCTAATTTTACACCAGATGAAAAAATAAATGAACTAAAAAAACATATTGCTAAAAAATTTAAAGTTATTGCCAAACAAGAAAACATTATTGGCGATGAGTTAAATATGTATAAGCGTGGTATCGTAGATGAAATGAAAGTAATCGAAGATACAAAAGAAATAAACACAGCAGATTATTTCTTGCTTAATGAAAAGTTAGTTGACTTAGCAGTTAATAAATATAATGGCGTTTTGACAAAAACAGGGCGTGGGAGCTGTGGGGGGTTCTATATCAATAAGATACTTGGTATGACTCAATTAGATAGATTTAAACTTGATATTAAATTATATCCAGAGCGATTTATGAGTACAGCAAGACTTCTTGAAAATCATGCACTTCCTGATATTGATTATAATGTAGTGTCACAAGAACCATTTGTTAAAGCTGCCAAAGAGTTGCTTGGTGAATATGGATGCTATCCTATGATTGCTTATGGAACTATGCAAATAGGTGAAGCTTTTCGTAATGTATGCAGAACTCATGGACTTGAGTACGATGAATATAATGAAATTGCAAAAGAAATAGAAAATTATATTAATGATAATAAGTGGAAACCATTTATTGATGAAGCTAATAAATATGTAGACACCGTTGTGTCAGCCTCTATTCACCCATGTGCTTATCTCTTAGATAATAAAAATTTACAAGAAGAATATGGTGTGGTAAGAATTGGGGATAATATTTGTGCCATGATTACTTCTGGCGAAGCAGACGAATATAAAATGCTCAAAGATGATTTCCTTCTTGTGACAGTATATAAGCTTATAGATGAAACATTCAAATTAATTGGAAAACCAATTATAACAGTTAAAGAATTATTTGAATCATTAAATGATAATATTTGGGATATTTTTGAAAAAGGACTAACTTGCACTTTGAATCAAGTGGATGGTGATTGGGCAACCTCATTGTTAAAAAAATTTAAACCAAAAACAATTTCAGATATGGCAATGTTTGTTGCTTGTTTAAGACCATTTTTTGAGCCTTGGAGAGATGGATTTATTAAAAGAGATAAATTTAGTACAGGTTCTTCTTACTTAGATAAAATATTAACTTCTACAAAGTCATATATTATATTTCAAGAAAATTTAATGCAATATTTTGAATGGCTTGGTGTAACACCAGCAGAATCTATTGGTTTGATTAAAAAAATATCTAAGAAAAAAATTCATCCTGAAGATTTTAGAGCGTTAGAAAATCGAATTAAAATTAAGTGGATTGAAAATACTGGTTCTATTGATAATTTTGATGAAACATGGAGTATGATTCAAAGTTGTATGGCGTATGGGTTTTGTTCAGCCCATGCTGTTGCAACGGCTGTTGATAGTTTATATGGCGCATACTTGAAAGCAAATTATCCATTAGAATATTATACAGTGGCTTTATCAAACTATGCTGACGATACAGATAGAACGCATAAATTAGTCAACGAATTATCTTATTTTAATATAAAACTATTGCCAATCAAATTTGGTAAATCATCTTCTGAATATACAATGGATAAAGAAACAAATTCAATTTACAAAGGAATAGAATCTATCAAATATTGTAATTCTAAAATTGCAGAAGAATTATTAGAATTATCAAAACAGAAAGATTATAAAACATTTATTGAGCTATTAGATGATATAACAGCAAAAACCAGTATAAATTCAAGACAGTTAGAAATTCTAATAGGATTAAACTTCTTCTCTGATTTCGGAAATAATAAATATCTTTTAAATATTTATAACCTTTATAATGGAATTAAAGAAAAAGGAAAAACAATTTTACCTTCATTTAGAAATTGTAGTGTTATTTCTAAAAAAAATATAGATAATTATTCTACATATGGTTTATCTGAATATCTTGTGAAAAAATATTCTAATAAAGAAACTCAATCTCAATATAGAGAGATAGATAATATAGGTTTATTATCTGAACTTTGTAACAAGATAGAGAATAAGTCTATGAATGTTGTTGAACAAATGAAATTTGAAAAAGAATATCTGCAATATATAGAGTATATTAACCCTAAAATTTCAGATAATTATTATGTAGTTATTGATTTTAAAACTTATAAAAATTCTACTCAGCCTTATTTAATAGTAAGAAATATTTCATCAGGTGAAGAACTTAAGACAAGAATTAAGCGTGGCAACATTTATAAATCTAAGCCTTTTGGAGAGTTCTCAATATTGAAAATCTATGGATTTATTTGGGATTTTAAAAGAAAAAAAGTTGGTGACGATTGGATAATTACAGACGAAAAAGAACCGATATTAGAAGAATATGAAGTTATAAAAAATGAGGAGTAATACATATGTGCATAACAAAACTTTTACAAGGTGATTGTTTGGAATTGATGAAGAAAATTCCTGATAATTCTGTTGATATGATTTTATGTGATTTGCCTTATGGACTAACTCACAACAAAGATGATAAACCTATTTCTTTTGATGAACTATGGAAACAGTATAATAGAGTTATTAGAGATAATGGTGCTATTCTTTTGTTTGGGCAAGGTACATTTTATATAGACTTGGTAAACAGTAATCGTAAAATATTTAGGTATGATTTAATATGGGATAAGATATTGACCAGTGGTTTTTTAAATGCAAATAAAATGCCATTAAGACAGCATGAGCAAATTGCAGTATTTTATAAAAAATTGCCTACTTTTAATCCACAATTTTCGCAAGGGAAACCATTGCATAGCAAAGGTATGTCTTATAAGAACAAATCTATTAAAAATCAAAATTATGGCAAATATACCATAACAGACGATAGTAGGAAAGGTAGTACATTAAAATATCCAACAAGTATTTTACAATTTGCTAAACCTCATCCAAGCATTTCAAAACATAGAACTGAGAAACCAATAGCATTATTAGAATATCTAATAAAGACTTATACAAATGAAAATGAAATAATTCTTGATAATTGTATGGGTTCTGGTACAACAGGTGTGGCTTGTTTAAATACTAATAGAAATTTCATTGGTATGGAATTAAATGAAAACTATTTTAATATTGCTAAAGATAGAATAGAAAAAGCGAAAACACAAAGGAATGACGATATTGAAAGAAATAAAAACATTTGAATTTAAAGGAATTGTTAAAAAATGTATCTGTGATTATTCAAATTTCAAAGCTTATGCTGTTGAAGTAGATGAAACAAAATATCCAGATATAAAATTAAATAAATATCAAAATGTTAGTGTTATTGGTGATTTTCAACCCTTAATTATTGATGTTGAATACAGATTTAAAGCTATTGAAGAAGAAACTAAATACGGAATTAGTTATAAGGCTTTTATTGCCGAAAGGAAAATACCAACAACAATTCAAGAAAAAGAAAAATTTTTAAAAGAAATTATCACTAAAAAACAAGCCAATACAATATTAGCGATATATCCTGATATTGTAGATAAGGTTATGAACAATGATTTAGATGATATAGATTTAGATAGGTTGCAAGGAATAGGTGGAAAGACATTTAATAAAATCAAAGAAAAAATTATTGAGAATTTTTCTTTATCAACTTTGATTGCGGAATATAGTGGTTGTCTTGCTATAAATGTACTTTCAAAATTGCTTGATAAATATAAGACGGTAGACAATATTAAATATAGATTGCAAAATGAACCATATAAAACTTTATGTAGTTTAGATAGAATAGGGTTTAAAAAGGCTGATTCTATATTGTTAGCGATAGATAAATTAAATGAACAAAATGAACAAAACGGAGAAGAACCAGTAATTAAATTTGAAGAAAAACTTGTTTCAAGTAAACAAAGGTGCGTAGAAGCAATATTGTTTTTACTCAAAGAAAATGAAAATAAGGGTAATACTAAAGCAAATTTAATCGAATTGAGGAGCGAGTGTTTTAAATTAGTTCCTGAAACTTCTGAGCGCTTTAACGAAGCCATTATTGATGATAGAATTTATTATAATTCTGAAACATTGGAAATTGCTTCAAAGTATACTTATCAAATGGAATTTCACATAGCTCAAAAGATAAAAAATAATGTTTATAATCAAGATAATGTTTGGGATATAGATACAAAAAAATATAGAAATACAGGAGATATTACTTTAACCGATGAACAGATAGAAACATTGAATAAACTTTGTAAATATAATATTGTTATTCTTGAAGGTAAAGCTGGCACTGGTAAAACGAATACTATTAAAAGTATATTGAATATGTTAAGTGATAATAATAAAGCTTATGAGTTACTTGCACCAACAGGTAGAGCTGCTAAAGTTATGTCAAAATATACTGGTAGAGATGCTTCTACAATTCATAGAGAAATTGCTCATAACTTATTTAATAATAAAGATACACCTCAAGATGAATGGGATAAAATTATTTTTTCAAATGGCGTTGTTATCGTAGACGAATTTTCAATGGTTGATGTTTACCTATTTTATAAACTTCTTGAAAGTATTGATTTTTCAACAACAAAACTTTTGCTTATAGGTGACTCTTCGCAGATACCTTCAGTTGGTTGTGGTAACTTATTGAATGATTTTATTGAAAGTAAAGTAATTCCTACAACAACATTAACCCGAATTTTTAGATATGGTGAAGGTGGCTTGATGAAAGTAGCAACAGATACTCGTAATTCTAAGCCTTATTTAAATAATTCAATGAAAAATAAGATGACCTCTTTCGGTAAAGGTGATTATATTTTTATTGATACTAATAGTGAAAATATTACAAAGAATATAGTTGCACTTTATAAGAAATTATTAGATAAAGGTTTTTCCATAGAAGATATTCAAGTTTTAAGTGCTAAAAATGTAGGTAACAGTGGTTCTATTGAATTAAACAATGAAATTCAAAAAATAGCGAATCCTAATTATGCTAAAAGCAAATTTATGAAAGTTGGAGATATTACATATTATATTGGAGATTTAGTTATTCAGAAACAAAATAATTATAAGGCTAAAGTTGATGATGATATAGAAGAACAAGAAGATGATATAGAAGAGGTTTTTATAGCAAATGGCGAATCAGGAATTATTGAAGATATAATTGACGGTGAAGTAATCATAAATTTTGATGGTTTTCGTATAAAATATACCCAATCTGATATGCAACTTGTTAAACTTGGATATGCTATAAGTATACATTCTTCTCAGGGTGGAAGTGCAAGAATTATTATTTTGTGTACTCCTAAAAGTCATACATTTATGTTAAATTCCAATCTTTTATATACAGGACTCACACGAATGAGAGAAAGATGTTTTCATTTTGGTTCTATCAATACAATAAATATTGCAGTTAAGAAAAAGGCTAATCTTTTAAGAAATACCTTTATACTTCAAATGTTGACAGAATAAAAAATTTATTTCAAACTTATAATTCATACCTCAAAAAACAGATATATATAGTGTACGATTTTTTCGTACAAATAATTTCAAGGAGGTTTTCAAATATGAATATGACACAGCAGACACACCGAGGAAATTGGGTAACAAAGTACCGACCACCACCTATAGTAGAGTGTATATGCGTAAATAAAAATATAATTTTAAATATATTTTGGAGGTAACAGTATGATGACATTTTATCAAAGAAGGCGAACAGGAAAATCGACTATGCTTGTTGACTATTCAAGTAAAACTGGTATACCTATTGCAGTGGCAAACAAAGTACAAGTAGAGCATTTGAAACAGATTGCTAAAGAAATTTTACAAGTAACTATCCCAGAACCATTTATTGCAACACCAGAATCTTGTAGAAAAGCAGGTAAATATTTGATAGATGAAAGTGGTCTTGTCCTTCAAACAATACTTGGTGGCAAATGTGTTGCTATGACAATTAGCGATGATGGTGGAGAGGAATACTGTAATTATATTGAATGTGGTTTAGGAGGTTAAATATTGAGAAAAGTTATTAAACGAGATGGTAGAGAGGTTGAGTTTGATAAAAATAAAATTGTCAATGCTATTCGGAAAGCTATGCAAAGTGTGAATTTAACCACCATGAATGGATTAGAAAAGAAAATTGCAGATGAAATTTACAATCTTAATAGCACGATAGAAGTTGAAAAAATTCAAGACATTATAGAAAAAAAACTTATGACAAGTGACTATAAAGATGTTGCTAAAGCATACATAATATATAGAAATGAACGCACCAAAAACAGAGAGAAAAAAAGTAATATATTAAAAAAGGTTATGGTGCGTGTAAACTCTGAGATTGATAATCGCTCGAATGCGAATGTTGATGAGATGTCTTTTAGTGGACGAGAAAAAGAAGCTTCATCTGATATTGGCAAAACAATAGCACTTGATTTTGGTGGACTTTCTAATGATGTTGCAAATGCTCATAAAGAAATGTTAGTTTATCAACATGACCTTGAGAAAGCAATTTACGGAGTTCATAACTGTTTAAATTTAAATTTTCAAGAAATTTTTACAAATGGATTTCATACTCGAAATGGAGATGTAAGACCTCCAACAAGTTTTAGTACAGCTTGTCAACTTGTGGCAGTAGCTTTCCAATGCCAAAGTCAGATACAATTTGGCGGTGTTGGAAGTATTCATCTTGATTATGACCTTGCTCCATTTGTAAGAATGAGTTTTTCAAAACATTTTAAAGACGGCTTGAAATATATTGAAAATGCTAATATAGAATACATTGAACATATTCCCTCAAATATTGACATCGAAGATAGAGAAGCAAAATCTTGGAGTAAAGCATATCAATATGCGATAGATATGCTTGAAAAAGAAGGACAACAGGCAACACAGGCTTTGTATCATAACCTCAACACTCTTGAATCAAGACAAGGCTCGCAGGTAAAATAAGTGCTTGCTTACATAGTAATATGTAATAAAAAACTGGGCAAAATCGGTGAAACCTAAAGTAAAATATAATATAATAATTTCATTTTTAGATTTTCTGTCGAAAGGCAATTAAGGAGGTGTAATGTAGATGTCAAAAAAGATTGCATTAGATACTAAAAGAGAAATACTTAATTTCTACAAATCTAAGCCTATGACATTAAAGGAATTAGCTTTAAATTTTAATTATTCAATACCAACTGTGTCACATATTTTAAATGAATTTAGATTTAAAAGATATAGTAAGGTTGAATTGTTTTCTCCTGAGTTAAATCAAAATTACTTTGACAATATAGACACAGAGGAAAAAGCATACTTTTTAGGGTTGATAATTACAGATGGTTGTATTTATAAAAAAAATTCAAAGCAAAATTTAGTCAATATAACACTTAAAGAACAAGACAAATACTTATTATATAAATTTATAAAAGAATTAAACAGTAATAAAAAGCCAAGTTCGGATGGTAGAGGGTGTTATGGCATAAATATATTGTCAAATAAATTAGTAAAAAGTCTTGAAAAGTTTGGAGTAAAAGAACGAAAAAGTAATTCAACAATATTTCCTAAATTTTTACCCAAAGAAATGTATCGACATTTACTTAGAGGAATTATTGACGGTGATGGAAATGTTGCTTTTAATAATAGACTTAATAGAAAAGTGCATAAAAAAGCCCTAAGAATATGTCAAGGTAATTATGATTTTTTACAGGATATTGTAGATTTTTTAAGCAATGAGATTGGAATAAACAAAGTGAAAATTTACAAAGAACAAGACAATTTGTGGTCTATAAATTACACAAGAAACAACGACCTTATTAGGCTATACAATTATATATATAGAGATGTAAAAATTTATATGCATAGAAAAAAAGAAATATTTGATAAAATTATAAATGAAATTATGTTTTACCAAGGTAATACCGAGGTAACTATTGTGTAAAAAACAATAGTACTGTAACGCATAGTGATTGAAACTTATTATAGAAATAAGAATATAATATCACCAAGAGTGTCCACTCCTTTTGTAAGGATGAAAATATATGCTAAACTGCGTTGAATTAACAACGATATAGTAAGAGAGAAATCTCCAGATATAAAAGATAAAAAACTTTTATGATAATAAAATGACCTTTTACCTCAATCAACCTTGGCAGAGATACTTCACCAGAAGGCAGGTTGGTTACAAAATGGATTTTTAATGCAAGTATAGACGGCATCGGCAAACATCATCTAACAAGTATTTTCCCTATAAGTATATTCCAATATAAAAAAGGTGTAAATGCTGATAAAGGTGATATTAACTATGATTTAAAACAGTTAGCCTTAAAGTCTATGAGTAAGCGTATTTATCCTAACTGGTGTAATTGTGATTGGTCGCAAGCACATGAAGATAGCAACAATCCTGATACATTCTTTAGCACCATAAATATATCTGTGGCTTAATAAAGTAATTTATTAAGAAAACCTATCTAAACAGGGAAATTCTTTTTGAGAACAATCCTGTGCTAAATTAATAGTTTACATAACAAACTATTATAAAAGCTAAACGACTATCGAAAGCACAATATAATTGGAAGCGAGTAGAGTAGAACTGTAAGTTAATGACAGTAGGGCAATGCTAAAATAAGTCCCTTTAAATCGAAACGATAGGCATCTAAAAAGATGATGATATAGTCTAATATCTCATTGTAAAAATGAGGAAGTTCAAAAGAGAACTGTACGGTATTGCGAACCGTATGAATAAAATGGGGATGTAGAACACTTGTAGGATATGATAGACATGGACTTGGTTATACTCGACAAGGAAGAGGTAATAATGTTCCAAACACAATTATTCTTCCTAAGTTAGGAATCGAATATGGTATCTGTCTTGGGGAACGCAGTGTTCCAGACATTGAGGGTTTTTGGAAAGCGTTTGAAACAACATTAAAGTTATGCGAAAAAGGACTTCTTGAAAGATTTGCAATTATGGCAAAACAATCTCCAAAAGCTGCACCTTTCATGTATCAAAATAATACAATTCAAGATGCAAGAAAATGTAAAAAAAATGTATATGAAGCATTAAAACATAATACACTTGCTATTGGATATATTGGAATAGCCGAAATGTGTCAAGCTTTATTTGGTAAAAATCATGCAGAAGATAAAGAAGTGCATAAATTTGCATTATCTGTTGTAAAGCGTATCAATGAATTTGCAACAGAAGCTTCTGAAAGAAATGATTTAAATTTTTCTTGTTACGCTACCCCAGCAGAGAATTTATGTAGAACGGCTTTAAAAGCGTTAAGAGAACAATATGGTGTAATCAAAAATGTAACATCACATGATTATCTGACAAATTCTCATCATGTTCCTGTATGGGAAAAGGTTTCAATCAAGCAAAAGCTTGATATTGAAGCTCCATTCTGTAAATATCCAACGGGAGGAAATATTACTTACATAGAACTTGATAGCACATTTGTAAAAAATACAAAAGCTGTTGAAGATATTATTGATTATGCTTTTAATACACTTGATATTCCGTATTTAGCTTTCAATTTTCCTATCGACAGTTGTTTAGATTGTGGCTATCAAGGTGAATTTAATGACAAGTGTCCTGAATGTGGTAGTAAAAATATTCAACAATTAAGAAGGGTAACAGGTTATCTTTCTACAGATTATCGTAATTTTAATGATGGTAAAAGAAAAGAAGTTGAGGAAAGAGTAAAACATAGTAGGTATATTAATGCGGAATAAAGTATTTAGATATGCGGGTATTGAATATGATGATGTGGCAAATGGTGAAAATTTAGGAGCTGTTGTTTTTACTCAATTTTGCCCACATCATTGTAAGGAGTGTCAAAATCCACAAACTTGGAGTAAAAATGGTGGAAAGATATTTACTACTAATAATATGACAAATCTTATTAAATATTATCAAAATTGTCCTTTTGCAAAAAGATTTACATTGTCAGGTGGCGACCCAATATCTAATAAGGAATTTAGTATATACATAATACAGACATTAAAAAATAAATTTCCTTATCTGACAATATGGTTATATACTGGATATTTGTTTGAAGAAGTCAAGAAAAACAACTTAAATTTATTAAAAATGATTGATGTACTTGTTGATGGCAAATATGACTATACCAAGCGAGATATTACGCTTGCTTGGTGTGGTTCATCAAATCAAAGAGTGATAGATGTACAAGAGAGTTTAAAGAGAGATAAAATAATATTATATAAATCGTAAAATAAAGTAAAAAATAGCGGATATAAATTTATATCCGTTTGAAAGGAGAAATATGGATAAGAAAACTTATAAATGTAAATATTGTGGTAAAGTATTTGATAATATTTTAAATCTTAGTCTTTGTGAAAGTGCGTGTTATAAAAATAGAATATCTCAAAAAGCTAAAGAAAATAAAAACAATTCAGAACATTCTAATAGTTATTGGAGGTAAAGAATGAAAGTTGCTAAGAAAATTATTGTAGGTGTACTTACCATAGGAATAATCTTTCTTCTTTGTGGTTGTGGTGAAAGTTGGGAGAGAAAGAAAAAGGATTGGGATTCAGAGTATAATGGTGGTCTTGAAAGAACCATTTCAGTTTACAGTTATGAAGGAAACCTTTTAAAGACATACAAAGGTAAATGTGACATTGAAGAAAATGAATCAAATAAAATTCTATTTGATATAGATGGTAAACGAGTAATTATTTACAATGCTGTTGTCATTGCAGAAGAAAAATAAAAAAATAGGAGAATAAATATGCAGAAAATAGCGAAATTTGAAAAAGTATCATTTGAGCAATATAGAAAAGATTTTATAGATACATTTGAACCAAACTATGATAATTTGAGTCAATCTGGAAAGCAATATGTAGATAATGTTATAACAGAGTTTTACAACAACATTCAGCTTCCAACTCGCAGTACAAAGGGTAGTGCTGGTTATGATTTTAAATCTCCAATGCCATTTAATATCCCTTTCGGCACAAATAAAAAAATTCCTACTGGTATTAAATGTGAAATTCAAGAAGGTTGGGTTTTAACAATAGTTCCGAGAAGTAGTTACGGATTTAAATATGGTGTTTCTTTATCTAATACATTAGGCATAATAGATAGCGATTATTATAATAACCAAAATAATGAAGGACATATATTTGTTAAATTCTCAAATACCAACAACAGCTTTAAAAAAGAACTATGGGTAGACAGAAGCGAATCATTTTGTCAAGGTATATTCCTTCCTTTTGGAATTACTCAAGATGATAATGTTTCGGCACAAAGAATAGGTGGCATTGGTAGTACAAGCAAAAATTAAAAGGAGAATTATATATGGAAGAATGGCTTAATAAAATCAAACAAACTTTTGATAAAGTTGAACCTAACAATCCTACTGCTGATAGCGTAGTCTTTATGCTTAATCGAATGACTGAAGAATATAGAGAATACAAGGAATTAGGAAGCATAGAAGAACTTAGAGAACTTAAAAAAATGTGGAATCGTAGAGTATGATAAAATTATATAACATTACATTAGAAAGCGAATGATAAATATGATTTACATAACAGGTGACACACACGCTGATTTTAGTCGCTTTAACACAAAAAATTTCCCAGAGCAAAAGAAAATGACAAAAGATGATATTGTTATTGTCCTTGGTGATTTCGGTGGTATTTGGTATGACTGTTCAAAAGAAAAATATTGGTTAGATTGGTTGAACGATAAACCATTTACTTTAGTTTTTGTAGACGGAAATCACGAAAATTTTGACAGATTATATAATGAATTTCCTATAATTGATTTTCATGATGGTAAAGCTCATAAAGTCAGAGATAATATTTATCATTTAATGAGAGGGTATATTTTTGATTTTGAAAGTAAGAAATTCTTTGCAATGGGAGGTGCAAGTTCGCACGATATTGATGATGGGATTCTAAATCCTTCGAACTTCACAGATGAAAATGAGTTTAAGAATACATATAAGCAGTGGGTAAATCAAGGCAGAATGTTTAGAGTAAATCATTCTTCTTGGTGGAAAGAAGAATTACCAAATCAAGAAGAAATGCAACTTGGGATAGAAACACTTAAAGAAAATAATTATAAAGTCGATTATGTAATATCACATTGTCTACCACAAGAAATAGCATCAGTGGTTTCTAAAGGTTTTTATAAACCAGATTCATTAATGATGTATTTCAATAAGTTGTTAAGAAATGGTTTACAGTTTGAGCATTGGTATTGTGGTCATTATCATAATGATATAGATGTGTTTGGGAAATTCCATATCAGATATTATAGTATTGAAAGGATTATTTAATTATGAAGGTATTTTATCATGTTGATAATGATGGTAAATGTGCAGCATATTGGGTGAAGCATTTCCTAAATATAAAATTGGAATTGCCTTGCGAGATATATCAGATTCAAAATCTATAATTGATATTTTAAAAATAAATATTAAGAATATAGGAGTAAAAATTAGTATGAGCAAATATAATCCAAGAATTGAGTTTAGTAATGGTAGTTCTTTTGAAATTATATCCGTTTCTGATAATTCAAGAGGTATCACCTCTAATCTTCTAATTGTAGAATATGGCATTGATAGAGAAATCATAAACTGTGTTTTACGCCCATGTGAAAAAGTTGATTATTATAAGATACACAATATAAATGTTAAATTAAATAAAAAGGATAATGTTAATGAAATGTGAAATCTGTGGGAAAGAAATTGAAAAAAGTAGCTACAGTAGTGCTATTTTATGTTCTTCAGAATGTTTTGGTAAACACTTCTGGAATGAGATAGTAAAAGATAAAAATAACAGAATTATTATAAATGGTCATTGTTATGTAGATGGTGGCAATAAGCCTGACGCAATACATACTTCTTGGCTGGGCTTTAATGGTAATAAATTTAATATTGAATTTTTTGATGGCAGAAAATTAACTACCAATAATCTTTGGTGCAATGGTGAAATTCCAAAAGAGTATAGAAAATTGTTGCCTAATAATGCTAAACTTATATGGTAATTTATGAAAAGATAAAATCAACATTTTATTAAGAAAATATATCTATATATAGTATTTCACAATAAATAAAACCGCTATATATAGATATATAATATTGAATCAAGGATAGATATAAATGACAAATCAAGAATTAATTAAAAAATTACGATTTAAACTTTTATCACATACAGCCAGTGCCGAGGAGATAGATACAGAAGATGATTACTCAAAAGGAATTGAATTTGCTATTGAAGCACTTGAAAAACAAGAACCAAAAGTACCTATCACTATTAGAAAAAGCAAGGATTTGATTGTTTTTGAGTGCCCTAACTGTGGACGAGAAAGTATACCTCGTAATAAACCTTGTTGTTGGTGGTGTGGACAAGCTTTAGATTGGTGTCCAACATAAGGAGATTTACTTTTATGGATTTTGAAAATATGACGAAAGAAGAACTTACGAATCAACTTTTTAAAGAAATGTGTTTTTATTGCGAAGGGACAGACGAATTGTATGACTGTTGTAGAATATTAATTAAACTTGTACCTAAAAAATATATAATAAGAGTTATTTGTAAGTTTTATAGGCTTAGAAAAACAACTTAAAAGAGGTGTATTTTAATGACTAAGCAAGAAAGTTTAGATTTTTTAGATAATTGTATTGAGTATATCAATCATTTATCCCCAAAAGAAATTTCAGATATATTTACTTCTTTTGATAAAAATAATAAAAATTTAGATGTTTCAATGAGTGTATTTGAAATTGATTGGAGAGAAATGTAATGAGTATACCTAAAACCGAAAGAGAAACTGCAACTAATTATATGTATGGAGATGAAACATTTACAATGTCATCTTCTGAATCAAAATGGATAAATAAAATCAAAAAATATTCTGAGAAATATCCTAATGATGTAAAAATAACTTATATAAATGAAGATGGTTCTATAATGGCTGAAATAAATAAAAAGTGGTTTAAAATTTCACCACCACGAAAAGTATCAGATAAACAAAGAGAATTGGCAAGTCAAAGATTTAAAGCTTTGCGTAAACAGGACAATAAAAGAGATACAAATGAGCTGGAATAAATCAAAAATAGCTGAGTACATAAGTAAAGATAGTGAATTAGCTGAAATAGCACCACCAGAAATAAATTTTACAGATAAAAGATGGTGGGGTTCTTCAGAAAGAGAATTTTTTGATTATGTTGAAAAAGAAGTTGAAATTATAAACTTTTTGTGGTTCTTTATGTTAGATGCATTCAATTTTCCTTCAAAATATCATAAAACTGTGCGTGGAGAAATATTAGATTGGTTATTAGAAAAATATGGAATAATATAAGGAGAATAATATATTGAAAATAAAACAAAGTGATAACATTCAAGAAAATAGATATAAAGCCAAACCTATTTTTAAGGAAGAAAAAGAATTTATAGAAACTCACATACCAGTGATTGGCTCACTGCTTGATGATTGCTGGATTGTTGGTGGTAGTACAAAAACGGTCTATTTAGATTTATATTCAAATAAACCATACATAAAATTCAAAGTGGAAAATGGCGGCAAATTCATAATTCAAAAAGATAATAGAGAATTATTTAAAGATTATGTACCTATTACAATGTCAGAAACTCTTAATAGAGAAAGTAAAAGAGTAAATAAATTATATGATAATTGTGTAAATAGATTAGCTGAATATGTAAGTGAACATCCTAATAAAATTTATAAAATCTCTCATTCAGGTGGTAAAGATAGTGAACTAACAATGTCTGTATGGAATGATATGTTAAAAGAAATAAAATTTACACCTGATTATGAATTTATATTTTTTAATACCAGTAATGAAACAGCTGATGTCTATAAGAGAATAAAACAAATACCTAATATTAGAATCATTAATCCTAAAATCGGTTGGCGACAATGGATAAAAAATAACAATTATTTTTTTCCTAATGTATTCAGAAGGTCTTGCTGTTCTGTATATAAAGAAGGACAAGCCACAAAAACATTCGATAACAACGCCGAAATAGCACAAGTATTAGGAGTACGCAAATATGAAAGCACAAAAAGAGCAAAATATGAGTTTCTAATGGACTTTGATTTCGATAATCAGTTATTCGGCAAATCTAAATTTCCAAAGAAATGGGTAAAACTTGCACCTATTATAGACCTTCAAAATATAGATGTTTGGCTTTTAATGTTAATCAAAAAACTACCTATAAACAGACGGTATTTAATAGGATTCAGCAGAGTGGGGTGTTTAATTTGTCCGTATTCATCTGCTTACGAGGATGAAATTATAAAAATTTATTATCCGCATCAATATGAATGGTTTAAATGTGCCATAATTAAGAATTATGAAATTACTAAGGTCAAAAGATTAGGTTGGACAGAAAAAGAATGGGTTAATGGTGTATGGAAAACACCTATGTATAAAAATCAATATTTATTAAAAAAGCTTCCTACCGATGAGAATGTAAAATTATATGCTGACATAAAAGGTTTGTCGTATGATATGGCGAAGAAATATTTTAATCGAGTTTGTGGCAAATGTGGGAAGCCGATGAAAGAAAATGAAATTGCTATGTTTTTTAAATTGTTTGGCAGATATGAGAATCAGGTTGATAATAGGGATGTATTATGTAAAAAATGTGTATGTGAACAACTTGGTGTTACAAAAACAAAGTATGAAGAAAAGAATATGGAATTTATAGAACAAGGTTGTAATTTATTTTAAGGAGAATAATATATGAAATTTGAGAATACAGAAGTTTTTAATTTTGAAGGTGCTTTAAGAGGTATGCGAAACCCAATGAACAGTTGGGATAGAAAGGACAGTTATCAAGGAAAATATCATTACATCATTGGCGAGAATGATTTAAAACTTGCTCAAACACTTATTAAGGCTGGTTCTGAACATAGAAAGTTTATGCGACAAATTTTTGTTAGCGTAGATATTACAGCACCACTTTATTGGTGGAAAGAGGAAGAAACATACAAGATAGGAACTACTGCAAATTCAACAAGCTTTATGCACAAAGGAATTTCAAAACCTTTTGAATTAAATGATTTTGAAATAGATACTTTAACTAATAGTAGACAAGAAATATCTACTAAAGATAAAAAAGAATGGGAAAAAGATTGGGAATATATAATTAATAGACTAAACAAACTGCGTAATGAATATTTAAAAACAAAAAATAAGAGTATTTGGAGACATATACTTCAAATACTTCCAGAAAGTTATTTACAGACAAGAACAGTTACAATGACTTATGAAAATGTATTTAATATAATACACCAAAGAAAGAATCATAAGTTAAATGAATGGTCTGGAATAGATAACATAAATGAACCTAATTTTATTAGTTGGGCTAAAGAATTGCCTTATGCCGAAGAATTATTATTTATAGAAAAGAAAAACAAAGGAGAAAATTAATGACTATTATTTTATTAGGTGAATCAGGTTGTGGAAAGTCAAGTGTAGCAAATGAACTTTGTAAGAATTATAATTATGAAAAAATAGTTACATATACAACACGATTACCAAGAGAAGGAGAAGTCAACGGCAAAGATTATTTCTTTGTTTCAAATGAAGAATTTAATAATTTAAAAGAACAAGGTTTCTTTCTTGAAACCGCTACATATAATAATTGGCAGTATGGAACACCAAAAGACCAATTTTTAGCTATAAATGATAAAAATCAAATTGCGATTTTAACACCATCAGGGTTAAGAAGTTTATGCAGAACCAGAGGAATTTTTTATGCTTTTTATTTGAATGTTTCTCGTAGAGAAAGGCTTATTAGAATCTTAAAAAGAGGAGATGATATTGAAGAAAGTTATAGAAGAAATTTATCTGATGTTGGAATGTTTGATGGTATTGAAAAGGAGGTAGATTATACAATAAATGTAGAATCTAAGAATGTTCAAGAAATTGCTAAACAAATTTCAGATTACATAAATAAAATTAGAGGTGTATAATTTGAGAATAAAATAATTCCTGTTTCAATACATTTAAAAATTACTTGCAGTAGTGGATTGATTATTGAGTTCGATTAATATGATTATGCTAAAAAATTGTAAAGAAGTTTTCTTATGGCTTGAAAAATAAGAATGTTCAGTATATAATATAAATACAAGGTCATTCTATGTTTTTGGGCAACACTGATTTTTAACCATCGGTAAAATTTGATATTCTCGAATGACCTTGAAGGAGCAATCCTTTGAGGTCATTTTTTACGCCCAGAATCGAAGAAAACCTTGAAAAATCAAGAGATTTTGTCAATAAAATTCCGATTTTATTGTAATTGAATGAGTGCAACTGGGAAAGTGATTTTTGCCCCTTTGGTTAAAATGAGCTTTGTCTCAGAACACGTATTGTTTTTGGGCAACACTGATTTTTAACCATCGGTAAAATTTGATATTCTCGAATGACCTTGAAGGAGCAATCCTTTGAGGTCATTTTTTACGCCCAGAATCGAAGAAAACCTTGAAAAATCAAGAGATTTTGTCAATAAAATTCCGATTTTATTGTAATTGAATGAGTGCAACTGGGAAAGTGATTTTTGCCCCTTTGGTTAAAATGAGCTTTGCCCCAGAACACGTATTGTTTTTGGGCAACACTGATTTTTAACCATCGGTAAAATTTGATATTCTCGAATGACCTTGAAGGAGCAATCCTTTGAGGTCATTTTTTACGCCCAGAATCGAAGAAAACCTTGAAAAATCAAGAGATTTTGTCAATAAAATTCCGATTTTATTGTAATTGAATGAGTGCAACTGGGAAAGTGATTTTTGCCCCTTTGGTTAAAATGAGCTTTGCCCCGGAACACGCATAATCCAGAAAGTGCCGTAAATACGGGCTTTTCGCAGAAAAGCGGGTCTAAATGACGACCGAATGACGACAAGACTAAATCACCCTGCGGGACAATGTCCCGCAGGGTGATTTCACATAGCTACGCCATATCCTTGTCCATCATTTCACACATTGCGTCCTCCATCTCTGAGTATGCGTGCATATAGTGTGTCGTAATATAAATGCTCTCATGCCCCACTCGGGCGGCGACCACAGGTGCGGACCAACCTTTATTAACCAGATAAGTGATGTGAGAATGCCGAAAGCAGTGAATTGTTATTCGCGGTACCCCGGACTTTTCAATGCCGGCTTTGAGCTTACGATGAAGCGATGTCTTACTTGTAGAAAACAGCGTGGTATCCGGTTTTGAGTCGGGAAGTTTTGAGATATACTCTCTTAATTCATTGCAAAGAGTTTCGGATATGCTGACATTCCGAATACTTTTTGCTGTTTTTGGAGTGGTTACAATCCGTTTGCCGTGCCTTTCGTAAATATTTTTGTTGATACGAATATAGCGTTTTTCAAGGTCGATGTCGGAAACGGTTAATGCCAGCAATTCACCGAGCCTGAGTCCACACCAAAAGAAAACATCGAATGCGATATATTCGGGGGTATTAGGCGATATCTCATTATGAAATCTCTTGTATTGCTCTACGGTCCAAACGGGACGTTCGGGAGCCTCCTTTACGCCCATTTTCACATGCTTCGCCGGATTAAAATCCATAAGATGCCTTTCTGTTGCAAAATTCAGCACAGCACAAAGTCTGGAGCGGATGGCATGAATATAGGAATCTTTATAAATGCATTTTCCGTTTTTAAAAAACGTACCTCTCCATTCCTCTATTTTTACCTGTGTAATATCCGCAAGCTTCATCTTGCCGAAGAACGGCAGAATATGAGTATATACCATATTATTTCTGCTGTCTTGAGTTGATAGCTTTGTGGCTACATCCATAGTTGTCTTATACATTTCAAACAGTTCTTCAAATGTCATATAGTGCTTCGGATCTGAACGCCGCAATATTTTTTCTTGCCAAGTAACTTTCAATCCGTCAAGATAAGCTGTAGCATCCCGTTTGGTTAAAAAGCCTCGCTTTAATGATTTGAAATCGCTGCCGTTCTCCTTTCCGCCTTTTATTCGATATTCAACACGCCATTTCCCGGAGTCGCCCGGTTCTTTCTTTACAGACCCCGTTACAAGGTTTTCAATATTTCCGTCCATTTTACCATCCTTTCTCATGGCAGCTGCTCAAGCAGTGATTTTCTCGGAATTTTGCCGCTAAAAGTCAGGAATCCCTCCGAAGACAATTTTTCGTTGATTTTTCGGATTATCTCATATGCCTGCGAACGTCCGATACCGAGATATATACTGATTTCGCTTGCTGTCATAAAGTCATACTTTTCAACAGCTATTTCTGTTACCTTAATTTTATCCATTTGCTGCTATTCCCGCAAATATGCGTTATCTATATAAGTCTTCGGTACGGTGTTTCTCCTTTCTCTGATTATTTTCAAGCATTTTCGTAATGCACTCAACCATCTGAACGGGTGTGTATTCCCTCGGGAAATATTTGCGAATGTCATCCATCGGAATTTTCAGCTTTTCAACCTGATTGGGTTTAACCTCTGCCATAATTCCGGTTACGGTATCATAATCAAGTTTGCCTTTTTCAAAAGCGGCGCGCATACGGCGAGACTGTGCGTGGGACGGAAAGCTTTCCGTTTCGTCAATGCGGTCAATGACATCTCTTTGTGCTTCTTCATTGAGGAAAGACAATTCGTAAGCAGGCAGCATTTTCATTTTGCCGTTATCTAAATATTCTTGAAGTTCGGGTACGAGATAGGTTAGGCGGATTAGGCGTTGCACAGTTCTTCCGCTGTCATTTTCTGAAATCAACTCCGCACTCACTTCTGACTTCTCGACATTCTGTCGAGAAGTGCCTTGGTGCTTAATTGCATCAAGCTTCATTCTGTAAGACCGCGCCTTTTCCATAAGGGATAGGTTTTCACGCTGACAGTTTGAATCAACCATCATGATCGTGGCTTGGTCACGGTCGATAAAATGAACAACTGACGGAACCTCTTTCATTTTAAGAAGCTCGGCGGCGTGTACTCTGCGGTGTCCGGATATAATTTCGTATTCATCC
>ENA-ORSS01000858-ORSS01000858.1-human-gut-metagenome-genome-assembly--contig:-NODE-858-length-34570-cov-8.308359_pt1 | contig 34570 bp, 29 predicted proteins | sample MGYA00241899_ERZ509162 | MGnify/ENA primary metagenome ERZ509162 (study PRJEB26280, sample SAMEA2338641) | human gut metagenome | biome: human gut; feature: human-associated habitat; material: faeces... | reverse complement strand
GACGTTCTTCCGTTCCGACACCGTAGATATCTGCCATAAAATTCAGATATTCAATTCCCCTGACGCGAAGAAACGTATCCGGATCGTCGGGCACAAAACCGAACTGGCGCTTGGCTTCAAGCGGATCCTTCTGGATATCTTTTCCATTGATTTCAATCGTTCCCTCGGACGGTGCCAGGATGCCGGTGATCATTTTTAATGTTGTCGTTTTCCCGGCTCCGTTTGGGCCGATAAATCCGGTGATCTTTCCATCTTCGATATCCCAGGAAAGATCGTCGACGGCTTTTTTGCTTCCGTCTCCGTAAATCTTACTGACGTGGTTCAGACGAATCATGTTTTATTCCCCCTCTTTTTTCTTTGTAAAGCAAAGCTATCATTCTCTTGCTTCGTTTCTAAAAACAGACTGCCCTTTTCTCACTCCGAAAGCTCTTATCCTTCCCTGCGCAGGAAAAGGAGTCAGGCGGATCTTCGCAATCCGCTTCGCTACTTGCTTGATTCGGTTAAAATTCGAGGCACGGGCTGTGATCTTGTGTTTTTTTCAGTATGCATTCTTCTGCCAGAACTGTCAATCGTCGGAGCGAAAAATACAGAATTTTGTAAGAACTTGTAAGACTTTTCCGCAAAGTGGGGCTTGCAGCTTGCGGAAATGCTTTTTCAGACACGCTCCAGGATCAAATCCGATTTTACGCGACAGGAAACTTCAGCGAAATTTCCTGCCACGCAAAAAATCAGCCACAGAAACCCTTTCGGAAAACTGTGGCTGATGCTTTACCCTCTACTTTTTCAGAATCACATCGATGACTGTATCGACTCCATCCGGCAATACCGGGTCTTCGCCGAGATCGGCGAATGCCATGGTCGGATAATCGCTGTGTACCCAGCTTGTGGAAACCGGGATTTCCGCGCCGGTTGCGACGTAGCGGATCGCCTGGATTTCTTCTTTTTTCACACCGGGCAGAGGCAGCGGCCCAACAGTATTTTCATAGACATGGAAATACAGATGGTTTCCGCGGCGCGTCACACGGCCAAAATCCGGTTTCTCAATACCGGCTTTTCCGCAGCCGTAAATGCTCGCTCCGTTTTTCTTCATCCACTTTCCAATCTCAGCCAGCCGTTCGATCGACTCCTCCGGGATATTTCCCCTGGCGTCCGGGCCGACGTTCAAAAGCAGGTTTCCACCCTTCGATACGCACTCGACCAGCTTTTTGATCAGCATCGGTGCCGGTTTGAAGAAGTGGTCGTTGGCACAATAACCCCAGTGATTGTTCATCGTAACGCAGGATTCCCAGGCGATATCGTTTCCATTTACATCCTGGATGCCGTTCGGCGGAATCATCTGCTCCGGGCTCACAAAGTCGCCGTGGTACGAGGTCGGATTTCCGGCCGCCAGAGAACCGTAGCCCTCTCCGCTCACCTCGAGACGGTTGTCGATGATGACATCCGGCTGGAGCTTCCGCACCATATTGATCAGCTCCGTCGCTTTCCATGCTTCGCCGCGCAGCGTATCGTAGGAAAAGTCAAACCACAGCACATCGAGCTTTCCGTAGTTTGTGCAGATCTCGCGTACCTGATTGTGCATGTAGGTCAGGTAGCGGTCGAAATCGCGGTCATCGTTTTTGTATGCCGGGTTGTTCCGCATCGGGTGATTCCGGTCGCCATAGTGCGGAAAATCGTCGTGGAACCAGTCGAGCAGGGAGAAATACAAACCAACCTTCAGTCCTTCTGCGCGGACGGCATCAACGTACTCTGCAACGAGGTCGCGGCCGCATTTCGTGTTGGTGGATTTGAAATCGGTATACTGGCTGTCGAAGAGGCAGAATCCATCGTGATGCTTGGCAGTCAGAACCATGTATTTCATGCCGGCCTCTTTCGCCGCTTTTGCCCATTTCCGCGGCTCGAAATCAACGGGATTGAACTCCTCAAAATATTTCATGTAATCTTCTTTTGGAATCTGCTCGGTACTCCGCACCCATTCTCCGCGTGCCGGGATGGCATAAAGTCCCCAGTGGATAAACATGCCGAAACGTGCGTCGCGGTACCACTCCATCCGCCTGTCATAGGCTTCTCTGTCAAATTTGTACATCGTTTTGCTTCCTCCTGTTTTAGTTTTATATTGGTAATGATTCGGTTAAATCTTGATTTTCACCCATTTTCCCTGTTTGAATCGGATCGTCGCAAAGATAAACCGTGACATCTGATCCGCCAGCACGCCGAACCAGATTCCGACGATGCCAAGCCCCAGCGTGTAACCGCCAAGGTAGGAAACGATCGTACGAATAAATGTAACGCTGATCATGGAGGCAACTGCCGTATAAAGCGTATCTCCCGCACCGCGCAGGCATCCCATGTAAATAACCTGACAGATCTGGAAAATGACGACGAAGATAATGACATGGATGATGCTGACACCGATTTCAATGATATGCTGTTCTTCGAAAAACAGGCTGTACAGCCATCTTCCGCCGAAAAGATAAATGGCAACGAGGCATACTGCGATGCCCGCGCCGATCAGACGGCACGTTCTGCCGTACTCCTTCGCCAGATCCGGCTTTTTTGCGCCAAGGCTCCGGCCGATCAGTGCAACCGCTGCGGACTGGAGGCCGTCACCGAACGCAAACGAAAGCGACATAATATTCATGCCGACCTGATGTGCCGCCATCGCATCGGTGCCCTGCTTGGCCGCCATGATCGCCGTCATCATAAAACCAATGCGCATGAAAACCTGCTCGAAAAACACACTGTACCCGACCCTGACCAGGCTGATGAACGCTGCAAGCGTCGGTTTAATTTTGTTCTTCAGAATATAGCCAAGGTTCAGGAATCCGTCTTGCTTTGTGATGGAAAGGATGCTCATCACACATCCGACAACCGTTCCTGTGACGGTTGCCAGTGCCGCACCCTGAATGCCGAGTGCCGGGAACCCGAAATGGCCGTTGATCAGAAGATAATTCAGGATAATATTAATCGTATTTGATGTTACATTTGTGCGCATCGTGATTTTTGTGTTGCCTGCACCGCGCTGTGCCGAGTTGATCCCCATCTGGATACAGTTAAAAATCATACCGCCCATGATGATACGGAAATATGTTACTGCGCCATTATGAGTCTCCGCCGTTGAACCGCACAGATGGATAATCGGACTTGCAAACGCCACAAATCCAACACTGAATACAGCTGCCGCAAGGATAATAAATACAAGCGCAGTTACCAGAGTCTCATTCGCCGCACCCTGCCTCTGCTCTCCGCGCCGCCGCGCAACGAGAGCCGAAATCGACACATTCAGCGCAAAGAAAAACGCCAGGCCAAGCAGCTTCGGCTGTGTCGTCAGACCGACTGCGGCAACTGCGTAGGACCAAGCGAGCTTACCATCAGCGAATCTACAAGACCCGCAAATGCAATGAAAAACGACTCCACGATCGCCGGCCACGCCATGTTGACGGCGGTCTGGAATGTGTCTTTGTGGTATTTCCCCTGTAACTTGTTTCCTAAGTACCCCATTTCTTTTCCTCTCTTTCGTCCCAATACCAATTTCTATTTTACTTTGTTTTAACAGAAGGGTCAATACGGTACCGGCAGAAAAAAGCCAGCCGCAAAAGCAAAATTCTTTTCGCTTTTTGTGGCTGGCTTTTCTTTTATCTTTCCGTAGCGATTCAGACCCCCATCTTGATTCCGCTTACGCTACATCCCAGTATTGCTTCTTATTTTTTCAGCACAAATTCTGCCTTATTCTCTGTCGTGCTGTCGCTTCCGATGAAGACTTCGAAAGCACCGTTTTCACTTTCTACACGCTCATTTTCTGTCAGGAAGCGAAGCTCTTCTTCTGTGATTTTGAAGATGACTTCGGTTTCTTCTCCCGGCTGAAGGGTTACCTTGCAGAAATCTTTCAGCTCTTTCACCGGGCGTACCACGGATGCGGCTACGTCGTGGATGTAAAGCTGTACGGTCTCGGTTCCCTTTGTATCGCCGGTGTTTTTCACGGTTACGGAGGCTTTAATCTCATCTTCCATGCCAAGCTCTGCCTTGTCCAGTTTCACATCTGAAATTGCAAAGCTGGTGTAGCCAAGGCCATATCCGAACGGGAACAGTGGTGCGTTCGGGATATCGAGGTATTTGGAACGGAAACGGTCTTTGTCCTTGCCCGGCACATGCGGTCTTCCGGTGGAATACTCGTTGTAGTGAACCGGCACCTGGCCTACAGAGTACGGGAAGCTCATGGTCAGCTTGCCGCTTGGAGCGTATGCACCGAAAACAACGTCTGCGATTGCATTGGCACCTTCGGTACCCGGCATCCACACTTCAAGAACGGCTTTTGCTTTCGATACGACATCTCGCAGGTCGAGCGGACGGCCGTTGAAGAGGACAACGACAACGTTTTCATTGACTTTTGAAACGCGCTCAAGCAGTCTCTGCTGGATTTCCGGGATGCGGATGTTCGCGTTGCTGGTTGCCTCGCCGGACTGCAGACGGTCCTCGCCGATCGCAAGAACGACAACGTCGGCCTCTTTTGCTGCGTTTACAGCCTCAAGAAGCATTGCTTCTTCCTCTTCTGGCGTGGTGGACTGCTCCATCGCCTCGCCGAAGCCCTCCAGGCGGATGTCGGAGCCAAGCATCGGAGAGCCTGCATGGAAACTCATGTTTGTCGTATCTGCCTGCGCTTTTACGGCCTCTTCCAGATTTGTCACATCCTTTGCATCTCCGATAAAGGACCAGGCGCCCATCAGGTTTCTGCTGTGGACATACGGTCCGACCCAGGCAATCTTCTTCTCCTTGCTAAGCGGCAGAATTTTCTCTTCGTTTTTCAGCAGTACAAACGATTTTCTTGCGGCTTCTCTTGCCAGATCGCGGTGCTCTTTGCAGAGAATGACCTCTTTTTCTTTCGTCTCGTCTGCGTCTTTATACGGATTTTCAAACAGTCCCAGTTTGTTTTTCAGTTCCAGAATACGCATGCAGGACTCATCGATCAGATCCTCGGAAATCTTGCCCTCTCTTACAAGGCGGCACAAGTTTTCGCAATAAATACCGGTCATCATATCAATGTCGACGCCTGCCTCGGCGGAGCGGACAGCTGCCTCCTCACGGTCTGCGCAGTAGCCGTGGTAAATAATCTCCTCGATTGCCGCCCAGTCGGAAATCAGAACTCCGTCAAATCCCATTTCGTCACGCAGGATGCCGCGCATCAGTTTCTTGTTTCCGGTTGCCGGAACACCGTTTACCGTGTTGAAGGAAGTCATTACCATCGCTGCTCCTGCATCGATGCCGGCTTTGTAGGATGGCAGATAGAAGTCACGGAAGGTATGCTCGGAAAGCTCTACGGTGTTGTAGTCTCTTCCCGCTGTCGGAGCGCCATAGCCTGCAAAATGTTTCACGCAGGAAGCAATTTTGTACGGCTCCTTCAGATCGTCTCCCTGGAATCCGCGCACCATTCCGGCACAGAACAGACCGTTCAGATACGGATCCTCACCGGTAGACTCCATGACACGGCCCCATCTTGCATCGCGGACCAGGTCGGTCATCGGTGCAAAGGTTACGTGAAGGCCGGAAACGGCTGCCTCTTTTGCAGCAACTGCCGCACACTTTTCGGAGAGCTCCGGTTCAAACGTTGCGCCCTGTCCCAGCGGAATCGGGAAAATGGTCTTGAAGCCGTTGATGACATCCAGCATGAACAGCATCGGGATGTGATGCGGGTGCTGCTCCACAAAATCCTTCTGGATTTTCTTTAACATTTCTGCGCCCATGCTGCCCAGGATGGAACCGGAAAGCGCTACATTTTCCGGCGTAAAGCCTTTATCCGCCATCGGTCCCATGGCTGTGATGTCCATATCTTTATTGAAGAAGGCACCCACCACCTGGCTCATCTGGTTCACTTTTTCTTCCAGCGTCATGTCGGCCAGAAGCTCTTTTAATTTCTGCTCGGTCATTTTTTCTCCTCCATACCTCGTTTTTGCTGTATCTGCTTCTTCAGAAACCCCTAAAATGTCAGAAAAATATCGTTTTTCCGTTTTTTCTGAATCTTATACTGAAATTTTACCACATCTGACCTGAAAAAAATATCCCCTGATCCGACCTTTTTCTTTCACTATTCCGACCTGTTTGCTGCTATTCCGGTGCGTAAGAAAGTGATAAAATCCTCTGTTATTTCCCGGACATGTGAAGGGGGCTTTCCGCTATTTTTCACTAAAGCTTCTTCGGTATTCCAGCGGTGCGTATCCCGTATTGTCCTTAAACATCTTCGTAAAATACGAGAAATTGCTGTACCCCACATACAGCGACACCGTATTGATCGGCAGCGTGCTCTGTGTTAGAAGCTTTTTTGCCTCCTCCACCCGCTTTTGGATGATATAATTACTGATCGAAATACCCTTTTCTTTTTTAAAAATCCGGGACAGATAATCCGTATTCAAAAAGACAAGCTCCCCAAGCTCCTCCCGGTGAATCTCCTCCCGGTAATGTGCATCGATATAAGCGCATACCTGGCTCGTAACCGAATCTGATTTGTTGATGTACTGTCTGTACTGAACTGCTTTCCGAACCAGTACCCCGGCATATTCCATCATCTCTTCTCTGCCATAAAGGGAATTCCGATGCAGGTTTTCCATGTCCGCATCTGCAAACAGTGCATACGCCTTGATCTCCCGTTCCGAAAGCCATGCATACACCACCTGCGTCAGATCGGTACGGAGTGCTACCAGAAGCTCCCTAGTAATCATTCCTTCCCGCTCCGTCCGGTCAAGGTATTTCTGCAGCCGCTCCAGCAGCTCCTCCGGTTTTTCCTCCGAAAGCAGAGCTTTCCACACATCCAGCTCCTTATTTTCGTAGCTGGTCTGCGGAGCCTGAAATTCGTTCAGAAACAGCACCTCGTTCCGCACGGAAAGGCTTCCCTCCCGCATTTTCTGAAGATTCCGGCTCTGCTTTTGCATCCCCAGCACAGATTCCCACTGTCCGGCACCGCACCACAGCTCCGGATAAATTTTTTCATTCATCCACGCAACAAACTGCCTCAGAATTTCACAGTCCCGCCCGCCGTCCTGCGGAAATGCTTTTTCCTTTGACTGTGTAACAATCCAGTAGATGCCCGGTTCCTGGTAAAAAACAGTATCTACCGCAATATCCGTTTCCTCATACAGTTCCGACAGCACATTTTCGATCACAAACTCCATGGTCGCGGTATCCCACATCTCCCGCTTATTGCTCTTTATTTCCGGCATCAGACAAATCAGCCGGAAATAGTGTCCCGGTCCGTATGGCAGCTGACGCTGTGCTGCCGTTTCGCAGAATTTTTCCTCGGAGAAGCCGTCTTTCAGCACATTTTTCCAGATATCCTGCTGCAGAATTTTTCTGTTCTGGTTCCACTTGATGCTTTCCTGCCTGAGATCCTGTATTTTCTTTTCTTTCGCAACGGATTCCGCCGCACGCTGTACGGCCTCCTTCAGCTTGTCAAAATCGATGGGCTTTAGCAGATAATCGACACTGTTCAGCTGAATCGCTCTTCTGGCATAGTCAAACTCCGCATAGCTTGTCAGGAATATGACCTGGACCTTCAGCTCCTCTTTTCTGACCCACTCCACAAAGTCGAATCCCGTTCCGCCCGGCATCACGATATCGCTGATCACGATATCAATGTCCACCATTCCCATGATGTTTTTCGCCTGCTGTACGGAAAACGCAGTGTACACCTCGCTCACCCCGGTCTCTGTAAGATCGAGGTTTCTTTTGATACTTTCAATCACGTACTCTTCATCATCCACGAGCAATAGTTTCATGTTCTTCTCCCCCTGTCCTGTATGGAATATGGATATCTACAATCGCTCCGCCGAGCGGACTGTTATCGAAATGAATCTCGCCGGAATCGCCATAATAATAGTGGAATCGTTTCAGACAGTTTTCGATTCCGATATGCTTTCCATGCTCGGAAATATCTTCCCCTGCTTTCAGCCTTTGCAGCGTCTCCTCCGGAAAGCCGTTTCCGGTGTCCGAAATATAAATGTTGACATACTTTTCGTCTCCGCGATCCTCCGGGTAAACCGTCACGGAAATCAGCGGAACCTTCTCCAGCGTCAGGGCATGTTTTGCCGCATTCTCTACAAACACCTGAATCAGGAACGGGAAGATTACTGCGTTTTCCACCTCTTCATGAACCTCAAAATAATAGGTGAATTTTTCCGGATAGCGCAGCAGCAGAATTTTGAGGTAATTTTCACAGTGGTTCGTCTCCGCCGTTACCGGCACCATCTCGCTTGTATTCCGGAAAATATACGCAAGATAATCGGACGTAATACGGCTCATCGACTTTGCATGGTCGTACTGACCGAAGTCGATCATGCTGTAGATAAAGTTCAGACAGTTCATATAAAAATGCGGGCGGATCTGGATTTTCAGGTAGTCCATCTCGATTTTCTGTTTTTGCAGCTCCTGCTCATACAGCGTGATCTTCAACCGGCGGATCTGGTGAATCATGTTTCGGAATTTATCGTCAATCTGCTCCAGCTCTACCAGGTTTCCTTCCGACATCTGATAGGTGAGGTCCCCATTGTCATATTTCTGAAGATTTTCCGTAAACATACCGACCGGCTTCAGGATTTTTGTTTCCAGGTGGAACAGCAGCACGGAACCGGCAATCACCATCAGAAAAGCAACGCCAAGAAGGGCAAACACACTTCCCGTCATCAGATTTAAGACTCCCGTCCAGGAGATTTTAATCCGGATTTCAAACGGTGCCTGCGAAAGCTCCTGCCGGAAGGTATAATTGCCGGTATCAAACTTCGAACTGTCCGTTACAATTCCTTTTTCCGTCAGTGTTCCGATGCTTTTTCCGTTCTGGTCAACGAGGCTGACATAGCCGCTCTTCCCAAGAGACAGCTCAGAGAACGGTTCCAGAATCGTTTTCAGATTGACGTAGCAGCCGAGTCCAACGCCCTGACTCTGCGCTACCTTGAGCATATAAACATCGTCTCCCTGGCACATCACGGTCCATTTTTTCTTGACTGCATACGTCTGCTGCGACAGGCTTTTGATCCTGCGCTTCAGCGCTTCCTGCAAATAGGGATCAACGGCGTAAAGCCCGTCGGAGGAAATGCTCAGCTGATATAAGCTGTCATCCTTCTGCGTATAGAGAAAAACATTGTAATCCGTTCCAAAATCCCACGCTGCAGATGCATAATTCCTTCGCAGCTGCGTGATGACATATTCCTCATACTGATCCTTATCCATCAGATCCATATATTTCCAGAAAGCAGAATCCGGGTTGGAGCTGTCCATTACAGTCGAGAACAGGTTTCGGCTGATTCGAAAAAAACGGTTATCCAGCTCATCCGTATACAGCTTTGAAATCTCTTCCAGCTGCTCATATACCTGCCGCTGCGTCCGGTTCAGAATAAGCACGCTCCCAGCCAGAAAAAGCAGCAGCATACTCAGCAGGCAGATCAAAAGATAACGCCCCTGCTGCGCCAGTGTTGTTTTTTTCGTCTGTTTTGAAATACGCATGAAGTTTCCTCCTTTTTCTGTTCCGGTACACTCGAAATTTTTCCGTGTTTGATTTTACGAACTGATCTTTTTTTCTGAATATAATACAGCAGAAAAACAGTACACCTCATGTTTCCATGAGTCTGTACTGTTTTTCTGATTTATGTCGGAAACACCGAAATGTTTCTCTTTTTTATTCCTGCATGGAAAATCATCCCTTTACCGCACCAAGTGTGATACCTTCTGCGAAGTATTTCTGAAGGAACGGATAGATGATAAACAGCGGCAGCATGGCGATAAATGCGATTGCCATACGGATCGAGGTTGTCGGCAGCTTTGCCACCTCGGCACCGATATTTCCGGTTACTTTTCCACTTGCCAGGTACTGAATATCGGTGATCATCTGGTTCAGCAGGTTCTGGATACTGTAAAGCTTCTGGCCTTCATTTCCTGATAAATAGTATAAACCATTTGTCCAGTCATTCCAATAGCCAAGTGCGGAAAACAGTCCCATGGTTACCAGAATCGGTTTTCCAAGCGGCAGTGTGATGCTGGTGAAAATCTTCATGTGTCCTGCGCCATCGATTTTGGCCGCCTCGAACAGCGCGTCCGGGATACTGGTGTTAAAGTAGCTTCGGATCATCAGCACGTTGTTTGCACTTAACAGGAAGCCCGGAACAATCAACGCCCAGATCGTGTTTTTGATGTGAAGATAATTTACATACATCAAGTAGGTCGGCACCAGTCCGCCGTTGAACAGCATCGTAAAGAATACGAAAAAGGTAATTGCTCTGCGGTACGGCAGTTTTTTAACAGAAAGCGGATATGCCAACAGAGCGGACATCGCAATATTTGCAGCGGTACCAACAATCGTTACAAAAACGGTGATTCCGTACGCTCTCAGGATTTTCTCACCCTGACGGATGATATAGGAGTAAGCATAAAAGCTGAATTTCTCCGGGAAGAACGAATATCCGTTGCGGATCAGTGTGTTTTCATCGGTCAGCGAGGAAATAAATACGAGTACAAACGGCAGTACAATGGATAACGTAATCAGAATGAGTACTACATTAATCCAGAACTGGAAACGTTTTGCTTTTTTTGAATTTGTCATACTTCCATCCTCCTAGAATAATGCCTGGTCTTTGTCTACTCTGCGGACAATCCAGTTACTCAACATTACGACACAGAAGCCTACCAGAGACTGGTATACACCGGCTGCAGATGACATACTGATATTTCCCTGCTCAATCAGGGCGCGGTATACATAGGTATCGATAACGTTTGTGGTCGGGAACAGAACACCGGAGTTCATTGGTACCTGATAGAACAGACCGAAATCGGAATAGAAAATTCTTCCGATGCTGAGAAGCAGCAGGGTGATGATGGTCGGAACGAGGCTCGGCAGTGTGATTTTCGTAATCTCCTGCCATTTGCTTGCGCCGTCCAGTCTGGCAGCCTCATAGAAGGAAGGATCGATACCGATCAGCGATGCAATGTAGATCAGGCATCCGTATCCTACGCCCTTCCAGCAGTTCGCGATGATCAGGACCGCCGGCCAGTATTTCGGTTTCTGGTACCACTGAATCGGGTCAATGTGGAACAACGGAAGGATCGAGTTGTTGACAAGACCATTTTCTGCACTCAGAAGCGCATATACGATGTAGCTTAAGATAACCATGGACATCAGGAACGGAAGAAGAATCGCACTCTGATATATCTTTTTGAGCTTTGTGTTTCTTACCTCCGTAATCAGAATCGCAATGGCAATTCCGACTACCATGTTTACAAGAATAAATGCAACGTTATACAGCAACGTGTTTCTTGTAATAATCCATGCATCCTTGGAAGCAAACAGGAACTTGAAGTTTTTAAGTCCTGCCCACGGGCTTGCCCAGATACCTTTCGCAAAATTCAGTTTTTTAAACGCAATCACCATACCTGCCATCGGGATATAGTTGTTGATCAGCAGATACAGAAGTGCCGGAAGCATCATCAGATAAAGCGGCCAGTATTCCTTCAGCACGTTTTTCTTTTTTCCTTTTTTAACCTCTGCTTTTTTCATAAAGCGTGTCTCCTTTTATGAGGGCTGTTTTTTCAGGTTCTTTCACAGAGAAGGCTCCACATCTTTTCTAGTAAGAGTGGAGCCTTCGGTTACTGTATCACACCGGATTTTCTTCCGCCCCGGTCGTGTTCTTTTTACAAATTAGCCTATTTCTTTGCAAGAAATGCATCCAGCTGCTCCTGCTTTGCAGCAATGACATCATCGATTCCCGCATCGTCCAGTGCCTCCAGGAACTGTGGAAGCAGTTCTTCCGGATCTCCGGAGCCGCTGCTAAGTGCGCCGTTGTACTGGCTGATTACGTTGTTCAGGGCTGATACCTGATCCGCATATTCGCTGTTATCAAAGACAAATCCCAGTGCTTTCGACTCGATACCGGAAGCGTTGAACTCCTGCATTTTGTCCCAGAGCTGCGGGTCAGATCCATCCCATTTGTATGCGATGAACTGGTTCGGAAGCTCCCATCCACAGTTAAAGCTGTAGCCTGCATTGTCTGCTGTTACACCGTCCGGGTAGTTGATGATTCCGTTTTCTTCATCTTCTACTACGTAGTCGGTTCCCTCTTCGCCCCAGTTCAGAAGGTTCATGACCTCCGGGCTGCCATAGATATAATCGAGAACCTGCATTGCTTTTTCCGGATTTTCGGAGTTCTGTGCTACAGAGAAGATAATTCCGCCGTAAGAGGATGAGTTGATGATCGGCTGATCATAGAACGGTACGATTTCAAACTCATATCCTGTGGAGCTCTGGAACTCAACCGGGGTACCTGGATGATAAGCAAAGAACAAGGAGAAGAGATTTCCTGCTTTGCATACGGTTCTCCAGTTTTCTGTGTTTGTTCCGGCATCCTTGCTGATATAGCCTTTCTGATACCAGTCATGCAGCATAGTTGCAGTCTCCTTGTACCAGTCGCTTGCAAAGTAGTTTTCTACGGTTGTGCTGTTGGTCTGATCCATCAGAGCGCCCGTGTTGGCATCGCCAAGTCCATCAGCGCGGGACAGACGGCTCAGAGGCGTATCACTGTTGTTGCTGGAGAACAGCATTGTCATATCAGGCTCGCCTGCCTGTACGGTCTCAAATACTTTCTCCATATCCTTCGGCTCTTTGATTTCATCGGTATTGATATTATACTTTTCTACCAGGTCTTTTCTCATGAAGATGGCTGGAATGCTGCCTCGTTCGATCTGGTTCGGAACGCCATAGACAAACCCATCAATCTGATTTGTTTTTGCAATATCCTCGCCATAGATATCTTTCAGGTTTGTGCCGTATTTGTCAATCAGTTCAGACATATCCATGATCTGGCCGGAATGCATATACTGTACAGCTGTTGTTGCATTTGTGTACAGAAGATCGATTTTCTCATCGCCGGAAAGCATCAGCTGTAACTGCTGAGATGCGCTTGCCCACGGAAGAACAACGATATCGAGCTTTGCATTCAGCTCCGGCTCCAGAATCTCGTTGATTTTTTCTTCGATTCTCTCTTCATCCTGCTGCTGGCTGCCCTGCAGTACCATAGTTACAGTGTACGGCTCGCCTTTTTCCTCTGTCTTTGCTGTGCTTCCGGAAGCTGCGGAGGAACCGGAATCAGAACTGGATCCTGTGCTTCCGCATGCTGCCATGGAAAATGCCATAGTTGCTGCAAGAATGCCTGCTAACACTTTTTTCTTCATACTTTTTCTCCTTTTCACGTATCGTGTTGTGTGACCTTTGATGGTTGTATTATAGCAGGATTTTGACTTACAACTCTATAACTGATTTGACTTTGAAGTATCACTCTTCCGACCTTTGTGTCTTTTTTCTGTCAAAAATCTTCCACCATCTTTGCCCCTTCTGCCCCATCGAGTTCGGCCACGGTTCCATTCATGACACGGTAGACTCTCTGGCAGAGGCCGAGGACACTCGGACGGTGCGTCGTAACGATACAGGTTTTGTTGGGACGCTGACGGATGATGTTTCGGAGGACGTTTCGTTCCGTCGTGACATCCAGTGCCGAGGTGGCTTCATCGAGAAGCAGCACCGGGGCATCGCGGAGGACGGCACGGGCGATGGCAAGCCGCTGGGACTGGCCTTCGGAGAAACCGCGGCCACGTTCCCCGACGCGGCTGTTGATGGTATCCGGCAGATGCTGAACAAAATCCCAGGCGCAGGAGATTTTGAGCGCTTCGATGATCTCCTCGTCGGTCGCATCCTCTTTTACCATGCGCATATTTTCGGCGATTGTGCCGGAAAGGATCGTATTTCCCTGCGGAACATAGGCGAAGAGATGACGCGTTTCGGCGTTCATGGGAACCGTTTTTCCGTTTGAGGCAATGATCACGGTTTCCCCCTCCTGCGGGCGGATAAGGCCGAGAATCAGGCGGATCATCGTTGTTTTTCCCTCGCCGGACGGGCCAACCAACGCTACAATCTCGCCGGGGGCGGCCTGAAACTCCGATCTGGTGATTACTTTGTTTCCTTCTATATAAGAAAATTCTACCCCATGCATCTGTACCCGGAAGCCATCCTTTGCCAGTGGATCGAGCTTGGCGCTATCCGGGATATGGACTTCTTTTGGCAGCTCTACGAGCTCACGGATCCGGTGCGCCGAGACGGAGCTGTTGAGGAAGGACGGAATAATCGAAATCACGTTTCCAAACGCGCCGGAAAGGTTACTCCGCTGCTGCAGGAACAGCGTCATGGTTCCATAGGTAATGTCGTGCGTCCACAGACGGAACAGGCAGTATCCGAACGCCGTAAACTCCACCGCACTCCCGAGAATAGACATTACGATATTGGTTTTAATCGTAAACAAATTATATTTCAGGCTGATGTCCTTGAAAAGACCCTGCCACCAACGCATCTTTTTACTGTAATACGGTGCGATGCCAAACGACTTGATCGTATCAAAATTGTAGAACGCTTCTACTTCAAAGCTCATCAGATTACTGCTCATCTCGCGTACTTCTTTGCTGTATTCCCGCTGACGGCGGATCATAAACCGCGACATCAGAAGCAGGAACGGTGCGCTTAAAAAAGCAATCAGTGCCATGACCCAGTCATAATGCAGAATCACGAAGAAGGTGGCAATAAACCGATACACGGCAATGATAATCGTCGGGAGCCAGCTGATTGCGTTGCCGCTGACCGTTCCAATGTCGCCGTTGAAACGGTTGAGTACGTCACCGTTTGCGTATTTGCTGATTTCCAGCCAGTCCGCATCGACGATTTTGTCAAAAATATCCGCCTGGATGTCGTTGTTGATGGCGATACCAAGCTTCGTTGAAATGCGGTTGATGACACTCTCAAACCCAAGGCTGAACACGGTGCTTCCGATCATGATGCAAAGCAGCAGCGGGAGCTTCTGTATCTGGTATCCGGTGATGATATCGATCAGGTATTTTCCTGCCACGCTGCCGACAAGCCCAAGCGAAGTGCTTAAGATACCGAGAATCGTATAAAAAACAATCGCACCCTTATAGCGCGCGCTGTAGCCAAAAATCCATTTCCAGTCATCGATGATTTCCGAGAACGTTCCGTTTTTCCATCGCTCCGACAGGATGCGGAGAGACTCGAAGGGAGCGTCTTTACTTTTCTCTCTGGATTCTTCCTGCATGCGCGTCTCCTCTCTTTTTCCAGTCTGCGGTGCGGATCATATCGTATTTTTTCAGCAGCTCGACACGTCCCGCGCCCACTTCAATGCTCGATTTCTGTTCTTTTTCTCCCTGTCCCAGCCATTTCAGGATCCGCTGCACATATGCAGCCGGAAGCAGAAACGGATACCTCGCCGCATAGGGATACTTGTTTTTTATATAGGAAGCTTCCGGAACCAGCGATTTCCAGATTCCCCCGGCTGTGTGCTTTTCCGCCCCGGTCTCTGCCGCATACAGGGTAATGTTTGCACTGTGGATCCGTCCCGCGCTCGATTTTCCGAACGAACCGGCATCGAGAATATCGATCAGAAGCGCTTCGGAATCCGGGTGAAGCTTCTTTGCGGCACGGACTGCCCCACTTGCTTCATAGGAAAAGCCCAGATAGCGCTCGCCGATATCCAGCAGATTGATACAGAAACACGTCATGTGATACTCTTCGCACAGCTGCCAGAACATTTCCCAGTCTATTTTTCTTCCATATACACGAATCATCTGTACCATGTCACAGATCTGACGGATCCCGACACCGCCGTGAAGAAAGTGCTTGAAGCTGTGACAGAGAAGATAGAAAAGATGATGCGTTTCTTCTAAGGTAAAGATGCTCTGCCCCTGCACTTCCACTTTGGATGGATGCGCAAAAACATCGGAAAATGCACGGTTCAGATAACCATAGGCAGAGGATTCTGTGCTGAACAGCCTGGTATGTATTTCATAGAAGACCCCTGTTTTCGGATGAATGTAGCCCATCTCTTCCGGGGCATCACCGTCTTTGGCACCATTTGGCATTGCGGTTTCTTTGTCCCGCACAAAGCCCTTCCTCATAAAACAGGCATCTACTGTTGCAAAATCCTTTGCCGAAATCAGAAGATCCTCATCCCCGGACGGGCGCAGATCTGGTTTCGGATAGAGACTTCTGCACACAATTCCTTTCATCACCAGCGGCTGCACGCCCAAATGCTCCAGCTCCTTTTCATCCGTAAGAAACAGCGCTGTACGCGAAACCTGCTGCAAAACACTCTGCATTGCCTGCGTTTTTACCTGTCTGCGAAGCTCGTCCGGAAGCTCTGCAAATTCCGGTGTTTTTCCCACAACATCGTAGACCGCTGACAGCAGCGAATGCTGTGCCGCGAGGACAAACAGATGATTCCATTGTTTTTCTGTCAGCCCCTGAATTTCCGCCGGCGATGCTTTTTCTTCTGTCAAAAACGCACGAATCACCGCAAGGAATGCGGTTTCTGTTTCTGTAATCATGTTTTTTCCCTTTCGTTTTCCCTGTGTGCGGACCTTCTTCCCTGTAAAAGGCGATAGATCCGGTTTCCCATCGGCCGAAGCGGAATCATGCGAATCCAGATCTTCTCAAAAAAGCCCCACCAGAAGCTTCCCGGCGCAAGCCTTTTTCCTTTCCGTTCCACCTGTGTCACCCGTGCAAAAATCTGCTCCCGCCGCACATTATGTTCGATTTCTGTCTGTCCGTCCCCGATCAGGTCGTAGCTTTCTCCATGGACACCACAGATCCGATGCACCACAAACTGCCCGCCCGGCCGCTCATAAAATACGATATCGCCCTTTCGTAGCTCCCTCTCCGGGGTACGAAAAAAAATGCTGTCCCGTCCGTGGATCAGAAACGGCGCCATGCTGCTCCCGGAAATCACCATCCGCACTTCTTTTCCCTGCTCTACCAGCTCTCTTAGCATTCCGACATAGGCGCGAGTGTCTACCAGCCTCATGCTTTTTTCTCCATTCTTTGCAGCACGCTTTTTTGCAGCAACGCCGCTGCTGCTTCTTCTTCGGACGAATCTCTTACAAGCTCCTGCTCCAGCGTTTTTACCGCATCCTCCGAAATATCACACGCCAGATGATACACCGGCACTTTTCCCACCAGACGCTCGAGAAGATCCAGATTTTTCACCAGCCCCTCCCGATCCCAGCGGTTCATGGTGATCTGTCCGTACAGGCTTGTAAATGCCTCCGCCGGGCGAAGCCGCCACGCCTGGTTCAGCTTCGCCTGGCTCAGCATCACGATGCATCCGATTGGCAGTTTTTTGTTCTCACAGACCTCCGACGTTCCGCAGACCGGCCAGCCATTTGCTGTCCACGTTTTGCCGTCATATTCAAGCAATGCCTTATCACCGTTTACAGTACGGCTTCCCCGGTACTGCTCCCAAAGGCCCGCCTGCGTAGTTTTGCCCGTTCCAGATGGTGCTGAAAAGAGCATGGCCTTCCCCTGATACTCCAGGTATGCACAGTGCAGAATCAGGCATGGCCGTTCCGACAGGCGGCGTTCCAGTGCAAGAAGAGACAGAAATACAACCTCATATTTTGCAACTCCATCCAGATACCATCTCCCGACAAACACCTGTGCATGCTTTTGTGCCGTCTCACGATACAGTGCATAGGGACGCTCTTCGCCTTTCACACCGATCAGGCGGCTCTCCAGCCCTTCCCCGTTACGAAACACCTGCAAATCGACCCGGTTTACAAGTAACTCACCCTCCGCCTCCGGAAGTATATCGACAATAGTAATGGTATAGGTATAGTCTGCCGACTCCTTTTCCACCGCAAACTTTTCCATATCCGCCGGAAGAACCAGCTCCTCCGGAAAGCGCAGCCGGAAGGAAAAGCTTCCTGTCTGAAATGTTTTTTCCATAAAAACTCCTCTTTTTTTCTCTGTAATCTTCCATTTTCCACACATCGTGTCACGATCCCTTTTTCCGCATTTATGATAGCAAAAAAAAGATGCTCCGTCAATTGTTTGCACCTTTTCTGTAATGCAACTTGTAACTTTTTTTACTTCCTTTTCTTTCCTGCTTTTCCTTGACTTTTTCTCTTTTTTCTCTTATAATTACTTGTAATGATAATTGTAATTGCATTTCTGCTCGCTTTTTCTATTTTACCGGTTTGACGGCAGAAATGGTGTTCGCCCGAAAAGGCACGGCACTTTGCAAGAGGAGGTTTTGATGGAACCAATGGCTTCTCCGACCTGGTCGGATCTGTTACAAACGATAAAAGAAAAGAAATATCGTGTCAGCGCCGACTATCTGCTGCGTGAAATCGCAGGAGAATACGCGATCATTCCCGTCGGGGCTGCGTGTCAGATTTCGAATGCTGTAATGGTTCCAAACGATACCGCCGTATTCCTCTGGAATACATTTCAGCAACCGCATACCATTTCGGAGGTCGTTGCACAGGCGGCAGAAGAGTATGAGGCTCCGGAGGAAAAGATTCAAGATTCCGTATTAAACTTTGTGCATGATACTTTAAAATATCAATTATTAGAGGAGGTTGTTTCATTATGAGAAAAGAGTGGATGGAACCTGTAATCGAGGTTCAGGAATTTGTTGCAAATGAGTATGTGGCGACTTGTGGAGATAGCGGAACGGTTTATAAATTTACCTGTAATGCTCCTGGCGGATGGTTGTACTATTATCCTGAGAGTGATGGTCAGATTGATGGAAACTACACTGGCTCTGGATCCCAAAAACGCATAGGTTCCTATCACCCATGCGGGGCTACACACGAGGCCAGTGTTACAGACGCATTTTACGCTGGATTTGTTGATTATAATCGGAATAGAAAACAGGATCCTGGCGAAGGAGTCATTGTATGGCGCGGTCCAAACAATAAGAACGGACATGCAACCACCAACTTAGACATCAATTCCTGGGAGACCGCAAAATCCTGATTGTTCCCACAACATCATATTTTTTCAAACGACTGTAAAAGGATCGAACCAACCGTTTCGATCCTTTTCTTTCTGTTCCCAGGCAAAGCGGATCTTCGCAATCCGCTTCGCTACTTGCTTGATTCGGTTAATCTCTGGTCCTCTGGACCGGTTTTTGTTTTTCGGAGGAATTTTTATGAACTATATGGACGACGCTTCGACCTTTGAGCGCTCCCTTCTCCAGAAAGCCCGCCAGAAGCACATTCCCGTTACCGGCGCGCTTGAGCTTCTGCCGCTTTGCAATATGAACTGCGACATGTGCTATGTCCGTCTGTCCCGTTCAGAAATGGAACGGCAGGGACGGCTTCGCACGGTGGAGGAATGGGTTCGCCTTGCAGAACAGATGCAGAAGGCCGGTACCGTTTTTCTTCTTCTGACCGGTGGAGAGCCGCTGCTCTTTCCGGATTTTAAAACGCTGTATCGCAGGCTTCGAAATCTGGGCATGATTCTTACCATCAATACAAACGGAACTCTGCTGGACGAAGCCTGGGCTGATTTTTTTGCCACATACCCGCCGCGCCGCATCAACATCACGCTCTACGGTGCCGATGCCGCTTCCTACGACCGGCTGTGCCATTTTCCGCAGGGCTTCGATCAGACCCTTCGCGCAGTCCGGCTGCTCCGCGCACGAAACGTGGATGTGAAAATCAGCTGCTCTGTGACCAAAAAGAATCCGCAGGATTTTTCCAGGATTTTTGCCCTCGGAAAAGAGCTCGGTGTCCCTGTTCACGCCGATCACTACATGATGCCCGCCGTCCGGGAACGCTCCCTCCCCTTCGATGCACAGGTACGCCTGCACCCAGGGGACGCTGCCGCGTTGGCCTTTCAGGCACTGAAGCTGCAGCTGGATGCCGATATTTTCCGGCAATATGTCCGGGAATCCGTCCGTCGTGTCAACGACCCGGCTTTCCCGCGGGGGGACGGCCACATTTCCTGTCTTGCCGGGAACTGCTCCTTCTTTATCAACTGGCAGGGCCGGCTTTTCCCCTGCGTCATGCTCTCAGAGCTGTCGGCGCCGGTCTTTGATTTCGGCTTTTTGGCAGCCTGGGAAACGGTTTCCGCAAAAGCCCGGAGTCTTTCACTTAGCACAAAATGCCGGCAATGCCGTTTCCGGCCGATCTGCCGCACCTGTGCAGCAGCTTCCTTTTTAGAGACCGGTTCGTATCAGGGCGCGCCTGATTATCTCTGCCGCTATGCCGAACATTATTATAATCTGCTGCTGGCTGAGCTCGCTTCCTTTTCTTCCGATCCGTCATAAGTTGTATCTGCGCAAAAGCGCCGGGCACATATCACTCTGCCCGGCGCTTTTGTGTTTATTCTTCTATTTCCTGCAGACGCTCATCCAGTACTATGGTCTCGCCCGCTTTCAGTTTTACCGTGCGGCGCACGCTGCCGTACACGATTTCCCCTTTATACGCCTGATCTGCCGTCACCCGGCACTGCAGCAGCCTTCCGTCTTTCCACGCAAGTGCAATCGATGCATTTCCAACCAGACGCAGACCATTCACTTCACCGTGATCCCACGCCTTCGGCAGCGCCGGAAGGAGAATGATTTTGTGTTCCCTGCTCTGCACCAGCATCTGTGCAATCGCCGCGGTCACACCGAAGTTTCCGTCTATCTGGAACGGCGGGTGGCGGTCAAAAAGATTGGCATAGGTGGATTTTGCCAGCATCTGGCAAATGTTCTCCCACGCTTTTTCACCATCCCACAGCTTCGCATAAAAATTGATGATCCATGCCCGGCTCCAGCCCGTGTGGCCGCCGCCGTTTGCAAGGCGTACACGCAGGGTTTCCGCAGCCGCGGCGGCAAGCTCTGGTGTTTTATCCATCGAGATCTGATCGGACGGATACAGGCCGTACAGCTGCGACACATGGCGATGTCCCGGCTCTGCTTCCTCGTACTCCTCCATCCATTCCATGACTCTTCCTGTGGAATCGATGCGGATCGGCGGCAGCTTTTCGAGCGCCGCATTGATCTCCTTCTGTAATTTCCGCATATCCGAAACGTCTGGAATTTCCGCCTCATCCACAGCATCCCCGAGAATCTCTGCCGCTTTTTTGCAGCCGGTAAACAGCTCGCGCAGAATCTCCAGATCCATGGTCGCTCCCATGCAGCAGCAGCCCTGCTCACCGCTTGGCAGAATATAAACATTTTCCGGCGACAGGGACGGGTTTGTTACAAGATAGCCGTCCTTTTCCTCCAGAAAGTCCACGAAAAACAGCGCCGCTTCCGCCATCACCGGGTAGGCCCATTTCAAAAATTCCAGATCCTGCGTATAGGAATAATGCATCCACAGATGCGTGCAGAGCCAGGCAGCTCCCATTGTCCAGATCGTCGCCGGAATCCAGTTGTCCTGTGGCGCGCAGTCTCCGTAAAGATCGGTATTGTGATGCGCCATAAGGCCACGGCAGCCGTACATCCTGCGCGCAATACTCCGCCCGTGCTCCCTCATCCGCCCGATCAGATCAAAGAGTGCCGTGTGGCATTCCGGCAGTGCGCAGACCTCTGCCGGCCAGTAGTTCATTTCCGTATTGATGTTGATCGTATATTTGCTGTCCCACGGCGCCATGAAATCCTTGTTCCAGATGCCCTGCAGCGTCGCCGGAAGATCCCCCGGGCGGCTGCACCCGATCAGCAGATACCGTCCGTAGTCAAACAACAGCTTTGCAAGCCCTTCGTCCGTACCGCCGCTTATGATCCTCTGCAGACGCTCGTCGGTCGGAAGCGCGGCATTTTCCTCTTTTTCCGGCAAAGATAATGCCACACGGTCGTAAAACTCCCGGTAATCCTTCTCATGCTCCGCCAGCAGCTCGCCATACTCCCGTGCCATCGCACGCTCCAGCTTTTCGGTAATTTTCTCTGCCAGCACATCCTGCACACGGCAGACCGCGCGGTCCAGATCGAGTTCGCGGCGGTACAGCGATCATCGCACCAAGCCGTCCATTGCCGAGCGGCAGTGCTTCCTCCCACTCTGCGGCTGGTTTTGTATACCATAATGTACTCATATCCTGTCTCTCCATTCTGTCACCAAAAGAGGGAGGCAGACGATTCCACTTCCCTCTTCGTTTTTCAATTTTTATTTAATACTCGACGTTCTCTTCATTTCCTTCTTTTCTGACCGTCAGAATCTCTGTCTCACGTCCTGTCAGCGCGCGGCTTCTTTCGCCCGGCTGCTGTCCGCCGATGGAGATTTCATACTCGCCCGGCCGTACGACACATCCACCGTCCTCTGTGATAACAGCAAAATCTCTTGCATGCAGTGTCACGGAAACCTCTTTTTCTTCTCCTGCCTGCAGTTCCACGCACGCGATGCCTTTTAACTGGAAGCCTGGCTCACCCGGCTGTGCGTTTTTGTATTTCACATAAACCTCTACGCTCTCATGCAGCGGATATGCACTCTCATTCTTCACCTTCGTGCACACGGTCACATCGTCGAGCACCGCGCTCGTCTCCTGCTCCGTTTTTGCGCCGCTGTAGGAAATTGTTCCATACGTCAGTCCATATCCAAATGGATACAGAATATTTTTATCCGTATAGCGGTAGGTTCGTCCTGCCATGCTGTAATCGGTGAACTCCGGCAGATTTTCTGTTCCCTGATAGAAAGTCACCGGCAGTTTTCCGTTCGGTGCATAATCGCCGAACAGCGCCTCTGCCACGGCTTTTCCGCCGCGCGCACCCGGATACCAGCTGTCAAGAATAGCCGGTACATGCTCCTCGGCCCAGGACAGATCGATGGCACTTCCTGCCGAGAGAACGAGGACTACCGGTTTTCCAACCGCTGTGATTGTCTCAAGCAGTTCCTCCTGTAAGCCCGGCAGATTGAGGCCCAGCTTATCGCCGCTCGCGTATTCGTTTCCGGCATCGCCTTCCTCGCCCTCAACAGTTGCATCAAGTCCAAGGCACAGAACGACAACGTCTGCGTGCTCAGCGGCAATGACAGCCTCTTTGAAACGGTCTTTGTCCTCGCCGAGTCCTTCGACTTTATTTTTATACAGATGGCAGCCCTCTGCGTATGTCACTCTCACATCATCACCGACATACTGCTGAATTCCTTCCAGCGGTGTGATGTATCTGGACGATGTTCCCTGATAGTTTCCAACCAGCGCTGCTCTCGAGTTCGCGTTCGGTCCGATCACGGCGATACTGCGGATCTTCTTCACATCGAGCGGCAGCATGTTGTTTTCATTTTTCAGCAGAACCATACTTCTTCTCGCTGCCTCGACGGACAGATCAACATGCTCCTTGCACTCGACTAGATCGTAGGACAGATCTTCGTACGGTGACGGATAATCTTTCATCATACCGAGGCGGATGCGGATTTCCATCAGGCGCTCAACTGCCGCGGTGATTGCCTCTTCGGATACCAGGCCATCCTCGTATGCTTTCGGCAGATGCAGGAAAGCAACGCCGCAGTTCAGGTCACAGCCGTTGTTGACGGCACGCGCTGCGGACTCCTCTACATTTTTGGTCACTCTGTGGTGCTCATGGAAATCTATGATTGCCCAGCAGTCGGAGACAACATGGCCTTCAAAGCCGAACTCATCGCGCAGGATGTCCTTTAACAATGTCTTGCTTCCGCATGCCGGTTCACCGTTGACACGGTTATACGCACCCATGACTGCCTCGACTTTTGCATCCTTGACACAGCGTTTGAAGGCATACAGATAGGTGTCATACAGATCATGTTTGCTGACTCTTGCGTCAAACTCATGGCGGATCGCCTCTGGGCCGCTGTGGACGGCGAAATGTTTGGCACACGCCGCTGCCTTCGGGTGATCCGGGTCCGGTCCCTGTAATCCGCGGATGTAGGCGCATCCGAGCTCACCAGTCAGATACGGGTCCTCACCATATGTCTCATGGCCGCGGCCCCATCTCGGATCACGGAAAATGTTGACGTTCGGTGCCCAGAAGGTCAGACCTTTGTAGATGCCGCGGTCGCCTTTTCTCGAAAACTCGTTGAATTTTGCACGTCCCTCGGTAGAAACAACATCACCGATCTCCTGCAGCAGCTCTTTATCAAACGTTGCTGCAAGGCCAATAGCCTGCGGAAATACCGTTGCCACACCAGCTCTTGCCACGCCGTGCAGCGCTTCATTCCACCAGTTGTATGCCGGAATGCCAAGACGCTCGATCGCCGGTGACTGATAGACCATCTGGCTCATTTTTTCTTCCAGCGTCATCTGGGAAACCAGCTGTTTTGCATACTCTCTCGTCTCTTTACTCATAGGTAAAATCCTCCCGAAATTTGTTGCCTCTATTGTATCGCCACGTTTCCCGTTCGGCTAGTCAAGTATTGCTCTTTGCTTCTCATTTTATGCGATTTTTGCGAATGACACAGGGGAACATACGAGGAAATCGTGTATGCGTAACCATCCGATATACACGCAGAAACTCCCGGCAGAATTTCTCGTATAAGATCTTCCGTCGGGAGTTTCCCTTATCTATTCCTGTGAAATTTTATTTCTGATACTCTTCCTCGATATTTTTTACCGCACGGAGCTTGTTCGCGTATTCCAGAATCTCTTCTTTGGAATATTTCTGTTTCCGGCACCAGGTGAGGATTTCTTCTTTTACTTCCTCCGGCATCTTGTTGTTCATGCGCAGACAGTCACAAAAGGTTCTCTTCGGAGAATAATATTTGTAGGAACCAAACTCTGTCTTTTTCTCACAGATTTCGCCCGGGACATCGGCATTCTGGAAATAAAAACGTCTGATTTCAAAATTTTCCAGATCCATTTTTTTTCGGTCTGTCCGTGCTGTTGCAACTGCAATCGTAGCCGGCTCTTCTTTCAGCATTCCGGCAAGCCATGCAGCACTGTCCATGCAGATGACTGCGCGTGGGTTTACTTTCGCAATTTCAATATATTGATAGTCTTCCGGTTTTTCATAACCACAGTCCTTGCACCAGTACCAGCCGCGTGCAAATCGTTCCAGACTTCCTTCCTCTTCCATTTCTGCCAGCTGCAGTACGGTCACCTGATGATCTCTGAGGTCTGCGAAGCTCATATATCCATGATGTTCTTTAAATAACGTCGTGATCTTCTGGTATGTTTTAAAAAGCATATTTTCTTTCCCCTTTCAGGATGTGATACATCTTTTTTCATCTATAGGCGTTTGCACATATAATATTCCAATTTTCATGGAATGGCAAGCACTAATTTGCAAAAACCATGTTTTTTCTCTGTTTTTTTCTCATTAGCTGTTGCTAACATATTTCTCTTTTCATCACTTATAAGTATACCTTTTTTACCTGAAATATGCAACCTGCTGATCCGCTTTTTCTGTTCTCATACCAGCAGAAAAAGACCGGATTTTTTACTTCTCATCCGGTCTTTTTCTCTTTCATTCTATCTTTTAACGTTTACCGTAAAACCTTTTTCACTCTGCCGCTTTCTGTGCACAGATATTCAGGTTCCAGGAAGCGGAACATTTCCGCATGATTCCAATCAGCTCTTCGGAGCCCAGCGCATAGCCGACACGAAGGCCTGCCATCGCATAATATTTGGAAAAGGTGCGGAGAACCAGAATCGGTTTTTCCGGATGCGCTTTCATATAATCGACCATACTACAGCAGTCCGGCTCGGTGGCAAATTCCATGTATGCCTCATCCATCACCAGCAGAACGTCCTCCGGAAGGGTATCTGCGAATGCCTCCAGCTCCCCGATCGGCACATACGTTCCGGTCGGGTTATTCGGATTGCAGATCACCACGATTTTTGTTTTTTCACCAATTTTTTCTTTCATGGCAGGGAGATTAAATTTCTGCTCTTCGGTAACCGGTACGGAAACCGGCACACCGCCGTTTAAGTATGCCATATCGGCAAATGCCCGTAGGTCGGCGCGGAAAACAGCACCTCATCTCCATCGTCCAGAAAGGTCAGTCCGATCATATCGATCATCGCACTCGATCCGGCGCCGGTCAGTACATTTTCTGCTTTTAATCCGTACTGCTCCGCTACCTTCTGTTTCAGCAGTACTGCTGCAAAATCAGGATAAAAATGGCTACCCGCCATAGAGTCCTCCAGCGCCGCCTCCTCCCCGGAAACTGTGATTTTTGTTTCATCCATACATTCCAGCCAGCATCTGCAGCAGTGCGTCTCGCTGTAGGTTGTCACCGGAGAGGCCTGTACCTCACAGATCTTCATAGTGTAAGGACAGCGGCTCATAAATGCGCAGCCCTTCGGAAGCTTTAAGAGGTCCGGCGGTGTTCCCGGAATCGGAACGAGCGGCTCGTCGTTATCCTTTGCCGAATTGTTGATACTGTTCAGAAGACCTTTCGTGTACGGATGATGCGGTTCGTAGAAAATCTCATCGACGGTTCCCTCTTCTACGCTCTGTCCGGCGTACATAATGGCAATCCGGTCGCACATAGAAGCGACAACGCCGAGGTCGTGGGTAATCATGATAACAGAGGTTCCTTTTTCCTTCGTCAGCTTTTTCAAAAGCTCCAGAATCTGTGCCTGTACGGTCACATTCAGTGCGGTTGTCGGCTCATCTGCGATAATCAGCTTCGGATCACACGCCAGAGCCGTCGCAATGATGATTCTCTGCCTCATACCGCCGGAAAATTCGAACGGATACTGATCGAGCCGTTTTTCCGGACTTGGAATTCCGACCTGCCGCATCAGCTCAATGGCTTTCGCTTCCGCCTCTTTTTTGGAGCAATTCTGATGCTTTCGAATTCCCTCTGTCATCTGAATTCCGATTTTCAGGATCGGATTCAGAAATGTCATCGGATCCTGGAAAATCATGCCGATGCGGTTTCCGCGGATCTGCTGCATTTTCTTTTCATAAGCCCGTTTTTCTTTCCGGTCCTTCGTGTGCGGCGGAGAAATGTTTTCTCCGTCGAAAAGGATCTCTCCTTCTTCCACTCTGCCGTTCGATGCCAGAAGCCCCATCAGGGTCAGCATGCCGACACTTTTTCCGGAACCGGACTCGCCGACAATACCAAGTACCTCGCCCTCTTCCAGATGGTAGGAAACATCGCGGACTGCGCTGACGGTTCCCTGCTGCGTTTCAAATTTTGTTGTGAGATGGCTGATTTCGAGTAAACTCATACGCTTCACCCCCTGGTTTTCTTTGGATTAAAGGCATCGCCGATTCCCTCGCCGAGGAAGTTCAGGGAGAAAATGGTGATACAGATGCAGATGGTCGGCAAAAGCAGCTGTCCCGGGTGCATGGTAAGCACCTGACGGGCATCCTGTGCCATGGAACCCCAGCTTGCCATCGGAGCAGAAATGCCGATTCCGATGAAGCTTAAGAAGGCTTCAGTAAAAATGGCATTCGGAACAAGGAAGGTAATCTGTACAATGATCGGTCCGATGGCATTGATCAAAAGGTGACGGAAGAGAATTCTCGCATCACTTGCTCCGATGACGAGTGCTGCCATGGAAAATTCCTGTTCCTTTAAGGCGATCAGCTGGCCTCTTACCTGACGAGCCATGCCGATCCAGCCCGGAATGCAGATACCGCAATAGAGAGAAGTCCGATGCTTAGCGTGTACGGAAATCCTCTTGCGATCAGTGTATTAACAGAAACGTTCTTTTTATAGGAAATGCCGAGATCTCCGTGCATCAGATTTTCCATGTAAAGAATATACTGTTTCCACATGGGTTCATCCAGTCCGTAGGTCGATTCGAGCTGTTCAATCGCGCTCTGGGAAAGATTATCCGCCTCGAACGGGCTGCCCGGCATAATCCGAATCAGGAAAAAGGTAATGGTGATCAGTGCCCAGATCGTCACCACTCCGATGAATAAACGTTTTATGATGTATCTTACCATGCAGCATTCCTCCCGTTCCGGCTTTTTTAGCTCAGAAGAGGCAGCCGAACGATCTGTTCTGACTGCCTCTTTGCACCTTTTTACTGTCTTTTGTTTTTATAATGCTTCCTCGCCGCGCTGGCCGGTACGAACCCGGATGACGTCTGCCACTTTCTCGACAAAAATCTTTCCGTCTCCGATATTTCCGGTACACAGCTTCTTTTCCAGAAAGCCTTTTAATACTTCAATTGTCTTATCGTCACCGACGGTCTCGAATTTGCATTTCATCAGTACATTCGGTCCGCTCATGGTTCCGCGGTACATCACCCGGTAACCCTTCTGGTTTCCATATCCGGTGATATCCGTTTCCATCACGCCGTACACGGCACACGATTCCATGATGTCGATGACATCCTCCCGGTTCGCGGGTTTGACAATAACTGTCAGCTTTTTCATATCCGCACCACCTTTTTTATTGATCCTTTTTTATTTATCATTATGGAAGTGGAAGTTTGCATAAGCGCTGCATCCGTGCTCGTGCATATCCAGTCCGTCGATCTCTTCCTTCTCGGTTACGCGAAGTCCGATGGTCTTTTTCAGGACGAAGAACAGAATGAACGCCAGGATCAGGGTATATGCTGCAACTGCTACAAAACCGATCAGCTGGGTGATAAAGCTGCATCCCTCGCCGAAAATACCGGTAAATAAGGTTCCGAGTGCTCCACAGACACCATGTACACTGATTGCACCAACCGGGTCATCGATTTTTACGACTTTATCAAAGAATTCAACTGCGAATACAACGACAACACCTGCAACTGCTCCAATGAACAGTGCCTCGTAATCATTGACTACATCACAGCTTGCTGTAATAGCTACCAGTCCGGCCAGTGCGCCGTTCATTGTCATACTGATATCCGGTTTTCCATAACGTACCCAGGTAACAATCAGGGTAACAAGTGTTGCTGCTGCTGCCGCGAGGTTTGTGGTCATGGCAATGTCGCCAAGATTGTAGGTTGCTGCTGTGGTAGATCCACAGTTAAATCCGAACCAGCAGAACCAGAGGATAAAGACACCAAGTGCTCCAAGCGGAAGGTTATGACCAGGAATAGCAACCGGTTTTCCCTCTTTTGTATATTTTCCGATACGAGGTCCGACCATTTTTGCACCGGCAAGGGCACACAGACCGCCGACCATATGAACTGCAGTAGATCCTGCAAAATCATGGAACCCGATCTGGCTTAACCAGCCGCCGCCCCAGATCCAATGTCCGGTGATTGGGTAAATAAAAATACTGATGGCTGCGGAGTAAATCAAATAAGAGATGAATTTGGTTCTCTCTGCCATAGCACCTGATACAATCGTGGCCGATGTTGCACAGAACACGGTCTGGAAAATCATGAATACGCCGATCGGCAGTCCGTTAAACATGCCGTCTGCATCTGCCAGCGATTTCGGATGAAAGAAACCTGCTGTTCCGATAAAGGCATTGCTTCCTCCGAACATCAGCGCAAATCCGATGATAAAGAAGAAAATAGAGCCGAGCACGAAATCCATCATATTCTTCATCAGAATGTTTCCGGAGTTTTTCGCTCTTGTAAATCCTGTCTCCACCATGGCAAATCCGGCCTGCATAAAATACACCAGAAAGGCTCCGACCATGGTCCATACGATATTGAGTAATACCTGTGTGTTTTCCATAATAAGTTCCTCCTCATTCCCATCTTACCTGTTCCCGTCTGCAGATCTTCTGAAACGGTCATCTCTGAAACGGTAGCTTTCAGATTTTTTAAAGTGCCTGTTCGCCGTGCTCGCCCGTTCGGATCCGCACTGCATCTTCAACATCGTAAACGAAAATTTTTCCATCGCCGTAGTTTCCGGTTGACAGGTTTTTCACAACAAAATCAACGATTTTCGGAACCTTGTCATCCTCCACAACGGTTTCCACTTTAACTTTCGGAAGCATTTTGGCCACGATTTCCGCTCCGCGGTACATCTGACGATATCCCTTCTGATTTCCATATCCAAGGATATTTGTGATCATCATACCGTTTGCCTTCTGCTCCTCGAGGAGTAGCTCCAGGTTTTCGAGGCTCTCTGGACGAATTACAATTTCCAGCTTTTTCATGATTTTCCCTCCCTTTCCGAACCGGCTCCTGTACAGCTTCTGATTTTTCCGGCTGCGGATTTCTTTTTTATCCGCCTTCCCGGTTTTCTCTTCCATTCATTTACCGGCTCTGCTGCTTCTATATAGAAATCTGTTTTCTGACAGATTTTCTAACCTCTTCTTTCATGCCTGGACTGTTCCGCAGCTCTGCTGTTTTTACAGTCGTTTTTTTGCAGCTGTTTTCACAATCCGCTGTTTTTAATTAATCACACTCGTCGGCATTCCCTCCAGGTAAGACCGGAAGTTTTTCACCGCCAGATCTACTGCGCGGAGTCTTGCTGCCTTCGGCTGCCAGGCGATATGGGAAGTAATAAAGGTGTACGGCGACTGCATCAGCGGAATCTGATACTGCGGCGGCTCATTTGCGACAACATCGAGTCCTGCCATATAAACCTTTCTCGATTCCAGCGCCTCAAGAAGCGCCTCCTCATCGATGATGCTTCCCCGTGCGGTGTTGATAATGATGACACCGTCCTTCATTTTGGCAAATGCTTCACGGTTCAGCAGGTTTTCTGTTTCCTTCGTATGCGGACAGTGAATGGAGATCACATCCGACCGTTCGAAGATTTCTTCCATGCTGACCTGCTCGATGCCGTCATACTGCGGCCCCGTCTTTTTGTGACGGCTGTTTGCGATGACCTTCATGTCAAAGCCGAAAACAGCATTTCCGATGATGTTCAGCGCATTCATCACGATGGAAGTAACCATTGAAATATTTGAGTTTCCCATAACCCGGAAAAGCGCCGCCCCCGCATTGTAGATTCCAAGAAACGGAAACGAAAGCGATGTAATGAAGAAGTATTCCACCGCATAGGCCATAACCTGCTCTTCCACCGATCCGTAGACCACACGGAGAATCCAACGGTTTCCGAAAAAGGAAATGCCGCAGATGACAAGTGCAATCAGTCCGCAGATCATAACGAGCTGTTCGGCTGCGTGACACGCTGTTTTCTTATCCCCGCTTCCGAGGAACTGTGCTCCGACAACGGAACCGCCGCTTGCCATCGATGTAAAAATCACGATCAGCAGTACGCAGATCGTATTGACAAGTGAGATTACGGAAACAGCCGTTTCACCGGCCCCGGATACCATCACCATGTCCGCCATACCGACGGTAACGGCCAGCACCTGTTCCACAATCAAGGGAACGATCAGCCGGACCAGACGCTTTCGGTCAAATAAAACGTTTGTGTTTTCCATCGGACTTTCTCCTTTCCGGTAAAATCAAAAGGCGACCTGGAAATCTTCCTTCCAGATCGCCCCGTTGCGAACTCTTTACTGACGTTTCTCCTTTGGATTGAAAAACGCGGCACGAAGCTTTCCCTTCGTACCGCGCCTTCGCGAATCCATTACTTATATGGAGTTTATCTTGAAAAACAGACAGAGCGTTTTCCGGTTTTCTGAGAGTGTTTTTTGGGAGAAATAAAACCTTGGAGAAAGGGAGAAAATTACAAACGGAGCGATTCTATTCCCAGAACCGCTCCGTTGCGTTATCTTTACTCTATTCTTTTTCTCTGCTGTTTTTCAACATAGGCACATTCTAGCGGAATTCCCGCTTTTTGTCAATCCTTAAATTTTTTGATGATTTTCGGTCTTTTGCGTCAGTTCTGTCAATTTTACATAATTTCACCGATGTTTTTTCGGTTGTTTCTGAACATTTTTCTCATGAACCTTTGAAATTTCTTTGTTTTCTTTTAAAATCGCGGAAAAACTCCGGCAAAATTCTGTGAAAATTCAGAGCGAACGCCAGACTTTGCTTTCATCAAATATCCGCCACCTGTCCGGCGCCTGTTTGAAAAAGACTCCGGTATATCAGATCCAGTCAAAATCTCCGCCGGTAATCGCAAGACTTAAGAGTGCATCCATCTTTTCCACTTCCTCTTCGCCCTCAATTCTTTGCAGCAGCACTGCGGTATCCAGCACATCCTCCAAAGATTCGCCAGGTCCGATCTCATAATCCACCTCCGCCTCGCAGTCCGGACATGGGATTTTTTCCATCGTCTGAAGGGATAAAAAGCGGTTGCCGCATTTCTTGCATTCATAATAACCACATGTTTTGGTTCCGTCTGGTACGTAATACATCTTTTCATACTCCTTTTTATTTTTCATACTTCTCAATGATACACTGATGTTCTTTTACCGCATCCGTGAACTCGCTGCGGATTTCTTCATTTGGAATGTACGCCATCTGTTCTCTTCGATCGTATGCCAGATAGCCTAAGTGAATCAGTGCAGTTAAAACGTCATCTTTATTTTTAAATGTCACCATATCATTCTGATACGATTTCGTTTTTACTTTCACTCGTTCCCCGGACATCATCGTAATAATGTCTGTTATAATATGCATCCAATTACGTATCGGATTCTACATCTTAATTCCGCAGTATTCCCATGTCACTGTATCGAGCAAGAGGAACTCCTCTGTTCCAATCGGCTTTCCATCTCTGTAAGTTGAAAACACATCCGTGCTAATCAGATTTCCCTCTTTCGTAATTGCATCCATAGGTGTATGACCTACAACCTGCAACAACTTACGTGGCTTATATAATCTCATTTTTGAATGCTGTGGTCTCAGCCAGATCGGCGATGCATCATTCCACATCTCGATTCTTCCGAGCTGATTAATCGTCTCTAACACAGCATCCACATCATTATATTTTGCTCGCGGAACATATTCCTCTACAAAGAAATTCAGTACGCCTCCATGAGAAAAGAGAACATTGTCTATTCTCTGAACATATTTAATGGGATTATCTTCTGGAACAGCCTCTCGCAAATCCAACAACTTTCTTTGCACTGTCATTGAAGCCATGGAGCTATAACCGCTCTCCAGACAATGCCACAGATAACTCAAATCGTGATTCCCGTAGCACCAGGCTGTTTCCGGAAATGCTTTTGCAAACCGAATAGCCTCATCATAAGTTTCTTCATAAAGTCCGACATTATATTGCTTATCCCAATCATCAGGGATGTCCATCAGACATACCGCTCGATCAGCAATTCCCTGATGCATAAGAGCTGTAGCCTGTTTAAACATCTGCGGTTTAAGATGAACATCAGGAATTACTAATATCTTCATACCATCATACCTTCTTATACTATTCTACTGGATATATCACCCTTTGTCCGGATATCTTCCAACTGATACTGCATTTGCAATGTCTTAATCCAATGAACTGCTGTTTCATAGCACCACCACAGACAGGACATCGTTTTGCTTTTGATCTCATCGCTTACCATGCTCAAGTTAAGCTTCTCTTCTCCATTTACCTGAGGTACAGCTGATCAAGATGCCGAAGCGATGACACAGCCGAACGTTCTGGCAAACAAAACTTTCTGCACATCATCGGGGTAGAATTTGACCCAAAACATTACAAAGGAAAGTGACCCTGTACGACAAAAACATTATACAACAAAAAACACTGATTGGTAGACTTCATCAATATTTTTTTCTACAAATATTTTTATATTATATCATCCACACATGAAATCAAATACATAGCACTGTAAAATCAAAGTAAATATTTCGATCAACAGAACCTTTTATGACAACATCTCTTTCACACAAGTACTTCGATAATCACTTGGTGATATTTTATATCTTTCTTTAAATACTCGGTTAAACGTTCTCTGACTGTCAAATCCACTATCCAGACAAATGTTTGTAATAGAATCACTCGTATTTTCCAAACGATGGCATGCATAGTTCAGCCTTGCATCGTTAAGATATTGATTAAAGTTTCTATGGAATGTCTTAGAAAAGAGTCTGGATAAAACATATTTGCTCACGCCCAGGTCTTTTGCCATCTCTTCCAACGAAAACTTCTTCTTGAAATTTGCTGATATATAGGAAACTGTCTGGTAAATAAGATCGTTGCTCCCCACACTGCTCTTTTCTACCAAATTTAATTTTCCTATGCAGCGTGCCAACACAATTTGAAGATATGCCTGTGCAACAGTAATATCCGACTGTTCTGTCTCTAAAATTGCATTTATAACCCTATATACCTCCGGTTCAACCTTTTCCGCTTTGATGATTGGGTATTCAGGAGCCATGGATTGCATGATATCTGCAAATTTGGCTATCGTAAATGGCGATGCGATCAGATAAGTCGCTTTATTTACACCGGGTGTCAGTACCTGATAGTGATGAATAACATCTGGAAATACAAAGCCTATATCTCCTTTTTCCATATGGTATAGTTCCTGTCCGACACCAAGTTCTAATGATCCACTTGTTACACAAACGATCTCCAGTGCATTATGAAGATGTGGTTCAATATGTTTTGACTTCCTATTTATTGCTATAATCTCCTCTTTTGTGTCAACATATTTTAACTGCATGAAATACTCCCCTTTGCAACATTTGTCTATATCTTCTTTCGATTTGGCAAGCAATTCTTTTACACCTATCTTATAATCAACTTGTAAATAAGGAAAGGAGGAATTGCAAATGAGCAACCTAAAAAAATATCTGAATGACCTTTTAGTATTCTACGCTGAATATTTTGAGCATCCTTACCATGTATAAATACTAAAAGGACTATTTTGTGAAAACTGAATATTTTCTTAAGGCCATTTCACAAAAATGAAGTGGTCCTTTTTTATTTTCAAAATACAGTTCTATCACTTTATATATAGAAAAAAGCACTGTCTCATCGAGCAACGACCAGACAACGCTTTCTCCTGTCAATTCTAATTTATGTCTGATGCATCTGTTACTTCATCTGCAGCAATTCCTTTTTCTGCTTTCAGTTTTTTATTTGCA
>ENA-ORSS01000852-ORSS01000852.1-human-gut-metagenome-genome-assembly--contig:-NODE-852-length-34662-cov-4.866906_pt1 | contig 34662 bp, 34 predicted proteins | sample MGYA00241899_ERZ509162 | MGnify/ENA primary metagenome ERZ509162 (study PRJEB26280, sample SAMEA2338641) | human gut metagenome | biome: human gut; feature: human-associated habitat; material: faeces... | reverse complement strand
CTTTAAATTTGAAGGTTTTCTCTGCAAACTACAAACTCTGTGCTACAAACTATAACGTAAATGGGGCCTCGCATGACGGAAGAAACCTTCATGCGACAGCCCCTTTTTTTACGGCTGCGGGATATGCTGAGCCAGGTCTTTGGTCATTTCTATGTGTTCAAAGTATTTGTGGGTCTTCCACAGGAGCGCGCTGAAGGCGCTGAAGGTCAGGCGGAACCGGAAGTGTTTGAAGCTTATCGGGCCTTCAAACATGGGGACGCGGTCCAGGTCATACGGATCGTCCCAAGGGAAGTCGCGGCCTGTATCTACGGTAAAGGCGTAGCGGTAGCCGGCGCCTCTCGTTTCTTCCATGACCATATCGTTATATTTGCCTTCCGGGAAGGCGATGAAATGACAGGGCTTGCCCGTCATTTTTTCGATGATGTCTTTCGAGTCCTGCAGTTCATGACGGACTCCGGCCCGGTCGAAGCTGGTCAGGGGTTTATGACTGATGGTATGGGACCCAAATTCCATGCCGTCGGCAGCCATTTCCTTGACCTGGTCCCAGGTCAGGTAGCCCGGCGTATCCATGAGGTTGATGATCAGGAATATCGTGCCGCGCATGTTATATTTCTTCAGGATGGGATAGGCTTCTTCGTAATTGTCGACGTAGCCGTCATCAAAGGTGATGAGGACCGGCCGGTCCGGCAAATCGCCTTCGCCGCGCATGTAGGCATCGAATTGTTCCAAGGTAATGGAATGGTAGTCGTTGTCGTGCAGATATTTCATCTGTTCGTCAAAATTGGCTGGCTTCATGGTCAGCACAGTATTGAATTTATTATTGACTTGATGATAATTCAGGACCGGGACGCCTGTCAGATGATAGTTCGTCGACCCGAAATACCAAAAAGCAAAGATACCGATGAGGAGGACCAGGACGGTAAGGATGACGCCGATGATCCACGAGCATATTTTTTTCACCATAAGACTTCCTTTATTTTGTTACGTTTTTCAGGGTCTTGACGAAATGGTTCTCAGTCAGCCATTTTTCATCGCCTTTTTCCAAAGCTTCTTTCAGCTCTTTGATACAGATATTTTCCATATGGATCGTTTCGATGGTCGTCGTCATGTATTTCGTTTCTTCATACATGTAATCATTCAGTTCCTGTTTGACCAGGACATCTTTCAGTTCAAAGAGCAGGTCTTCCGATTCCTGCTGGATAGCCAGCAGTTCCGTCCAATGATTGTATTCTTCTTCAGTCAGGACAAATTCACCGTACATATCCGTCACCAGCTGTTCCTGGGAACAGAGAATCTGTTTGGCATAATCTACTCCCGTAGAGCGGTCATAGACGTGGAGTTCACGGTTTTCTCCATTTACACTAACGCGCATGGCGTACACCTCCGCTTGAGTTTAATCAAAGTACATACATCCTCTATTATACAGGATTTTGAGAAGACGACAAGGTTTTTTTTGCATAAAAAAGGACTTGCCGCGTAATGGCAAGTCCTTTTTGAGTTTTTAGTTTTCAGTTTGTAGTTTTTACAAACTTCATGCTATAAGCGAATTATGCTTCTACAGGGTATACGCTAACTTTGCGGTTGTATTTACCAGCGCGTTCGAAAGCAACTTTACCTGCAGCCGTTGCGAACAAGGTATCGTCTTTGCCGATGCCTACGTTCGTGCCCGGATGGAAGTGCGTACCACGCTGGCGAACGATGATGTTGCCGGCTTTAACGATGACGCCGTCATGGCATTTTACACCAAGGCGTTTGGATTCGCTATCACGGCCGTTACGCGTGGAGCCTGTCCCTTTTTTATGAGCGAAAAGCTGTAAGTTGAAATTGAACATTCCGTCCACCTCCTGACGTCTATGAGTCGAGTACGACGTATTCTCCATACTGCCGTACAATTTGTTCCAAACCTGCTACCATAGTCCCTAAGATGATCTGCGACGCTTCGCAGGGCTTTGGGACCTGGACGGATAAGAAGCCATCGTTTACTTCATACGGTACGTCTTGCGAAGCGTACTGCATGAGACCCAACAAGGCAGTCTGCGACAAGGCCGAAACGGCGGCACAGACGATATCGCTGCCGGCTTCGTCATAATCGGCATGGCCGCTTATGGTAAAACCCGTATAGCGATGTTTCTTATCGCAATGCATCGTAATGGTAATCATTAGCCTTCAATCTTTTCGATTGCAACTTTCGTGAACGGCTGACGATGGCCCTGACGACGACGGTAGTTGGATTTTGCTTTGTATTTGAAAACGAGGACTTTCTTTTCTTTGCCCTGAGCCAATACTTTTGCAGTTACTTTAGCGCCTTCAACAACGGGAGTACCTACTTTAACATCACCGTCGTTAACGACTGCCAATACCTGGTCGAATACTACGTTGGAATCAACATCGGCATTCAGTTTTTCGACGAAAATGCTGTCGCCTTCCTGGACACGATACTGTTTTCCACCTGTTTTGATAATAGCGTACATGAGTGACACCTCCTCATCAATATACTCGCTGAATACGGCGTCCCTTGCGGGAACTTGCGAGCCTCTCCACGCGGCTTATCCATAGCCACTTATGCTACGACTTCCCTAATATATCATAAATAAGGGGCGATGTCAAGTTTTTTTAGTGGCTCGTGGTTTGTAAACCCGCCATTATATCAGGATGGGCTGTGATTGAATCTCGCTGGCGGGCTCGCCACGTGCGAGCCCCTACGCAAAAAAGCTGCCGCATTATGCATTGGCTTAATGCGACAGCTTTTTTACTACAAACTATTTTTTTAATTTCCGTTATGGTTGAAGTAATCGGCCAGGCCTTTGACGATGCTTTCAGCGAAGTTCTGCTGCTGGGCATCGGAGTTGAGGGCTTTTTCTTCACTCGGGTTGGAGATGAAGCCCAGTTCCAATAAGGTGGCCGGCATATTGGTGTGCAAGAGGACGTAGAAGTTGGCCGTCTTGACGCCGCGATCCGGGAAGTTGGTGGCCTTCATGTTCTGAAGGTGGATGTAGTTGGCCAGGCCGTAATCATAAGGTGTCTTGCTGTTGTAGTAAGCGGTGACACCACCTGCCGACGGGGAATCGAAGGAATCGATGTGGATGCAGACGAAGACGTCGGCTTTGGCTGCATTGGCAATGTTGCAGCGGGCCTGCAATTCTTCAACAGCGCCGTCATAAGGCGCATAGACGTCGACGTCGGTCGTACGGGTCATGATGACATTGGCTCCGGCAGCACTCAATAAGGAAGCGACTTTCTTGGAAATGGCCAAGGTAATGTCTTTTTCCTTGGAATAGGCGCCGACAGCACCGGAGTCTGAACCTCCGTGGCCGGGGTCGATGGCGATGGTCTTGCCCTGGAGGCCCTTGGTCAGGCTGTAAGTCTTGCTGCTGCTATAGGCCGGGACATTGGCAGCCGGCTGTTTGGTGGCCGACGGTTTCCAGCTTTGAGTCGGCTTGGTCGCCCCTTTGATGCCGATATTGGTATCGCCCCAATGGCTCCACTGTTTGAGCTTGCCCGACTTATCGTTGATGTCGATGACGACGCGGCTCGACGCTTTGCTGTTGGTAGCGCCCGGCAAGGTAAAGACTTTGACGTCATTCTTGGTGACGGCCCGGGGAACCTTGATGGTCACGTCCGTACTCGACGAACGGGGCGATAAGGTGACGCGGGAAATGACGTTGCTGTTGGGCTTATAGCTCTTGGCCACGTTCTTGCCTACGCCGGTATTGGGCAAAGTAACGAAAACGTACTCACCGGAGTTGTCGATGTACAGCTTGGGATTGACCTTGCCGTTGACATCGAGGACGGTCCGGACGAAAGGTGTATTGGCATCCGTCCGCGTAGCCGTACGCACATTGGTGATTTCCGGTTTGGAAGCTGCCTGGGCCGATACGAAAGGTATGAGGCACACGAGCAGTAAAAGCGGAAGTATCCATATTTTTTTCAACACGCTTATCTTCTCCTTTGCGATCCTAATCTTTTTCAACTTATTTATTATACAACTAAACCGGCGTAATTGGCAATCGTTTTCTGTAGGAGCGACCACGTGGGGCGCCCGTTCACGCAAATTTGGTTCACCAGTATTTCACATGTACCCGGTGGGCTCGCCACGTGCGAGCCCCTACAAAAAACATAATGTAAAGCAAAAGGGACCGCCCATGATGACAGATGCCTTCATGAGACAGTCCCTATAAAACAACTTTTATGAGACAACCTCTCAGACCGCTTTCAGCGGCCAGCTCCCCTATGAGGCGAGCCTTTTAGAACAGGAAGTTGATTTCTACATCGGTAAATTCGTCAGGGTCAGCGGCATTGCCGTGTTTGGTCTGTGTACCAAAGGTCTGAGCTGCCGTGAGGATGACGTTCTTGGCCAAGGTGTAGTCGATGCCAACGCCCCAGGATTTGACGTTGTTCAGGACGCTGTCATCACGCCAGGAGTTGGTCGCACCACCGAGGAGAGCGCCTTTATCGGAGTTGAGGTATTCAACCCAGGCATCCCAAGAGCCACGAGCGTCGCTGTCAGCGGAACCGTAAGTCAGTTTGCCGATCCATACTTCCGGATCTTTCGTATCCCCTGCTTTGAGGTAGCTATTGTTGCTGTTGATTTTTTCATAGTTAGCCAAAGCGTTCCATTTGCCGAAGTTGACGCTTGCATAAGCACCCCAGAGGTCATCCGCAGCAAAGCCGTCGCCATACTGTTCGTCACCTTCGCCGCCAGCTACGGTGAAGTCATTATAATAGACGCCGACTGCCGAACCGGCTACCCGGCCGCCGCCGAAGAAGCCTTCTAATTCGCCATAGCCGGTCTTGACGCCATCCATGGTATCAGTACCAGCGATGTCGCCGGCTTTGAATTTACCATAGCCAGCCGTAGCTGCGAAGTGGTCGTTCGTGTATTTCAATTCAGCCCGGTCAAAGACGTCACCGTACTGGAAGCCGTAGGCGTTTTCACCGCCCAAGACATACGTATCGGTACGGCCGACGCTGAGGTTCCAGTGGTCGCCGCCGAAGTTGTAGTCGACTTTGGCGTCGTCTGTGAAGATGTTCTTGTTGTCGCTAGCTGCGCCGTTATCAGCGAAGTTGATGTCATCCGTGCTGATGCCGTATGTTACGTTCGTGCGGTCATTGACTTTGGCGTTGGCGCGGACGCGGACGCGGTAATCCCAAGAAGCATCATTCTTATAGCCAGCGTTCGATTCGCTGGAATCCTGGTGCTGGAAACGGATACGGGCATCGCCGCTGAGCTTGACGTTACCTACGCGGTTTTCCAGGGCACTGACGCGGACGCCGAGGTTGTTCAGTTCATCAGCGTATTCGTCAGCCAGTTTGTTGATGAGGGCACGCTGTTCGACGGACGCCTTGTCCATGTGAGCCATGGCTTTGGCAACCATTTCAGCGGCTTCATAACGGGTGATGTTGCGGTTGCCCTGGAAATACTGTCCATCGACACCCTGAATGATGCCGGCGTCAGCCAGTTCGACGACGGATTTGTAAGCCCAGCTGTCAGACGGTACGTCGACAAAGGGATTGGCAGCAAAGGCGCAGGCAGCACCGACAGCCATCATAGCGGTTAAGGAGGTAACGATTTTCTTTTTCATCAATATGACCTTCTTTCTCTGTGTATAAGCCTGTGACAGGGAAATCATAAAGGCCTCCCCTATCCGCTGCGGTCGAGTGTACCTAGTTTCCTCTCGCATCATATAAGGATTCCGCCTATATGGTTCCCTTTGTCACATGGCTTGTTCCAATAAGTACGTAGTTATTATACATTTTATGATATTAGTTGTCAATATCGTGTTTAGAAGCAAAAAAAAGAGGCTGTCGCATTAAGACAGCCTCTCCGGCCCTTTGGGCCACCTCCCCTAACAAGGGAGGCTATTCTTCTGTCGGGGGTTTGTACTTCGGCGACATGGGGTTGGTCTGGGGCGTGAGGTTCTTCATGCGGCCCAGCTGGTCGCTCTTGTCGGAGAAGTAGGTGTGCAAGGTAAATTCGGCCATTTCTGACAGCGGTTCATCGAGGAAAGCTTCGTAGAGTGTTTCGATTTCCGGGTTCTGCCAGCTGGCTTTGATATCGGTTTCTTCATCGCTCTTATAAATCGATGCCGTGCGGGCTTCCTGGACTTTCTTGACCTGCGGCAGCTTGACTTTCGGCTGACCGCCGCCGCCGATGCAGCCACCGGGGCAGGCCATGACTTCGATGAAGGAGTAGTCTTCAAAGGCGTCATTCTTAATGAGGTCGTCGATGAAGGCGCGGGCGTTGCCCAGGCCGCTGATGGCAGCGACGTGAAGGACGAAGTGGCCGAAGATGACCGTCGCTTTCTTGACGCCCTGGAGACCGCGGACCGGTTCGAAGGGGATGAAGTCCTTCGGGGCCGGACGGCCTGTGAACATGTGGTATGCCGTGCGGATAGCCGCTTCCATGACACCGCCGGAGTTGCCGAAGATACGGCCGCCGCCGGAGGCTTCGCCAAAAGCCTTGTCGAACTTGCTATCTTCGAGGCTGGCAAAGTCGATGTTTTCGTCCTGGATCCACTGGGCCAGTTCCCGCGTCGTGATGCAGATATCGGTATCGCGGATTTCCGGTTCATCCCAGAAGAGGCCGGAAGCGCTCAGTTCAGGACGGCGGATTTCGGCTTTCTTCGCCGTGCACGGCGTGACGCAGACGTTGACGATTTTCTTGGGGTCGATGTTCTTCTGCTGGGCGAAATAGGTCTTGATGACCGGGCTGAGGATACTGATGGGGCTCTTCGTCGAAGACAGATGCTGGAGCAGGTCCGGATAGAAGGTTTCCGCAAATTCGACCCATGCCGGGCAGCAGCTGGTGAACTGCGGAATAGGGATTTCTTCCGATTGCAGGCGGTGCAGGAGTTCCGTCGCTTCTTCCATGATGGTCAGGTCGGCACCGAAATCGGTATCGAAGACATAGTCCGCACCGAGTGTACGCAGGGCTGCGACCATCTTTCCTTCGACGAACGTACCGGGGTCCATGCCGAAGGCTTCGCCTAAGCCGACGCGGACAGCCGGAGCCGTCTGGAAGATGACGATCTTTTCAGGGTCTTTCAGGGCCGCCTTGACTTTGTCCACATCGTTGACTTCGACGATGGCACCAAAGGGGCAGGCAGACGAACACTGGCCGCAATGTACGCAGATGGGCATGTCCCCTGTACTGGACAGGGAGTAGTAGTCCAACACAGTCTGTGTGTCGGCACAGGCCCGGCGACATAAGGTGCAGTTCTTACACTTCGTTACGTCAAATTGAACGGCACAGTTGTGTTCATCAATGGGAACACGACGGTCAATTTTTTCAAAACGGGAATGAAATTCAGGCATATGCAGATACTCCTTTTCGGTCAGAAATTCAGTAAGTGTAACTAACAGTAACTATGTAACATTTTATCACAAACTTCATTACCTATAGGATAATACAAAGTGCCATAGATTTCCATTACTTTTGTGTAATTCATCTACCCTTTTTGCCATATATTCTATGCTTTTTTGTAATATATAGGTAAATTTGTCATCGCCTATGCCTTTAAGTCCTCTAATTCACACCATCTTTCTGTCAGCGCATCGACTTTCTCCTGGGTTTCCTTCTGTTCCGACAGCAGCGACTCCACTTCTTCATAATTGCTCCCCGCCGCGGCAATGGCCGCATTGAGGCCCTTGAGCATGGCTTCGTAGCGCGGCAGTTCTTCCGTGATGCGCCGCAGTTCTTCTTCCTGCCGCGACGTCAGGCCGGCTTTTGTTTTGGCTGGCGTAATATTCGTTTTAGTAATAGAAGGTGCAGTGGCCTTTTCACCTTTCTTTTCCTGGTGATGGCTGTATTTTTCCTCCAAGTATTCGCTATAGTCACCATAAAAGCGGTCCCAGGTCCCCTTTTCTAATGTGAAAAGTTTATCAACCACCCGGTCCAGGAAGTAGCGGTCATGCGATACGACGAGGACCACGCCCTGGAAGGTGTCGAGGTAGCGTTCGAGGACGGTCAGTGTCGGGATGTCCAGGTCGTTCGTCGGTTCGTCCAGGAGGAGGACGTTGGGCTGGTCCATGAGCAGGCGCAGCAGGTACAGGCGCCGCCGTTCGCCGCCGCTCAGCTTGGCGATGTAGGTGTACTGCATCTCTTCGGTGAACAGGAACTGGTCCAACAGGCGCGTCGCCGAGATGCGCTGGCCGAACTGATTGGTCACGAAATGGCCGTGTTCCTGGACGTAATCGATGACCCGCATGCCTTCGTCGAACTGGGGCAGCTGCTGAGTGAAGAAGCCGAAGCGCACGGTCTGGCCGATGGTGACCGTCCCGGCTGTCGGCGCCAGCTGGCCGGCCAGGACCTGGAGCAGCGTCGACTTGCCGACGCCGTTCTCGCCGATGATGCCGATGCGGTCGTGTTTGACGACGTGGTAGGTCACGTGCTGGAACAGCGGGCGGGCCGGGTCGTAGCCAAAGGCCATGTCGTCGATGTCGATGATAGTCTTGCCCAGGCGGACAGACGTATCGAACATTTCCACTTCGCCAATGGGTTTGCCCGCTTCGATGGCGCAGAGCTGTTCATACCGTTCCTTACGGGCCTTCTGCTTGGTCGACCGGGCCTGGGCGCCGCGCTGGATCCAGGCTTTTTCCCGGCGGATGAGGTTTCGCCGTTTGGCTTCGCTCGCTTCTTCCCGTTCCAGCCGGGCCTGGCGCTGTTCCAGGTACTGGCCGTAATTGCCGACGTAGGTATAGACGTGGCCCCGGTCGAGTTCGATCATGGAATCGGCGACGCAGTCCAGGAAGTAGCGGTCATGCGTGCTGAGGAGGATGGCCGCCTTGCTGTCGCGCAGGTATTCTTCCAGCCACAGGATGGTCTTGTCGTCGAGGTGGTTCGTCGGTTCGTCCATAATGAGCAGGTCGCAGGGCATGATCAAGGCCCGAGCCAGGCCCAGGCGTTTGCGCTGGCCGCCGGATAATTCGTCGACGGACTGGGAAAAGTTGGAAATGCCCAATTTACTGAGAATGATCTTGGCATGGGCTTCCAGTTCCCACGCCTGCTGTTCGTCCATTTCGGCGCTGAGGGCGACGACAGCCGCATCATCGTCGCGCTGGACGGCTTCTTCGTAGCGCTGGAGGAGCTTCATGACCGGCAGGTCACCGTCGAGGACGCTTTCCAGGACCGTATGGCCCGCGACGAACTGCGGTTCCTGCGGCAGGTAATGGATGCGCGCCTTGGGATTGCGCCAGATGTCGCCGCTGTCCGTGTCGGTCAGGCCGGCGATGATTTTCAGGAGCGTCGTCTTGCCGGCGCCGTTGAGGCCGATGAGGCCCAGTTTCTGACCGCCGTCGATGGCGAAGGTCACGTCGTCGAAGAGGACCCGCAGGCCGTAAGATTTCTTTACATGTTCTACTGTCAATATATTCATTATGTGTTTCATCACTTTCTTGGTGGATTTTCTTCTACCCTAGCACACATCACATCAAACGTCAAACATCAAACCCTAAGAGCAACCCCTCCGGCCCTCTGGGCCACCTCCCCTATTAAGGGAGGCTTTCCCCTTGCCAACAGCCCCCACGGGTGTACAATATAAAGAATAGATAAAACACAAAAGGATGTGACGGATCGTGAAAGAAGTCAAAGAAAAGAAAAAGCCGATTTTATTCTACTATATCGTCGCTTTGGCTGTCATTTTCATATTCAACGCCATTGCCCGGCCGTACTACGACTCGCAGAGCGTGAAACAGGTCGACTACGGGACGTTCATGAACATGACCGAAGACGAACAGATTGCCGACGTCCAGATTGAAGAAAACCAGATTCTCTTCAAGGACAAAGACGGCAAAGAATACCGCACGGGCGTCGTCAACGACCCGCAGCTGACGGAACGACTGCACAAGGCCAAGGTCTCCTTTAATGAAGTCATTAAGGAAAAGGATTCGCCCTTTACGGACTTCCTCATCGCTTGGATTCTGCCGATCCTGATTTTCTTCGGCATCGGCCACTATTTCAACCGCAGGCTCATGAACCGCGGCGGCGGCAATTCCCTCATGTTCGGCGCCAAGAACCAGGTCAAGGTCTACGTCCCGTCGGCCAACGGCATCCACTTCGATGACGTCGCCGGTGAAGATGAAGCCAAGGAAAACCTGTCGGAAATCGTCGATTTTCTCCACCATCCCGATAAATACGCAAAAATCGGGGCCAAGATGCCCAAAGGCGTCCTCCTCGTCGGCCCGCCGGGCACCGGCAAGACCATGCTGGCCAAAGCCGTCGCTGGCGAAGCCGGTGTCCCCTTCTTCCCCATTGCCGGGTCGGAATTTGTCGAAATGTTCGTCGGCATGGGTGCATCCAAGGTCCGCGACCTCTTCCAGCAGGCCAAACAGAAAGCGCCGTGCATCATCTTCATCGATGAAATCGACGCTATCGGTCAGAAGCGTACAGGCAATGCCATGGGCAACAGCGAACGGGAACAGACGCTGAACCAGCTGCTGACGGAAATGGACGGCTTCAACGCCGACGACAACGTCGTCATCTTGGCAGCGACGAACCGGCCGGAATCGCTTGACCCGGCCCTGCTGCGGCCAGGCCGTTTCGACCGCCGCGTCCCTGTCGAACTGCCGGACCTGGCAGGCCGTGAAGCCATCCTCCAGGCCCATGCCAAGAAAGTCGTCCTCGGCGACGACGTCGACTTCCACACCATCGCCCGCATGGCTGCCGGAGCTTCCGGCGCCGAACTGGCCAATATCGTCAATGAAGCGGCTCTGCGCGCCGTCCGCGACCACCGCGATGCCGTCAGCCAGGCTGACCTGGAAGAAAGCATTGAAGTCGTCATCGCTGGCTATCAGAAGAAGAACGCCATCTTGTCGGACGATGAAAAGAGGACCGTCGCTTACCACGAAATCGGGCATGCTCTGGTCGCTGCCCTCCAGACCCATTCGGCACCGGTCCAAAAAATCACCATCATCCCCCGCACGTCAGGCGCCCTGGGCTACACCATGCAAGTCGACCAGCAGGATAAATACATCCTGTCCCGGGAAGAACTGGAAAATAAGATTGCTACTCTCACCGGCGGCCGGGCCGCCGAAGAAGTCGTCTTTAACCAAGTCACGACAGGCGCTTCGAACGACATCGAACAGGCGACCAAGCTGGCCCGGGCCATGATCACGCGCTACGGCATGACCGACGAATTTGACATGGTCGCCATGGAAACGGTCACCAATAAATACCTCGGCGGCGATACGTCCCTGGCCTGCGCGCCGGAAACGCAGAAATACATCGACGCCAAAGTCGTCTCCGTCGTCAAGGAACAACACGCCAAGGCCAAGAAAATCCTGGAAGACCACCGTCCGGCCCTGGATGCCCTGGCCAAGTACCTCTACGAAAAAGAAACGATTACGGGCAAAGAATTTATGGATATCCTGAAAGCGCAGGCCGCAGATCGTGGCTAGTGGCTCGCGGTTCGTGGTTTGTGAAAGTCTCCCCTGATAGGCCCTTTTTGGCCCGTCAGGCGTTGACCGCGGGGAAACGCAGGACGGCTGCCAAAACGGAGAGCTGGGCTGGAGGTGGCCCGACGGGTCGGAGAGGTTGGCGGCTGACACTTCACTATATACAAGGTTAGGTAAATGTGCTAAAATTAGTTGTTATGTTGGTAAAAATTCTATAGAGTTAAGGGGTTATCATGGCAAACAAGTTTATCTCCGGCACATTGATCCTGACCTTGTCAGGCTTTGTCGTCAAAGCCATTGGCAGTATCAACTGGATCATCTTGTCCCGTATTCTCGGCGGTGAAGGCATCGGCATCTACCAGATGGCCTTCCCGATTTACCTGCTGGCACTCGATATTTCCAGTGCCGGCCTGCCGATCGCAATTTCCATCATCACAGCTGAAAAAGTAGCGAAACAGGATTATTTCGGCGCCCAGCGCATTTTCCACGTGTCCCTGTCCATGCTGTGTACGACGGCGCTCTTTTTGAGCATCCTCATGTTCTTCGGCTCCAGCTTCCTCATCGATGAACACATCATCCGCGAAAGCCGGGCCTATTATTCGCTCATCGCCCTGGCACCGGCCATCTTCTTCACGACGATCATCGCCGGTTACCGCGGCTACTTGCAGGGCTGGCAGCAGATGACGCCGACGGCGATTTCCCAGATCGTCGAACAGCTGGTCCGCGTCGTCGTCATGCTCGGCTTCGCCGCCCTCCTCCTGCCGTACGGCCTCGATTATGCTGCCGGCGGTGCCAGTCTCGGTGCCGGCGCCGGCGGGTTTGCGGCCTGGCTGGTCCTGGTCTATTACTACTATAAACTGAAGCGGTCCCTCCCCGTCGGCGGGCCGACGTTCGAACAGGAAAGCATCAAACACATCTTGAAGCGCCTGGTCATCCTGGCCATCCCCATTTCCCTGTCGAGCATCATGCTCCCCGTCGTATCCAACCTGGACCTGCTCATCGTCCCGCGGCGGCTAGAAGTGGCCGGCTATTCGACCCACCAGGCCACGGAGCTGTTCGGCTACCTGACGGGCATGTCCGTACCGCTCATCAATCTGGCTACCATCCTGACGGCTGCCATGGCCATGAGCCTGGTACCGGCCATCAGCCACAGCTTCACCTTGAAGGAATACGATGAAATCCGCGAACGGACGGCGACGTCCATGCGCATTTCCTTCCTGGTCACCATTCCGTTTAGCGTCATCCTCTACGTCATGGCCGAACCGATCGTCACCTTCATCTACAATGCACCGGCCGCGACGGAAGCGACGCGGGCTGTGGCCATCGCCATCTGCTTCCTGGGGCTGCACCAGATTTCGACGGCCATCCTCCAGGGGCTGAAGAAGCCGAAGATCCCGGTCATCAACATGGCTGTCGCTTGTGTCGCCAAGGTCCTGTGCAACTGGTTCCTGGTCGCCATCCCGACCTTGGGCATCACCGGGGCTTCCTATGCGACGGTGGCCGACATCGGCGTCGCCGCCGTCCTCAACATGTTCTTCATTTACCGTAAAATCGGCTACGTCATCGACGTCAAAGTCGTCTTGAAAAACATCGTCTCCGCCGCCATCATGGGCGTCGCCATGTATTTCATGTACGCTTTCCTCTTCCCCTACCTGGGACTCTTCCTGGACCTCTTCCTGACCTGCATCGTCGGGTCGGCCATCTACATCGGCTGCATGGTCCTCAACGGAGGCGTCACCAAAGAAGACGCTGCCAAAATGCCCCTTATCGGACGATTTTTCTAGAAAAAAAGCGCTGTCTTTACGACAGCGCTTTTTTAGTTGTTAGTGGTTCGTGACGAGCCACGAGCCACTAACAACTTCTATATTTCTCCACGAAGCGGGCCATGCGTTTCAGGGCTTCCTGGATGGTGTCCATGCTGGCGGCGTAGGAGATACGGACGAAGCCTTCGCCTTGGGCGCCGAAGGCCGTACCCGGGACGACGGCGACTTTTTCTTCCTGGACCAGTTTTTCACAAAATTCGGCCGACGTCATACCCGTGCAGCGGATATCCGGGAAGATGTAGAAAGCCCCTTTCGGTTCAAAGACGGGCAGTCCCATATCGCACAGGCCTTTATAGATGACTTTGCGGCGGCGGTCGTATTCCTGGCGCATGGCTTCGACGTCATCATCACATTCCTTGAGGGCCGTGATGCCGCCGACCTGGGCCGTCGTATTGGCACACATGATGGCGTACTGATGGAGCTTCAAAATAGGCGCCAGGCCTTCCCGCGGGGCACAGACATAGCCCAGGCGCATACCGGTCATGGCATAGGCCTTGGAAAAGCCGTTGAAAATGACCGTCCGTTCGCGCATGCCCGGCAATTTGGCAAAGGATGTGAATTTGGCATCGCCGTACATGAGTTCACAATAGATTTCATCGGACAAGACGATAAGGTCGTGTTCTTCGGCAAATTTGGCAATGGGCATCAGTTCTTCGGCAGACATGACCGTCCCTGTCGGGTTGTTGGGATAGCCGATGACGATGGCCTTGGTCTTGGGCGTGATGACTTTTTCCAAGGCTTCGACAGTCAATTTGAAGTCGTGTTCCGGATAGGTCGGCACGAAGACCGGCGTCCCGCCGGCCAGTTCGACAGACGCCGGATAGGCGACATAGGCCGGGTCGGGGATGATGACTTCATCGCCCGGTTCGGTAATGGCCAAAAGGGCCATGGCCAGGCCTTCGGAGACGCCGACGGTGACCAGGATTTCGTCTTTTGGGTCATAATGGACGCCATAGCGCTTTTCAAAGTGCTGGCTAATGGCTTCACGGAGCTCCATCATGCCTGAATTGCCGGTATAACTCGTTTCCTTGGCATCGAGGCTGGCCTTCATGGCGTCCAGGACCTTGTCTGGTGCGGCAAAATCCGGTTCACCGATACTCAGGGACAAGACCCCTTTGACCTGAGCCGCAATATCGAAGAACTTGCGGATCCCCGAGGGTTTGATGGCTTTGACATTAGCCGCTGTTTTGTTATTCCAATCCATAATACAACACCGCCTTTTTTATGATTATTTTGCATTTATGTATGCGTGTATCTTATATACAGTATACCACTTGCGACAAAATCATGGAAGGGGAAAAAGGGCTTGTCGCACGACGACAAGCCCTTTTTGAGTATTAAGTTTTCAGTTTGTAGTTTTTAGTGAAGTTTTTTAAATTTAAAGCCATCTTCTACAAACTACAAACTCTGAACTACAAACTACAAAGCAACCTCTCCGGCCTTTCAGGCCACCTCCCCTATGAGGGGAGGCAAGCGCAGCCTGCGGGACGCCCTTTGGGCGTCCCCTACGAACGGCTAATCGCTAACGGCCGAATGCGAACTGCGGCCTGCCTATTTCTACGGTTTATCGAAGAGGTATTCTTCGCGGCCTACGACTTTGCCGTCTTTCATGTAGACCCGGGGGACGCGGCGCGAGATGTTGCACATGATTTCGTAATTGATGGTACCACAAACGGCAGCAATTTCTTCGATGGGGATGAAGCTGTCTCCCTGGCGGCCGAAGAGAACGACTTCGTCACCGGCATGAACATTGGCTTCGCCGCTGACATCGATCATGCATTGGTCCATGCAGATGGCGCCGACCTGGGGGACGCGGTGGCCATGATAGAGGACGTCGACTTTCCCCGACAGGATACGCGAATAGCCATCGGCATAACCGACAGGCAGGGTCGCGATTTTCCGGCGCGACGGTGCCGTATAATGGCGGCCATAGCTGACCGTCGCCCCGGCGTCGATGAGTTTGACATGGGCAATGCAGCAACGCAGGGACATGACCGGCCGCAGGTCATAGGGCTTGATATCGACATCCGGCGACGGTTCGCAGCCGTACATGATGATGCCCGGCCGGACCATGTCACAATAGTATTCCGGCAGTTCCAGGGCAGCCGCACTGTTGCAGCAGTGGCGCAGGGCGATGTGGATGCCTTCTTCTTCCATGCGCTTGCACATCCAGCGGAAGTGGCCATACTGTTCGCGCGTAAAGGTCTTGTCCTTGATATCGGAGACGGCAAAATGAGTGAACATGCCGCGGATCTCGATGTTGGGCAGGGCGGCGATGGCCTTGATTTCAGAGACGCTAAATTCATTGACCTGGAAACCGACGCGGCTCATGCCCGTATCGACGGCGATGTGGACGCGCAAGGTCTTGCCCAGGCGCTGGGCTTCCTGCGAGAAAAATTCAGCGTTCTTCAAGTTGAAGACGGCCGGTTCGATGTCATAGGTCAGGAGTTCTTCCGTCCGCCGGGCATCGGTATGGCCGAGGATGAAGATTTCCTTGTCGATATGCGCGTAGCGGCGAAGTTCGACGGCTTCGTCCAGGCTGGATACGGCAAAACAATCGGCGCCGTTTTCGGCAAAGGTCTTGGCCAGTTCGACGCTGCCGTGACCGTAGGCATTGGCCTTGACGACGGCGGCAATCTTGACGTCAGGACCGACGTGTTTGCGGATCTGGCGCATATTGTGAGCGGCTGCGTCCAGGTCGATCTGGGCCCAGACGGCACGGCGCGTAAAATTCATGGTACTTTCATATGCATTCATCGTTATCGCCTTCCTATAGGGAATGTCATTTACATTTCACTATCATAGCACAGCCCTTATAGGCCGTCAATCAACCGGCACAGGCCGTCCATGACCTTTTCTTCCCAAATATAATTGCGGCTGAACTGACCGGCACTGCGCGGGTCGTCGTCTTCGGCCAGGGCCTCCCCATTCATGACATAGGCAAAGCCGCTTCCCGTCCCGGGACGGATGAAAAGGCCCGATAAGAGGCCAAAGGCCTGGCCCGTATGGCCCCATAAATCGATAGTCTTTGTCCGGCAGCAGCGGGCCGGCCCTCTGCCGTCGACGAAGAACTCGCCCAGGCCATAGGTCAGCAGGGTCTGGCCGCACGTATCGCCATTGTGGCCGTCATAGGTCCATTGCAGGCTGAACATGGCCTGGAGCGAAGCGGGGCGGAGAACCTGCCGCCCGGCGTAACGGCCGTCGTGAAGAAACATCGCCAGGACGTGGCCCAATTCTTCCAGGGACAGGCGCAGGCCGCCTTGGGGAGAAAAAATCGTCGCATTGGTCCCAGGCTGATAACCGGCCAGGTCGTAAGTCTGACAGACGTCCTGGGCATAGGGATTCTGCAAGGACAGGGTCTCCCTTGGCGGCTGGACACCGCCAAAATCGTCCATAATCCCCTGCCAGGGGCCTTTTTCCTCCCACCGGCCCTGTCTATCCTGCTTGCGGTAAATCGTCCCTAAGCGGGCGAACTCAGGCGCTTCCAGGTTGCCCGGCACGTAATCAGCCCGGCATGCCAGGTCCTTCAGGATATGGGTCTTCTGATACTGGTCGAAACGCTGGCCCGTCACGGCTTCGATGACCGTCCCCAAGAGGCCGTAGTTGAGGTTGCAATAGGTGAAATAGGCGCCCGGTGCCTGTCCGGCCGGCGCGAAATGGGCGCCGCCTTCCCAATAGGGACTGCCTGGCGTAAAGAAGGCCCGGACGCTGACGGATGGCGGGATACTGTAGACTTTGCCGTCGCGCAAGCCCGACGTATGAGAAGCCAGGTTGCGGAGCGTAATGGGCATGTCGGGATACGACGGATGGCGCAGGCGAAAGCCGAGGTACTCGCTGACATCCTCGTCGAGGGACAGCTTCCCTGCTTCGGCGAGCTGCATAATCGTAAAGACCGTGAACATCTTGGAGACGGACGCCATGCGGAAACGGCTGTCTTCCGTCATGGGCCAGGTCTGTGCCCCGGCCATGCGGCGGACACCGCCGGCAAAGCGGTAGACCTCACGGCCGCCGGCATAGGCCAGGACGGCCAGGCCGGGCACGCAGGTCCCGCTGTCGCCAATAAGGGAGGCAAAATAGCCATCCCAATCCCTTCGCTTCATAATAGCTCCTTTCGGGTGCAGAAAAGGGCTTGTCGTCGTACGACAAGCCCTTTTGAGTTTGAAGTTGTTTCTTACCCTTTATAATTTTCCGGATAGATCGTGATGTCGTAGTGGTTCTTGTCCCATTCGTGGGTAATCTGGTGTTTATACGGCGACAAGGCGTTGATGAGGACTTCGTAGGCTTTGGTGCCCTGGTAGATGCCATCATCGGAGATGTCGACTTTATAACCATTTTCATGGGAATAGATACCGCTGGCGTGGTAACCGCTTTCGGCACCGCCGGTAATGACGAAGGAAATGCCGGCCTGGCGGGCTTCCGTATTCAGACGGTCCAGGAAGGCGATGGTCGAGCTCTGGAAATGAGCCGTATCGGTCGTCCAGTTGCTGTCCCACGGCGTATCCATGCCTTCAGTGCTGCTCCACTTGCGCAGGTTGCTCTTGCCGAAATCACGGCGGTACGCATAGGCGTCGGCAATGGCCGCATCATACGAGTCATGCTGGTACTGATACTGGTACTGGTCTTCATATTTCTGACGGTTCCAGGCCGTAACCGGCGTAGCCATGTGCTGCGATTCGGCATAGTGGTACTTGACAGTGTCGGGCGTAATCGTCCCGGGGTTGTCGATATTAGAAAAGGCCGATGCCGGAATCAGGGCGTGGACGCGGTCCCGAAGGCGGTCACCGATCTTATCGGAGTTTTTATTTTCAGTGGTTTTATCTTTCTTTTTGGCTTTGTCCTGTGCCTGTACTTGAGCCATGGCAGCGACGGCCGGAGATACGGTTTCCGCATCTTTGACCTGTGCAGCCGAAGCCGTGACGGTTCCCATAAGACAGCAGAGAAACAGAATGGTAATGATAGACTTCTTCATTAAATTCCCCCTTAAAATACTGAAATTATGTGTATGACATTTACTTGTTTTCACGAACAACATTTCAATTATATCATATTCAGGGGAATTTGAAAAGTCCAGTTACGAACCCAGGAGCTCGCGCTGCTCGATTTCCTGGGCCGCTGCTTCATCCTGGTCAGCTCTCTTCGTATCGCCTAACTTGCGCCAGACCTGGCTGCGCAGGCGATAGCCGTCTTCATAGGGCTTGATGGCCAGGGCCTGGCTCAGGTACTGCACCGCCCGCCGGTAGTCGCCCTGGTCTATGGCCAGTTGGCCCAGACTGTCGTAGACGGCCAGCTTATCGTCATCATCTGTCGCCAGGCGGATGGACTGGTCGTAGTCCCGTTTGGCCAGGTCGAATTGTTTCAAGTGGCGGTAACATTCGCCGCGGTTGTTGTAATCCATAGCCGTTTCCTTCAGTGCCAGGGCTCTGGTCAAGTCGGCAATGGCCAGCTCATCCTGACCCATCTTGGCATAGACCAGGCCCCGTTCGGAATAGACCCGGCTGTCGTCGGGATGGCTTTTCACCGCTTCCTGGAGCAGGGCCAGGGACTGGTCATAGAAACCGGCTTCTTCAGCGACGGACCCGGCCAGGAAGTAATCGCCGCGGTGCATGAGTTCGTACATGACGCCGACATGGCGGCTCCGATCGGCCAATTTCTTATCGCCTTTCTTTTCATAGACCAGGCTTTCGAGGAAATAATTATGCGGGAAGGCCGGCGCCAGCTTTTCACCCTGCTTGAGGTCGGCCAGAGCTTTGTCGTAGGCTTCTATGGCCGTATAGGCCCGGGCCCGGTTGAAATACATCAGTCCCTGCAGGTGATCCCCGTTCTGGCTCAGGGACAAGGCCTTGGTATAATCGTTGACAGCCAGCTGGTATTCTTTACGCTGTTCATAGATAGCGCCGCGGTTGAAATAATGGAAGGCTGCGCCCGGTTCCAGGGAAATGGCCTTGTCACAATCGGCCAGGGCCTGGTCATAGCGTCCCAAAAGGGCGTAAATGGCGCTGCGGCGGTCGTAGGCATCGGCATCGCCGGGATGGGCTTCGATCTGGCCGTTGACGATCTGCAGGGCCTTGTCATAATCCTTGGCCCGGACGGCCTGCAACAGGTCGCTTTTCCCATCGGTCTGCAAGGCGATGGCTCCTCCGCCCGCGCCTTCCGGTATCTTCTCATCGTTAGCCAGGGACAGGCAGGGAACGGCCAAAAAGCATGAAATCAGCCCGGCTAAGATACATTCTTTCCATCGTCTCATAACGAGCCCCCTATCTTTCGGAATTTGCTTTACTTTATAAACTTCGACACAGGCCCGCCAAAATCCTGCCAAAAGATGAAAAATAATATGCTATAATGGATAAAAAAACGAATGAGGTGAGCCACTTGTTTGAAAAAGAATACGAAGCATCAGCCAAAGGCGCGGCGGCCAAGGTCCATTTCCTCCAGGAAAATCCCCTGGGCTACGTCATGGTGTCCCTCCTGGGCGGGGCTTATCTGGGATTCGGCATCCTGCTGACCTATGCCATCGAAAGTTATCTCGGGCCACAGCCATCGGCCCATATCGTCATGGGCATCTCCTTTGGCGTCGCCCTGAGCCTGGTCATCATGGCCGGCGCGGAAATGTTCACCGGTGACGCCTTCATCCTCTACAACGGCCTGCGGCGCAAGACGGTAACGGCCGGGGACGTCGCCAAGCTGCTGGTCGTCTGCTATATCGGCAACTGGCTCGGCGCCCTCATCCTGTCGGCCATCTTCTATGGCACAGGCCTCGATACGGGCGCCATGGCCAAGGCTCTGACGGACGCCGCCGCTTTGAAGATGACGTTGCCGCCGCTGGAAATCTTCTGCCGGGGCATCCTCTGCAACGTCCTCGTCTGCCTGGCCGTGTGGTGTACCTTCCGCTGCCATTCGGACAGTGCCAAACTGATCATGATCTTCTGGTGCCTGTACGTCTTCTATACCCTCGGCTTCGGCCATTGCATCGCCAACATGACCCTCATGACCCTGGCCATGCTGGCACCCCATCCGGACACCGTGAACCTGACGAATTATTTCTATAACCTGGTCTGTGTCACTGCCGGCAACGTAGCCGGGGCCATCTTCTTCGTCTCCCTTCCCTACGGTCTCGCGTCGCGGCGCCGTCCGTAAGGGTCCTTCCCTCAGCTCCGCAATTCGCTGACCAGTCCTGCATCTATTGTAAATTATCTTTAGAATGTAACCAACACGATTCAAAAAAATTCAAGGAGGAATTATGAAAATATTCAGACACACCCAAAAATCTAAAAAACAGCTGCTAACCCTGGCTTTGATGGGGTTGATGTGTATAGGAGGCAATGCCATGGCTACCCATGTAAACGTCGACTCGGCGACGAAAGACATGCCGGGAAAAGTAGAAAGTACGAGGCTATCCGTGCCGGTAAAGACACCGGTCATCAATCAGATTTCCGATGTCGTATATGAACAAGTCCCCATGCGGGGCTACCCCAACGTGGCCATGAAGATGGACATCCTTCAGCCGAAATCAGCTGCGAAACTGCCTGCCATCGTTTATGTCACAGGCGGCGGCTTCATCAACGCCAATAAGGACAATGGCATCCAGCTCCGCATGCACCTGGCCGAAGCGGGCTATGTCGTCGCTTCCATCCAGTACCGTGTCGCACCGACGGCCCGCTTCCCGGAACCCCTGGAAGATGTGAAGGCCTCTATCCGCTATTTGAAAGCCCATGCAGACCAATTCGGCATCGACCCGGAACGAATCGGCATCATCGGCGGCAGTGCCGGCGGCTATCTCACGGCGATGGCGGCGACGACCAGCGGCACGAAAACCTTCGACAAAGGCGATAATCTCCAGGTCGGCAGCGACGTCAAAGCCGCCGTCGACCTCTACGGACTCTCTGACCTGACCCGCATCGGCGATGACTATAATGATTCCGTGAAAAAAGCCCACCGATCGGCCGGCGCCACCGAAGCCCTTTGGGTGAACGGCTCTGCCGTATTCGGCGGCCACGACGGCGGCATCCTGGCCAATCCGGAAGGCGCCCAAAAGGCCAACCCCATCACGTACATTTCCCAGACCAGTGCGCCCCTGCTGCTCATGCACGGCACGAATGACACCGTCGTTTCCCCGAGCCAGACGGACCTGCTCTTCCAGGCCCTCCAGAAACATCATGTCCCGTCAAAACGCTATCTGGTAGAAGGCGCGGCCCATGGCGGCATCTACTGGAACCAAAAAGAAGTACTCGACATCATCACGACCTTCTTCGATTCATATTTGAAAAAATAGAAAAGAGGCTGTCGCACGTGCGACAGCCCCTTTTCTTATGCTATTTCTGGCAGCACGGAGGCAGTTTCGAGTTGCCTCCCGTTTTTGTTTTGCTGCTGGATGAGCAGCTGCCGGAGCAATGGCTGCAGCAGCTGGTGGTTCCGTTGAACAGACCACGGATATGATGGATGAAGTACGCTACGGCCATGAGGACGACGATAGCGACGATGATAGTTGCAGGACTCATAGATATACCTCCTCCCGGGATTAGCAAATTAGCGATTATTAGTTGTGAGAGCAACCTCTCCGGCCCTTTGGGCCACCTCCCCTATGAGGGGAGGCAGGTCACTAACATTATACGTTATGGAAGGGGTTGTTTCAAGGCTTAGGCGCCGAGGCCGGCCATGAGGGCCAGGTGATAGGTGACGAAGGCCAGGACGTACGAGAGGACGAGGCACATGCCGTTGCTGGCGAGGAGCATTTTCCACGAGCCCGTTTCACGTTTGATGACGGCCATGGCAGCGACGCACGGCATGTAGAGCAGGACGAAGACCATGAGCGACAGGGCGACGGCCTGGTTGAAGTCCGGATCATCTCTGAGGTAAGCGACGAGGCCCGATTCATGAGTATCGTCCCCGCCGACGCTGTAAATCGTACCCAGCGTGGAGACCATGACTTCTTTAGCAGCCGTGCAGGCGATGAGGCCTACGCCGATCTTCCAGTCGAAGCCGAGCGGTGCGATGACCGGTTCTACGAAGTGACCGAGGCGGGCCGCATAGGACTGTTCCAATTTTTCAGCATTCTGCTGATCTTCGAGCTTAGACGTTTCGTCGTCCGCATCGGCTTTGGCATCGAAGAGCGGCAGAGCCTGGGCGAAGACGGCCGGATTCTTTTCCTGGAGATCGGCGAAGCTCTGCGGGTATTTGCCCATGAAGAGGTTATCTTCTGCATTTTCAGAGTCTTTGACCTGGTCTTCAACGGAGCTCAAAGCAGCAGCCGGGTTCAGGGAGTTGCCCGTATCGGCTTCGTTTTCATCGGCTTCGTCAGCGGCTTCATCGGCGGCGGCGACCATGGATTCATACATCTCATTCAAGGCGTCATTGTCTTCGATAGCGCTGAGGCCATAGGACTGGAGGATGTCAGATTGTTTCTGTTCCATTTCGGCTGTGACCTGATCTTTAGCGGCATCGAAATCCTGGGAATAATCGACATCCACCGGGTAAGCTGTGAGGAACCAAACCAGGACAGAGGCACCGAGGATGAACGTACCGGCTTTCTTGAGATACAAGACCGTGCGTTCCCACATGTGCATGAGGACGCCTTTCAAGGTCGGAATGTGATACGGCGGCATTTCCATGACGAACGGTTCCTGTTCCCCTTTAAAGGTCGTGTGACGGAGGACCAGGGCGACGCAGATGGAAATAACGATGCCTAAGAGGTAAATGCCGAAGAGGACTGTACCGCCGTGACCGGAAGCACCGAAGAAAGCAGCGATGAGCAGGGTGTATACGGGCAGGCGGGCACCGCAGCTCATGAACGGGCAGGCCAGGATCGTGACCAGACGGTCTTTTTCGTTATCCAAAGTACGAGCGGCCATGATGCCCGGTACGTTGCAGCCAAAGCCGAGGATCATGGGGATAAAGGACTTGCCGTGCAGCCCCAGGGCACGCATGGCGCGGTCGATGAGGAAAGCGGCGCGGGCCATATAGCCCGTATCTTCGAGAAGGCTGATGAATAAATACAGGAGGACGATAAGCGGGACGAAGGTCAGGACGGAGCCGACACCACCGATGACGCCGTCGACGACGAGAGACCGGAGCTGTTCATCTTCAATGACATCGCTGCACCAGTCGCCGAGCATGGAAAAGCCCGTATCGAGCCATCCCTGCGGGTAAGCGCCAACGTTGATGACGACGACGAACATGAGCCACATGAGGGCCAGGAAAATAGGAATCCCTAAATAGCGATGAGTCAAGACACTGTCGATCTTATCGGATAAGGAGTCGCTGGAACCGACATTGATAATCGATTTATTAAATACGTCTGTTGCGAATTGATATCGGCATTGAGCGAAATAAAAATCCAAATCAATCTTGCTGGTCAGAGAATCGCGCAGGGTCGAAGCCAGGGCCAGGATGGACTGGGTGCCTTCCATGGCACGGACTTTTTCGACGGCATCAGAGTCGTTCTCCAAGAGCTTGACAGCCAGCCAGCGGACCGGATATTTGATGATGCCCATTTTTTCGATGGCATCGGTCAAATTGGCGATAGCCGGTTCGACGTCGGGACCATAATCGACTTTGGCATTGACCAGGTCCTTCGTCTGCGTGCCGGAAATGGCGTCGAGCAATTCTTTCGTGCCGATGTTCTTGCTGCCGACAAGGGGCACGACGACGGCGCCGAGCTGCTGTCCCAGTTTCTTGAAGTCGATTTTGATGCCCATGCGGTCGGCAATGTCCATCATGTTCAGGGCGATGACCATGGGCCGGCCCAGTTCGACAAGCTGTGCCGCCAGATATAAGTTACGTTCCAGGTTGGACGCATCGAGGACGTTGACGATGATGTCCGGTTTTTCATTGATGATGACGTTACGGGCGACGACTTCGTCCAGGGACCGCGCCGTCAGGCTGTATGTACCCGGCAGGTCGACGAAGAGCAGGTCCTTGCCGTTGAAGGTGCGATGGCCTTCTTTCTTTTCGACAGTAACGCCAGGATAGTTGCCGACGTGCTGTTTGGCGCCGGTAATGTTGTTAAAAATCGTCGTTTTACCGCAGTTCGGATTGCCGGCCAGGGCAATCTTGATTTTTGCTGCATTTTCCATGACTACTATGTACCCCCTTTATGATTCAACAGCGACGGAAATCATGGCCGCTTCATTCATACGCAATGCCAGTGCGCACCCTTTGACTTTGACTTCGACAGGGTCTCCAAGCGGGGCCTTTTTGAAGACCGTAATGTGCGAGCCCTTGACAACGCCCATGTCGACGAGGCGGTGCTGGATGTTCCCCCGCCCTTCTAAGGCTTCGACGACGCCCGACTGGCCGACTTTCATGTCGGCTAATGAAACAATTTTCATAACTAACTTCCCCTTTTCTGGCCCTCAGACGGCTTCTTCCGTCCGGGCGGCTAATATGCTCTTCAGCGCGTTCGAGCTGCTCGTATGGGAACGGACGACTTCGACGTTCTTGCGCTGCGCTTCCTTGATGGCGCAGCGGACCATACTGTGGCTCACGGTGCTGGTAAATAACACGACAAGATCCGGCGATCCGATTTTCGACTTGAAATCGCTCGGTACTTGTGTAAAGACTTTGGCCTTATAATCGTATTCTTTGCAGATACGCTTATAACGACAAACCATACAATCATTTCCACCTACGATGACGACACTCATTTACCTCGCTCCTTTCAGCTCCGTAAATAATACTCACACATCCCTTCTTTTATGATAATATATTTCATTACCAAAAACATTATATATTTTTTCACATAGTCTGTCAATAGATGTTATTGAAATTCATTTACAAAAAAGCTGTCGCATTAAGCGACAAGCCCCTTTTGTGGTTCGTTTGGCGTGGTTCGTTTGCCGAAAATTCTCACAGCTGCAAGAAAAATGATATTTTCATACAGCAGATTGTTAAAAAATTTAAACCTTCACGGCAAACAAATCACGAACCACGGCAAACCACGTGAAAAAAGGGATTGTGCATGACGGCAAAAGCCTTCGTGCGACAATCCATTTTTACGTTGATTGTAGGTCGTTCACGCAAATCAATTCACAGACATCGTACATATACCGGACAGGCTCATACAAACCATTGGCGTGTGCTAGCCCCTGCTACGCGGAACGGCGGATGGTCCGCGCCGGTTTGAGGATGCGGACGCTGTTGAGGACGACGGCCAGGGTGGCTGTGTTATGGATGACAGCGGCCCAGAGAGGGCTGATCTTCCCTAAGGCGCCGAGGATCATGGCTGCCGAGTTGACTACGATGGTAGCCGTAAAGTTCTGGTTGATGGCCCGCATCGTTTCCCGCCCGATGTACAGGGCATCGTACAGTTTCGACGGGTCTTCAGAGCGGATGGTGATGGCTGCCGATTCAGCGGCGATGTCCGTCTTGTTGCCGCCGAGGCTGACGCCGATATCGGCAAAGGCCAGGGCCGGCGCATCGTTGATGCCGTCGCCAACCATCATGACGTTGCCCCGCTTCTGCATTTTCATAACGTAATTGGCCTTGTCTTCCGGCAGGATTTCGGCATGATACGAGTCGATATCCATGTCGCGGCGACTTCGGCGGCGACGTCCTTGGAATCCCCCGTGAGCATGACGACTTCGTCGATGCCCAGGCGGCGCATGCGGTTCAAGGTCTTCTTCATGCCCGGACGGACCGGGTCCTGGATGACCAAAAAGCCGAGATACCGGCCATTGCGGGCGATGTACAAGAGGTTCTTGCCCCACGTCTTGTTGTCCGTGGCCGGCATGCCTTCTACGCCTTCTTCGGTCATGAAGCGGCGGCTGCCGACGAGGACGGCCCCGCCTTCGTAGCCTTCAAAGTCCGGCACGGCAGCTTTCATGCCGCGGGCGACGACCGTTTCCGACGAAGCGTGCGGCGGCGTCTGCCAGCCCTGGGCATTGACGTATTTCTGGACGGCTACGGCCAGGGGATGGACGGAGTGCATTTCTGCCGAAGCGGCGAGGAGGATCATTTCTTTATCATCGACGCCTTCGACCGTTTCGATATGGTCGATCTGCGGAACGCCCATGGTAATGGTCCCGGTCTTATCGAGGACGACCGTGTCGATGTCGGCCAGGTTTTCGATGTAGTTACCGCCTTTGATGAGGAGCCCTTTGCGGGCGGCTACGCCGATGGCCGCGGAAATTGCCGTCGCCGTCGACAATTTTAAGCCGCACGAGAAGTCGATGAACAAGAGATTGAGGACGTGCTGCCAGTCCTTGGTCGCCCCGTAGACGATGGCTGCGCCGATGAAGGAGATAGGAACCAGGAGATTGGCCATCTTATCGGCAAAGTTCTGGACCGGTGCCCGGCGGGTCTGGGCTTCTTCGACGAGGTGGATGATCTGGGCCAGGGACGTATCGGCGCCGACCTTCTCGACGCGGATGACCAGGTCACCCGCGTCGATGACGCTGCCGGCATAGACCGGCGATTTTTCCTGCTTGATGGCCGGGTTCGATTCGCCCGTAATGGACGCCTGGTTGACGGCGGCATTGCCGCTGACGACGCTGCCGTCGACACAAATCTTTTCGCCCAGGTGGACGGCGATGAGGTCGCCCCGCTTCAGCGATTCGACGGGGACCTTGCGTTCATGGCCGTTTTCGACGAGCCAGACGTCGCGCTGGTCTAGTTTGAGCAGGCCCGAAATCTGACGGCGTGCCTTTTCGGCGGCGTATTCGGTCATCATTTCGGCGCCGTTCGACAGGGCCAGGAGGGTCAGGCTCGATTCGGGCTTGCCGGCCAGGACGGACGCAGGCGGCTGGGGAGCTCGCTGTTCAGGAAGATCGTATTGCGCATGTACATGACTTAACGCCTCCTCAATAAAGACAGGGCCCACCACAGCATCTGCGGTCCTGTCGGGCGTTGACCCAGGAATACGGTCTTCCGCAGGCCGCGAAGGGTCAGGACTACGGCGATCAGGGTCCGCAAATCCAGGAAGGCCTTGCTTTTCCGAAAAATAGCCTGACTGAAGACGTCGGCCGTATCCTGGACAGCCTTCAAATACGTCGCCGATTCCGCATTGCCAACGAGGGCGGCCGCACGGTAACGGCGGCGTCCTTTCAAGACAGAAACGCAGGCAAAATGGGGCACAGCAGCGGCAGGCTTTGCCGCCCGGGCCTGAGACCGGCATACACCGGCGGGCGCAGCTGCGGCAGCCGCTTTGCCCTTCTTATTGTGGAACATATCGTATACGGCTTTGCCAATCGACGTGCCCACCATAAAACCTGAGGCATAAGACATAATTACCTTCTCCTTTCAACGTGGCTCATGATATAATTCTCTACGCAGACGAGTTCCCGGTTGGCCCGCAGGACCTGTGGACGATACGTGATCAAGACAGAACCCGTGAGGACATTGACATCGACTTTATCGATTTCTTTATAGCTGGCAATGTAGGCATAGACCTTGCGGCCCAAATCAGCATTGCCGACGAGTTTCTTGCTGTACAGGCGGATACGGCCCGGCAAGTAAGACGAAATAGTAACAGATCTCATGATGAGGTCCCATTTCGACGTCGGAATAATCATACAAGCAGTCCTTCCTGTTTTTTTCCTAAAAAAAAGAAGCCGTCATCCAAGACAGCCTCTTCTTGAGTTTGAAGTTTGTAGTTTTTAGTTTTCCCGTTCAGACATCAATTTGTAACCGAAGACGCCGGCGACGACACCGATACCTAAGCCAATCCAAAAATCTGTATTCTGAAACATACGACACATCTACCTTTAAAATATTGATACTCATTTACAGCTATTATTATAAAGTGCTTTCCTTCGCATTTCAATAGTACTTATCAATTTCATTAGTGTATCTTGTTATTATCGCAAACATGAAATCATCCTATATCGCCTGATTGCGCTATGTTACTGGGTTCCCCATTTATTTTCCCGGCCGGATTTGCTATAATATAGAAATACTTTCAGGTATAGAAACTGTAAATTATGAAATTATATCTTAATATTTTGAAAGGTGTGACTTTCTTGTTCAACAAGTCTCTCTTAAAATCCGTTCAGTCTGCCATTGCCGAACACCCGGACAAGCGGGTTTTATCGCTTTCATTTGAAAATAAAAAGTATTTCATCAAACGCCGCAGGGGCAACGGCCGCAATGCCTTTGCCAAACAGAACCCGTCTGCCGCGTTCTGGTGCGAAGCCTATAAGATCATGACCGTCAACGCCCGCCTGCGCCTGGCGCCGAAACTGGTCCTCCTGGATGAAGACTTCTTCGTCATGGAAGCGGCCGGCAAGACCCTGCAGGGCGTCGCCAAAGAAGCGGAATATGCCGACGTCCGCCAGGAGGCCTTTGAAAAAGCCGGCCAGGGCCTGGCCCGTCTCCACGCCGCCGGACTGCACCACGGCCGGCCGGCCCTGCGGGACATCGCCTACGACCGGGAAGACGGGACGATTACCCTCCTCGATTGGGAAAACGAAAAGAAATTCGTCGACGCGCCGGCACCGGTCCTGGACCTGTTCCTCTTCCTGCACAGCTGTTTCCGCGAAGAATGGCCGGACAACGTCCTCATCGATGCGGCTGTCGCCGGTTATGGCAGCGTCGAAGGCAGCGACCAGGTCTTCACGGCGCTGAAAGCCTTCATCGCAGACCACCACACCCTCTTCGCGGTGTGTCACGCCCTGACCCCCTTCGGCTGGATCGACGTCGTCTCCGTAGACAAGGCCAAAGCCTATATCGCCGCCTTATAAGACAGAAAAGGCCGCCGCACAGCGGATGTAGCCGCCAGGCAGTTCCTCGGCGGCTTTTTTCATCTGCAGGGCCAGGAGGATGGGCAGCAGGTCGGCGACGGCCAGGCCCGTCTTTTCCAGGAGCTCGCTCACCGGCGCCGCCCGGTCGAAGGGGATGACGTCGATGACGGCCTGTTCAGCCGGACTCAGGCCGGGTGCTGCCGCCTCAGCGACGGTTTCCGGTCCCTGCCAGCCGCGGCGGCGAAATTCCCGGATTACATCGTCGACGCAGGTCAAGGGAATGGCGCCGAGCTGCAAGAGGTGGTTCGTCCCGCGGCTGGTCTCGGAAAAGACACTGCCCGGCATGGCAAAGACGTCGCGTCCTTCGTCGAGGGCCAGGTCGGCCGTAATCAGGGAGCCGCTGCGCAGGGCCGCTTCGACGACGATCGTCGCCGCCGCCATGCCGGCGATGATGCGGTTCCGGGCCGGGAAATTCCGGGACAGCGGCTCGATGCCAAAGGCATACGCGGAAATGACGGCGCCGCCGTTGTCGACGACCTGCCGGAACAGGGCCTTGTTTTCCCTGGGATAGGTCCGGTCCAGGCCGTTGGCAGCGACGACGACGGTCCTCCCCTTCCCCTTCAGGGCGCCCCGGTGGGCCCGCGTGTCGATTCCCCGGGCACCGCCGCTGATGATGGTAAAGCCCTGGGCCGCCAGTTCGGCAGCCAATGACTCCGCCGCGTTCAGGCCGTAAGGGCTGGCCTTGCGCGAGCCGACGATGGCGAGGCTGCTGCTGTCGCGGCCCATCGTTCCCTGACAGAAGAGGACCAGCGGCGGCTGGGCGGTGAAGGGCAGCCACGCCGGATAGTCGTCATCCCACAGGGCCAGGGGCCGGACGCCATAGAAATCCAGCTGATGCTGGAATCGGTCCCAGTTAAAAACGTTTCGTTCTTGTCTGAGCTGGGAAAATATCTTGGCCGGGATCCCCGTCCGGCGCCGCAAATCCTCATCCCAGACGGCTTCCCAGGCCCGGCGCGGCGAGCGGCAGACGTCGAGGAGGGCCTGCAGGCGGCTGCCGCAGCCCTTGAGGGACTGGAGGGCCGCGGCGTACATCGTTTCCTGGTTCACAGTCTTCCCTCCTTCATGGCTGCTGCATCTTATTGCGGTAACTGATGGCTTCGGCGACGTGTTCCTTGGCGATGACCGGCTCTTTGGCCAGGTCGGCGATGGTCTGGGACACTTTGATGATCCGATCGTAGCTGCGGGCGCTGAGGCGCAGGACGTCGAAGGCTTCGCGCAGCAGCTGCTGGGCTGCTTCGGTCAATTGGCACGTCGCCCGTATCTCCCGGTGGCCCATGTGGGCGTTGCAGGTGCAGCCATAGGGCGCCAGGCGCTCCTGCTGGCGATGGCGCGCCGACAGGACCCGCGAGCGGATGGCTGCCGACGATTCGGCTTTCCGCCGGGTTATCAGTTCCTGGTACGCCGGCCGCTCGACGCGGACGTGGAGGTCGATGCGGTCCAACAGGGGGCCGGAAATCTTATGGGTGTAGCGGCGTATCTCGCTTTCTGAACAAATACAGCCTTCATCGAAGCCGTAACGGCCGCAGGGACAGGGATTCATGGCGGCTACCAGGACGAAGCGCGACGGATAGGACAGAGCCGCCTGGACACGGGCGATATGGACGACACCGTCTTCCAGGGGCTGGCGCAGGACTTCCAGGACCGACCGGGGAAATTCCGGCAGTTCGTCGAGGAAGAGGACGCCGTGATGACTGAGGGTCACTTCGCCCGGCTTGGGGATGGACCCGCCGCCGACGAGGCCGGCCATGGAAATGGTATGATGCGGGCTGCGGAAGGGCCGCTGCTGCAGGAGGCGTCCCTTCCCGAGGAGACCGGCGACGCTGTAGATTTTGGTCACTTCCAGGGCCTCGGCTTCATTCATGGGTGGCAGGATGGTCGGGATGCGCTTGGCCAGCATGGTCTTGCCGCTCCCGGGCGGTCCGATCATGAGGACGTTATGGCCGCCGGCCGCGGCGATTTCCAGGACCCGTTTGGCTTCGGCCTGGCCCTGGACTTCGGAAAAATCGACGTCGTAATCGGGCAGGTCCGGGTCCGGCAGTGCGGCCCGGGCGGCCTCCAGCGCCTTCTCGCCCGTCAAATGTCCGGCGACGTCGCAGAGAGTCCCGACGCCATAGACCGTAAGGTCCGGGCAGAGCAGGGCTTCGGCGGCATTGTCCCGGCTGACGAAGACCGTCTTCATCCCCTGGGCCGCCCCTTCCAGGACCATGGGCAGGATGCCGTTCACCGGGCGGATGCGACCGTCCAGGGCCAGTTCACCCAGGAAGAGGCAGTTTTCGCAGGCCTCTTCGGGAATCTGGCCGCTCGACACGAGGATGGCCACGGCCAAGCTCAGGTCGAGACCGGCCGTATCCTTCTTGAGGTCGGCCGGCGCCAGGTTGACTGTCAGGCGGCGCATGGGAAATTCATAGCCGCTGTTCTTGACGGCTGCCCGGACCCGCTCTTTGGCCTCTTTCACCGACGTCGCGGCCAAACCGACCAGGTCGAACGACGGCAGACCGTTGGAGATGTCCGTCTCGACGGCGATGACATGGCCGTTCAGGCCCAACGTCGCCGCCCCGTAGATACGCGCGAACACAGCCTCACCGCCTTTCTGCCTGGAAGGCGTGGACGAGGTGACGGATAACGGGTTCCCCCTGGTCATCGGGCCAGACCTCGATGACATCGAACCGGCACGGCCGCTCCCAAAGATCGAACTGGGACAGGTAGGCCGAGGCAACGCGGGTGATCTTGCGACGCTTGTTCCGTTCCACGGCCTCACAGGGCAGGCCGTAAGCGGCCGTCGTCCGCGTCTTGACCTCGATGAAGACCAAGGTATGGCCGTCTTCGGCGATGAGGTCGATTTCCCCCAGGCGGTTGCGGTAATTGCAGCAGCGCACGTGATAGCCCTTCTCGTGGCGCACATAAGCCAGCGCCGCCTGTTCTCCATAATAACCTAATGCTTTCTTCTCCATGGCGGGTCCCCCTTCTCTCTTGATTCCAATTACCCCCATAGTAGCGGAGAAAGATTAAAAATACATAAAAAAAAGACCCTTCCGGGCCTTTTTTTCTGAGAAGAAGATTAAATTTTATGAATCATCAGGAACGCGACGATACCGATGAGCAGGACGATAGCGATGATGCGGGTCAGGACGGCCGGCGTCATCGTCACCTGGCGCCGGGGCTTCTGTCCCCGCTGCGTACTCATACGCCGGGCCAAGCCATTTCCTTGCCGCCCAAGATATGGGCGTGCATGTGATGGACCGTCTGGCCGGCCTTTTCACCGGTGTTGAAGACGACGCGGAAGCCGTCCTTGTCGAGACCCATGACCTGGGCGACTTTCTGGATGGCGAAGAGCATCTTGCCGGCGACATCGGCATCGTCCGGCGTCAGGGCCGCGATGCTCTGGATATGCTTCTTAGGGATGACCAGGACGTGGACCGGGGCGACCGGGTTGATGTCCTTGAAGGCGAAGAAATCATCGTCTTCCCAAACTTTGGTGCTCGGGATTTCCCCGGCAACGATCTTGCAAAAAATGCAGTCTTCCATGATAAATTCCTCCTTTGTTGTGTAAGGGCGCGCCACGTGCGAGCCCCTACCCGTTTCGTGTCGGAAACTAGTGGTTAGTGGTTAACAGGCCGAAATCACGAGCCACTAACAACGAGCTTCCAGCTTCTGTCCGTCGGTACCGGTGAGGGTGACTTCGACGATGGTGCCTGCGGCATCATCCGGCAGGTTCCCGACGACGGCCCGTTCGTAGTTTTCCGTGAAGCCTTCGCCGGTCGTGCCGTCCTGTTTTTCGATGAGGACGGCGGCCTTCTGTCCGACCAGGGACGTCAGGAGCGCTTCTTTCTGCCGGGCCGACAGTTCATTGACGAGTTCGACGCGCCGCTTCTTTTCGGCCGTATCGACTTGGTCCTTCATATCCGCAGCCGGCGTCCCCCTGCGCTGGGAGTACGGGAAGGCGTGGATATGGGAGAACCGGAGCCGTTCCAGGGCCGCCATGGTTTCGTCAAAGAGGGCTTCCGTTTCGCCGGGAAAGCCCAGGATGAGGTCTGTCGACACGGTCAGGCCGTCGATGCGGCTGCGCAGGCGGGCGATGAGGTCTTCATATTCAGCCACGGTATAATGGCGGTTCATGGCCTTTAAGATCGTGTCCGACCCGGACTGGAGGGGCAGGTGCAGATGCGGGCAGATGCGGTCCGAACTGTTCATGACGGCAATCATGTCGTCGCCGATTTCCAGGGACTCGATGGAGCCCAGGCGGATGCGGGCCACGTCGGTTTCCTTGACCAGGCGGTCCAGGATGTGGGCCAGCGTCGGATGGTCGTCGAGGTCGCGGCCGTAGGCGCCGAGATGGATGCCGGTCAGGACGATTTCCTTGAATCCCGCGGCGACGAGGCGCTGCGCTTCGGCGACGATGGCATCGGGACGGCGCGATTTCAGGGCGCCCCGCGTATAGGGGATGATGCAATAGGAGCAGAAATTATTGCACCCTTCCTGTATCTTCAAATCGGCCCGCGTATGTTCTACAGCCGACGGATAGAGGGGGATCTCCTCAAATTCGTCATGACGGCGCACGTCGTGGACGGCTGTGATGGCTTCGTCTTCCCCGTCGTGCAGGAGCTCGCGGACGATGGAAACGATGCGCTTGCGTTCATTGGTCCCGACGACGGCATCGACTTCGGGCATGGACGTCAGGAGCTCCGGGTCGAGCTGGGCATAACAGCCGGTGACGATGACCTTGGCAGCCTCGTTGCGCTTCTTCGTCCGGCGGATGAGCTGGCGCGATTTCTTCTCGCCCACCTGGGTGACCGAGCAGGTATTGATGACATAGACGTCGGCCGGGCCGTCGAAATCGGCTTCCGTGAAGCCTGCAGCCAGGAAGAGGCCGCGCATACTGTCCGTATCGTACTGGTTGACACGGCAGCCAAGAGTGGCAAAAGCGATAGTTGGCATTACTTGAATCCTCTTTCGTACATAATGATAGACAGGGCCGCCAGCGACGCCGTTTCAGCGCGCAGGATGCGGGGCCCGAGAGAGACCGTGCGGCACCACGCCAGATGCTGCGTGGCATAGGCGATTTCTTTTTCGGCATAGCCCCCTTCAGGGCCGATGGCGATGACGGCGTCGCCGGTCCGCACGTCGTGGCAGGCTTCCGACAGGGGCGCCGTTTCCTGTTCATAAGGGATGATGAAGCGCGTGTCGGCATAGGCGTCGACGAGCTCCGTAAAGCTCATGACCGGCGCTACCTCCGGCACGTCGTCGCGGCCGCATTGCTTGGCCGCTTCCAGGGCCAGGCGCTGCCACCGTTCGAGCCGTGCCTGCCGCCGTTTATCATCTAATTTTACTACACAATGTTCCATTTGTACAGGAACAATCCGCCCTACGCCGAGTTCCGTCGCCTTCTGGACGACCCAGTCGAACTTGTCACCTTTGAGAAGGCCCGCTGCCAGGATGACCTTGCCGTTCGCTGACGGCCCGTCGGACAGCTTGCGCGCCGGCGTAAGGTACGCCGAATGGCCTTCCATGCGGGTGATGAAACATTCATAGGTCGCGCCGGTGCAGTCCGTGACGTTCAGCGTGTCGCCGACGGTATGGCGCAGGACGACGACGACGTGATGGGCATCGTCGGCAGACAGTTCAAAGGTCCCGCAAATGGGGAAATCCGTGAAAATCTTACGCATAGTCTCACCTCTTCATCAAAACGGCATACCAGCCGCTCCGGAACTGTTCATCGA
>ENA-ORSS01000848-ORSS01000848.1-human-gut-metagenome-genome-assembly--contig:-NODE-848-length-34779-cov-4.950236_pt1 | contig 34779 bp, 24 predicted proteins | sample MGYA00241899_ERZ509162 | MGnify/ENA primary metagenome ERZ509162 (study PRJEB26280, sample SAMEA2338641) | human gut metagenome | biome: human gut; feature: human-associated habitat; material: faeces... | reverse complement strand
AATGGAACCGGAGGTAAGATCATTTTCGGAATTGCTGATAAAACCAGAGAGGTCATTGGTTTTGACAAGGAAGATGTGTTCAAGAAAATGGATGCCATCGCTAATGCTGTATTAGACAGTTGTGAACCGGCAATCATCCCGGATATTACTTTACAGACGGTTGAGGGTAAAACCGTTATTGTGGTAGAAGTTTCGGAGGGCAGACAGCGCCCATATTATATCAAAGTTCTTGGCAGAGATAGAGGTGTGTATGTCCGTGTTGCCGGAACTACCCGCCTTGCCGATGAGTATATGGTAAAGGAGCTGTTGTTTGAGGGGAGTAACCGTTACTACGATCAAGCTTTGTGCACCGGACTGAATATCACGGATGAAGATATTGATGATCTTTGCAAAGCAATGAAAGAACAGGCAGTCAAGAATGCTCATAATGAGGAACAGAAAGCCGCCATCAAAGATGTTGGCAGACAGCAGCTGCGTTCCTGGGGGATATTGATTGAACGTCAGGTTGACGGCACTGTTGATCTCAATGACCTCAATAACGCCATTAAAGTGCCGAATACTATTGATAAAATGCCAGATAGTAACAATAAAGTGCCAGATAAAGCAGAAATAGTGCCAGATACTATGAAGAAAATACCGGATAGTTCTGATGGAATGCCAGATAAGACAGAAAAAATGCCGGATAGTGAACAGGAACAACAAATTTACAAATATGTATCGGGAAATGCCCCTATTACTGCTGCTGAGACGGCAGAGCTTTTAGAGGTCAAACCTCGTAGAGCCAGAGCTGTTTTATTAAATATGGTTAGGGAAAGTTATTTGAAAAAAGAAGGTGCAGCACGAAGCACAATTTATGAAAAAAATACGAAAAGGAGATAATGCAGCATGGACACAGACAAAGTAATACAGGACTTGAATCGCAGATTTTCTGCACCTCTGCCGGAGTTTTATCAGCGTCGTATTATCTTTTGGTATGATGAAGATAAAGAATTTGAGGATAAGCTGGACGAAGTGGTTTTAGAAAATGCAAAGGTAATTGCTCTGACGGGTAATAACGCATTTTCTGTTAAGAAACTGCTTTCAGTAGACGATCTGACCACAAACTATCTGGTTTACAGTCCGTTAGCATATAACCGCCCAGATGATAACTGGCTTCTAGATGTGGAACTTTACAGTGAAGAGTTCCGGGCAGATTTGATTTCCATTTGGATGGATGAGATGGGGCTTGTATCGAATCCGGCCATGCGGAAGCAGGTCAAGAATTATCGTGCCTATTTCAATGCAAAAGATCGTCGCTTGAAAGTTAGCACACAGAATAAGGTGCCGGCAACCCCGGCGCAGTTACACATGGCTGTTATGGCAGCAATATGTGGATTGAAAGATGCACAGCCGGATATGATTATTCGCAGTACGTTCCGTGCAGGATTGGATTTGAACAACAATACCATTTATCAGGATTTCATAAAATATCATGCAGACAGTGCTTTCTGGGCGATGGTTCGTCAGGGAAGTGGATTTGCTGAGGAAGAACCGGACCTCGGACGGCTGGCGATTCATTTACTGCTGACCGCTGCTACCCGTACCATGCGGCAGGAGTATCTTGCTGGATTGGACAGCTTTATTTCCATGCCGCATCAGGCATATTGTTATGATTTTATTTCTGAATGGCTTCATAGTGAGGATGTGGGGCAGCTATACGATGTGGCACGGTATGTTGAGGCGGAAGCACATCTCCATCAGCGTTTTGAAAAGTTGTCTGTGGATGATCTGGCAGGAACCGAGTGTTTCCCGTGTATCAACGAAGTGATTCTGATCAAGATTATGACGGAGATTAGTGACCAGATCATTGATGTAGATACCATAACTTCTACGGTCGAAAAACGCAGAACTTGTGCATGGTATGAGTCGTTTGAGAATTTCTATGACGGTATTTTACAAGTGGCGAATATGCAGAGTTTTTTTAAGGAACATTCTGCTGGATTTCACACTGCAGAAGCAAAAGGCATCTGGAAAGAGTATACGGAAAGTTACTATCAGATGGATACCTATTACCGTTTGTTCCATCTGAGTTTCCAAAAGAGTCTGGAGACTTCCAATATTCTGCTGGATGATTTATTCAAGCACGTTGTCGATAAAGTGGAAGGGCTCTATACTCATTGGTTCTTAGGTGAGTTGGGAAATAACTGGTCGGATGTGTGCGCAGATGAAATGGCAACTTATGGTAAGGTTTTGGAAGTGTCGCAGCAGGAAGAATTTTACCGTTCTCGGATTAAGACTTCGGACACCAAAGTATTTGTGATTATTTCAGATGCTATGCGTTATGAAGTGGCAGCGGCTATGGCAGAACAGCTTCAGAGAGAAACACAGAGTAAGGTTTCTATCAGCAGTATGCAGAGCATCTTCCCTTCTATTACTAAGTTTGGTATGGCAGCGTTACTGCCACATAAAGAGCTGACAGTAGAAGTTCGGAATGATGTTTTGACGGTTCTGGCGGATGGACAGTCTACGGCAAGTAGCTATCGGGATAAGATTCTGAAATCGGATAATCCTGAAAATGTAGCTGTAAAATACAATGATATTATTACGATGAAGCGGGCAGAACGAAGTGAGTTGGTGAAGGGAAAAGATAAGGTGGTTTATATTTATCACGATACCATTGATGAAGCGAGCCATACTTCTGACACTGCTGTTTTCTCTGCCTGCGATAAAGCAATTTCAGAACTGAAGAACCTTGTGCGTATTATTGTAAATGAATTTGGTGGCACGAATATTCTGATTACGGCTGACCATGGATTCCTTTATACATATAGTCCGCTGACAGAGGATGACAAGGTAGATAAGACCAGCTTTAACGGCATGGATGTGGAATATGGCAGACGCTATGCAATCATGCAGAAAGGCGCACAGCCGAACTATCTATTGCCTGTGAAGTTTCTGGGCGGCAACATGGAATTTGATGGATTTGCACCTAGAGGAAGTATCCGAATTAAGATGAATGGTGGAGGAATGAACTTTGTGCATGGCGGTATCAGCTTGCAGGAAATAGTTGTCCCGGTAATTGAGTACCATTATCTCCGCAATGATTCTATGGAATATAGGCGTAATAAAAAGAAATATGATACCAAGCCGGTAACTGTCAATTTGTTGTCCGCAAACCGTAAAATCAGTAATATGATTTTCTCACTGAATTTCTATCAGAAGGATGCAGTCAGTGCAAACCGTGAAGCAGCTAGTTATCAGGTATACTTTACGGATGAAAATGGCAAGCTGATCAGTGATGTTCAGAAAATTATTGCGGATAAGACAAGTGACAATGGTGCAGAGAGAACCTTCCGTTGCCAGTTTAATCTGAAATCTTTGAAATATAGCAATACTGCTACTTACTATTTGGTGATTGCAGATGAACAGGGATTGCAGATGCCGCAGCGCGAGCCGTTCCAGATTGACATTGCCTTTGCGGTAGATGAGTTTGATTTTTTTAGTTGATATTGCGGGAGGATAGAAAGATGGAGCAATTTACAGAGGGCGAAAGCATTCGTGAAGAAATAAAGGACAAGCTTCGTCAGAATTTTGACGGTAAGATTGTCCGGAAAGATCTGACAAAGAAAATCAAGGAAGGAGCAAATGTTCCGGTTTATGTTCTTGAGTTCCTGTTGGGGCAGTATTGCAGTTCAGATGATGAAAATGTTATTGAAAAAGGCGTACAGAATGTGAAGCGTATTCTTGCCGATAACTTTGTACGCCCGGATGAATCACAGAAGATTTTATCACAGCTGCGTAAGAAAGGCAGCCACACGATCATTGATATGGTGACAGTCCGTTTGGATATGAAAAAGGACTGCTTTTTTGCAGAGTTTTCCAATTTGGGAGTTGGCAATGTACCGATTGCCGATGAATACCCGGAAAAGTTTGACCGCTTACTTTGCGGCGGTATTTGGTGCATTGTTCAGTTGGACTATGAGGTTGAAGGCGACAATAATTTCGGAATTGAGGATATTGATGGAAATCCACTTCGTTCTAAACAAAAAAAGCAGAAAGATATTTCACCAATCAGTATCCGTAAGCTGACACCAATCCAGATGCCGCACATTGATATTGACGAGCTGAAGAAGGGAAGAAAGGCCTTTACGAAAGATGAATGGCTGGATATTCTTCTTCGTTCAATCGGCATGGAACCGGATGAATTTACATACCGTGAGAAATGGCTGCTTTTGACTCGGATGATTCCATTAGTGGAGAATAACTTTAATCTTTGTGAGCTGGGACCGAGAAGCACAGGTAAGTCCCATCTCTACAAAGAAATTTCTCCAAACAGTATTTTGATTTCCGGTGGACAGACAACAGTTGCAAACTTGTTTTACAATATGGGACGTAAGACGGTCGGATTGGTTGGCTTGTGGGACTGCGTTGCTTTTGATGAAGTAGCGGGTATTAAGTTCAAAGATAAAGATGGTATTCAGATTATGAAAGATTATATGGCATCTGGCTCTTTTGCCCGTGGCAAAGAAGAAAAGGCTGCTACAGCTTCCATGGTCTTTGTGGGGAACATCAATCAGAGTGTAGATGTTCTGTTGAAAACATCAAGTTTGTTTGCTCCATTTCCGTCGGAAATGGGAACGGATACAGCATTTCTTGATCGCATGCACTGCTATCTTCCAGGATGGGAGATTCCGAAGTTCAGACCGGAACATTTTACCAATGATTATGGTTTTATTAGTGATTATCTGGCAGAATTTATCCGGGAACTTCGTAAGGAACAGTACGGTGATGCACTTGACCACTATTTCCGTCTAGGAAGAAACCTGAATCAACGTGATACGATTGCGGTCCGACGTATGGTAGACGGTTATTTGAAATTGATGTACCCAGATGGCGAGTTTACCAAAGAAGAACTGGAAGAAGTTATTCAGATTGCCTTGGAAATGCGTCGCCGAGTTAAAGAACAGCTGAAAAAACTGGGAGGTATGGAGTTCTATGATGTGAACTTCTCTTATATTGATCTGGAGGATATGTCAGAGCATTATGTTTCTGTTCCGGAGCAGGGTGGTGGCAAACTGATACCGGATGGACTGTGCAATCCGGGACAGGTTTATACCGTGTCCAGAGGGAAAAGCGGTATGCTTGGAGTATTTCGTTTGGAAAGCCAGATGCTTCCGGGAAATGGCAGGATTGAACGAACAGGCTTAGGTAGTGATCCCAAATGTAAAGAAGCTGTGAACACGGCATTTAATTATCTGAAAGCCAACGGCAACCGGATCAGCGGCTCTATCAGCACATCGACCAAGGATTACATCATCAATTATCAGGATTTGCAGGGGATTGGCATGACCGAGAAGCTGGCACTTCCTACATTGGTTGCCCTTTGTTCGATTGCACTGGGAAAACCAGTGGTCAGCAATTTGGCAATTCTGGGTGATATTACAATCAGCGGCACGATGATAAAGGTGGATGAGCTTGCCAATACACTTCAAGTGTGTTTGGATAGTGGTGCAAAGAAGGTGCTGATTCCAAGTACTTCTTTTGTTGATTTTGCAAGTGTTCCTGCGGATCTGATGAGTGCATTTCAGTTGATTCCGTATCAGAGTGCAGAGGATGCGGTGTTTAAGGCATTAGGGGTTGAATAAGAGTATGGGATAAAAAAATTACCATGTGATTTTTTAGATATATCGCCTATTCTTATCTTTATGGACAAAGAAAATTTAATATGATATAGTATAAGGTGTTTGTTGGTTTTCTTTATGTGTAAGAAAACTTGTATGTGGAAAAAAGGAATGGAAAGGAACTTGATAGCATGAAACTCGGAATCGTGGGGCTTCCCAACGTAGGAAAAAGTACATTATTTAATTCATTAACAAAAGCAGGAGCAGAATCGGCAAACTACCCATTTTGTACCATTGACCCGAATGTCGGAGTCGTACCGGTGCCGGATGAAAGACTGGATGTATTGACTAAGATGCATGAGTCGAAGAAGACCGTACCGGCAGTTATTGAATTTGTAGATATTGCAGGATTGGTAAAAGGAGCATCCAAAGGAGAAGGATTAGGAAACCAGTTCTTGTCAAATATTCGAGAGGTGGATGCCATTGTACATGTTGTCCGCTGCTTTGAAGATACGAATATTGTTCATGTAGACGGAAGCATTGATCCGCTGCGTGATATTGAGACAATTAATCTGGAACTTATTTTCTCGGATGTTGAAATCTTAGACCGCCGTATTGCCAAGACAGCACGTGGTGCGAACAATGATAAGAAACTTGCCAAAGAAGTAGAAATGATGAAGCGTTTGAAAGATTTTTTGGAAGAAGGACATTTGGCAAAGAATTTTGAACTTTTGGATGAAGAGGAAGAAGAGTGGTTTAAGGAATATAATCTTTTGACAGCAAAACCGGTTATTTATGCGGCGAATGTATCAGAAGATGATTTGGCAGACGATGGTGCATCCAATGAACAGGTAGCAAAGGTGCGTGAGTTTGCAAAAGAGGAAAAATCAGAAGTGTTTGTTATCTGTGCGCAGATTGAGCAGGAGATTGCGGAACTGGATGACGATGAGAAGAAGATGTTTTTGGAGGATTTGGGACTTACTGAGTCCGGTCTTGAGAAACTGATTCGTGCCAGCTACCGCATTCTTGGTTTGATTAGTTTTTTGACAACCGGTCCGGATGAGACGCGTGCATGGACCATTACAGAAGGAACGAAGGCACCGCAGGCGGCAGGTAAAATTCATACGGATTTTGAACGCGGATTCATTCGTGCGGAAGTGGTAAGCTATGATAATCTGGTAGAGTACAATGGATATAACGGAGCAAAAGAAAAAGGTCTTGTGCGCTCCGAAGGAAAAGAGTATGTTGTACAGGATGGCGATGTTGTATTGTTCCGCTTTAATGTATAAAATCGATTATAAAATGAAAGAGGGGTATTTGGGATGAGTCAAGGGGCAGATATTGCATTTCCACATTTGGGAATTACCATTGGACATTTGCCAAAAGGAATTACCATCGGTGGATTCACGATTGCTTTTTATGGTATTATCATTGCCTGTGGTATGCTTGCCGGGCTTATGCTGGCGAGATGGCAGGCAAAGAGAACTGGGCAGGAGCCGGATGTTTACTCCGATTATGCGATTTGGGGAATTATTTTTGCGATTATCGGAGCACGCTTATATTATGTAGCGTTTAGCTGGGATGCCTATAAGAACAATCTATTGCAGATTTTTAACACACGAGGCGGCGGACTTGCGATTTATGGTGGTGTAATTGCTGCTGTACTTACTGCAATTGTCTATTGTAAAAAGAAAAAATACAATTTCTTTTTATTTGCCGATACAGCTGTGCCGGGACTGGTGCTTGGACAGATTATCGGACGGTTTGGTAATTTTATGAACCGGGAGGCATTTGGAGAATATACGGATTCGCTGTTTGCCATGCGCCTAAAGGTGAGTGATGTCACATCGGCAAATATTACTTCTACGATGAGAGAGCATATCAGCATACAAGATGGCATTCGTTATATTCAGGTGCATCCGACGTTCTTGTATGAAGCAGCATGGAATGTGCTAGTACTGACGGCAATGCTTCTTTATACGAAGAAAAAGAAATTCGATGGAGAGATTTTTCTCATTTATCTCATCGGATATGGTCTTGGCAGAGCATGGATTGAGGGACTGCGTACCGACCAGTTACAGATTGGAACAACCGGAATTGCTGTATCACAGGTGTTTTCGGCGGTTCTTGTAGTGGCTGGCGTGGTTGTCTGGATTTATCGGATGAGACGGTTGAAAAAGAAAGAAAAATAACAAAACAGGAAAAAGGTTCTGTTTATCTACGATATAAAGTAGATAAGCGGGGCCTTTTTTTGCGTACAAACAGGAAAAAAATTGGAATTAGGCTTGCCAATTCCCACTAAGTGGTGTATTATTAATGTAAAAGTGGTGAGAAGTGGAGTAAAGTGTCACGAAGTGGTAAATTTTATGACTTATGTGGCAGGTTCACAAAGCCATGATGGGAAGTTGGTGAAGCACGATGTTTATGGGAACGTATGAGCATGGCCTTGATGCGAAAGGACGTGTGATTATTCCGGCGAAATTAAGAGAAGACTTAGGGGAGTCTTTTGTTGTGACGCTTGGATTAGACGGTTGTCTGTTTGCGTATCCAATGAACGAATGGGAGGGTTTCATCGAAAAATTAAAAGAACTTCCCGGCACGAAAGAGGCCAGAATGCTTCAGAGACATTTCTTGGCAAATGCGGCACCATGTGAACTGGACAAGCAGGGACGTGCTTTGATACCGGCAAAATTACGTGAATATGCCGGACTTGCCAAAGAAACCGTTTTTGTCGGCGTCCTTTCTAAAATTGAAATTTGGAGTAAAGAGCGCTGGAATGAAAATGACGATTATGACAACATCGATGACATTGCCGAACATATGTCAGAGTTTGGCCTTAGTTTTTAGTCGGTGCAGGCAAGGAGGCAGTTATGGAATTTAAGCATGTGTCGGTTCTGTTAGAAGAAACCATAGACAGTCTGAATATTTGTCCGGATGGAATCTATGTAGATGGTACAACCGGTGGCGGCGGTCATTCGTATGAAATTGCAAAGCGATTAGGAGACAAGGGGCGTTTAATCTGCATCGACCAGGATGCGGAGGCACTTGCTGCGGCACGCGTGCGACTGGCACCTTTTGAGGAAAAAATAACTTTTGTAAAAAGCAACTACGTACATATGAAAGAAGTGCTTTCGGAGTTGTCGATACCAAAAGTAAATGGCATCGTTTTAGATTTAGGTGTTTCTTCTTATCAATTGGATAACGCCGAGAGGGGATTTTCCTATCGGGAAGATGCACCGCTTGATATGCGGATGGACAGAGAGCAGAGCACAACTGCCAAAGACATTGTAAATGAATACCCGGAATCCGAACTTTTCCGTATTATCAAAGAATATGGCGAGGAGCGGTTTGCAAGAAATATTGCGAGAAACATTTGCAGACAAAGAAAAGAAAAACCGATTGAGACGACCTTGGAATTAGTCGATTTAATACGCACTTCTATGCCGGCGAAAGCAAGAAACGGAAAAAGCCATCCGGCAAAGAGAACCTTTCAGGCAATCCGAATTGAATGCAACCGCGAATTGGATGTGTTAAGACAGGCGCTTGACGACATGATTGATTTGCTTTGTGATGGAGGAAGACTTAGCATCATCACCTTTCATTCATTGGAAGACCGCATGGTAAAGACAAGCTTTAAGAAGCAGGAAAATCCATGTACCTGCCCGCCGGATTTCCCGGTATGTGTCTGTGGAAAGAAACCAAAAGGAAAAGTTGTTACAAGAAAACCGATTCTTCCATCAGAAGAGGAATTAGAACGAAATACACGCTCAAAAAGTGCGAAATTAAGAGTGTTTGAAAAAATAGAATGTTAGGAGGAAGTTACATGGCAACACAGAGAACGCCATACGTATATGGAAGTGCGGCACCGAACATTGAGGTAATGCCGCGCAGGGAGGATGATTACGAGAGAAGGAGACAGACAAGACCCGTCTCCAGACCAAGACCAAAACGGAAGGCAAAAATTGATAAAGTTGCCGTGTTATTGACAGCACTTACTTTTTTTGTTGTAATGGCTGCCGGTATCTTTTATCTGCGTTTGCAATTTCAGTCTACCTATTTGAATAAAAGTGTGGTAAAATTGCAAAGTGAAGTAGTTGAAATGGAAAAGAAAAATGCAACTGCCGAGAAAGAATTGGACGACTCGGTTGATTTGACTGCCATTTATAATAAAGCAACGAAACAGCTTGGTATGGTGGCAGCAAGTGAAAACCAGATGGATACTTATGAGAGCCGGAAGAGTACGCAGGTTCGCACTCATGGGGATATTCCGGCAGAATAATTGTGAAAAGCACAACCGGAATGGAGAGTAAGATATGGCTACACAGTATAATCAAGGACGATACTCCTATCGAAGACGCAGAAGAAGAGGAAAGCCGAAACGTTTTAGCAGAAAAATGTGTATTACGGTATTTCTCGTCTTTTGCGTTTGTTTGTTTACTTTTGGGGTGTTGTTGTTTAAGATTTACCGCATCAACAGTAAGGATGGAGACCGTTACCGCAAAGAGGCACTTTCGCAGCAGTCATATACAAATACGGTGTTGAATTACCAGCGCGGTGATGTTAAGGACCGTAACAATACTACATTGGCAGTCAGCGTGCGCAAATATGATTTGGTATTAGAGCCACGGACACTTGGCAAAGATGAAAAGAAAAAACAGGCAACGGTAGATGCAATTGCAAAAACATTTGGCGTGGCATCGTCTGTTGTGGAAGAAGTAATTCAGAAAAAGCCAAACTCGATGTACGAGCATATTGACGGTTTAAAGGAACTGCCTGCAAAAAAGGTGGACAAGTTCAAAAAGCAGATAAAAAAAGAACGTTTAGAGGGCGTTTGGTTTGAGGAAGTGTACAAAAGAAATTATCCGCTGAAAACTGTTGGTGCAAGTATTATTGGTTTTATGAATTCAAATAATCAGGGAACTTACGGTGTGGAAGAACAGTACAATTCCGTCTTGAATGGAACGACAGGAAGAGAGTATGGTTATTTTGATTCCAATATGAATTTACAGCGAACCATTAAAGAAGCAAAAGACGGCAATTCGGTTGTTCTCACGATTGATGCCAATGTGCAGAAAATTATAGAGGATGAAATTGCGGATTTCCAAAAGAACGGAACCGGTGCGAAGACGATTGCGATGATGGTCATGAATCCGAAAAATGGAGAAATTCTTGCTATGGCATCCAACTCCACATTTGATTTGAATGACCCACAGAATCTGGCGTCCATGTATTCGGAACAGAAGATTGCAGCGATGACAGACAAAGAGAAAAACGAAAATCTTCTGTCTATGTGGTCGAATTTTTGCGTTGGCTCTGCCTATGAGCCGGGTTCTACATTTAAGCCGTTTACAATTGCTGCGGCGTTAGATGAAAATATTATCTCCGGAAAATCCACATTTCAGTGTAACGGTGTAAAGAAAGTGGCTGACAGAGAAATTCACTGCAGCAACCGAAATGGACATGGCATGCTTGATTTGCGTCATGCTCTGATGGAATCCTGCAATGCAGCCCTTATGGATATCGGACTTGGATTGGGACGAAATAAATTTAGTAAGTATAACAAATTGTATGGATTTGGACAGCGCACCGGTGTAGATCTGCCGGGTGAAACTTCCGGCTTGATTCACACGAAAGAAGAATTGAATCCGGTAGAATTAGCGACAAGTAGTTTTGGACAGACGCAGACGGTTACGATGGTTCAGATGCTCAGTGGTTTTTCATCCCTGATTAATGGCGGAAATTATTATCAGCCGCATTTGGTGAAAGAAATTCAGAACAGTAACGGTGATGTGGTAAAAACGATTGATCCGGTTGTTGTGAAACGAACAACGAGTGAGGATACCAGTTCGAAATTAAGAAGTTACTTAAAATCAACGGTAGAAGAAGGAACTGCGGCACCGGCACAGGTAAAAGGATATTCCATTGGCGGAAAGACCGGTACGGCGGAAAAACGACCGGTATCGGCAAAGAAGTACTTAGTTTCCTTTATTGGCTGTGAGCCGGCAGAAGACCCGGAAGTGGCTTATTATGTGATTATTGATGAGCCTCATGTAAAAGACCAGGCGCACTCTACCTATGCGACCGAATTTTCGTCGAAGGTGATGAAACGTGTTCTTCCGTTTTTGGGACAATATGCTTCTTCGTCTCAAACAAAGCAGGATGCGAAACAAGAATAGGAATGATGATGGGGCATATCTGAGTTCTCCATACAATACACTGTAATAATGAGAAAATCGGGAGCTTGTTTATGGAAAACCGACATCGAACATACCAACGTCAGTCAATGGGGTTGGTATTTTTTCTCTTTGTGCTTGTACTTTTAACACTGCTTGGCAGGCTTTTTTATCTCATGATAGGAAAAGCGGATTATTATGGAGTACAGGCGAAGGAACTTCATGAGCGTGAGCGAAAGATTAAGGCGGAACGAGGAGAAATCAAGGACTGTCACGGCAATGTATTAGCGGCAAATCGGTCCGTATCGACGATATCCGTAATCCACAGTCAGATGAAGGAGCCGGAACGGGTGATAACCCTTTTGTCGAAGGAATTGATGTTAGACGAGAAAGAGGTTCGGAAAAAAGTGGAGAAGGTTTCTCTGCGTGAAAAAATTAAATCGAACGTGGATAAGGAAACTTCGGATCGGATACGAAATTACAAATTGGCGGGTGTTACCGTCGATGAGGACTATAAAAGAGAGTACCGCTATGACTCGCTGGCATCAAAGGTGCTTGGTTTTACCGGCGGTGATAATCAGGGAATTATCGGTTTGGAAGTATCTTATGAAAAATATTTAAAAGGATTGGATGGATCGATTTTGACAATGACGACCGCTTATGGTACGGAAATTGAAAATGGAGCCGAAGACCGCATTGAGCCGGTGGCGGGCTGGACATTAAATACCAGTCTTGATTTACCGGTGATGGAATACACGGACCAGTTAGCCAATTATCTGCTGAAAAAGAAACAGGCGAAAAGCGTGGATATTATTGTTATGAATCCTCAGAATGGAGAGATTTATGCAATGGCATCGGCACCGGAATTTAACTTAAATGACCCATACCGGATTCCCGGGGATTTGAATAAAATGTCGGCAAAGGAAAAAAGCGAAAAGAGAAATGCCATGTGGCGGAACCCTTGTGTGTCGGATACTTACGAACCGGGTTCCACATTTAAGATACTGACAACGGCGGCAGCACTCGAAAAAGGTGTTGTAAAGATGACAGACCGCTTTCACTGTCCCGGTTATAAAATAGTGGAAGACAGACGGATACGCTGTCATAAAAAAGGCGGACACGGCAGCGAGACTTTTTTAGATGGTATTATGAATTCGTGCAACCCGGTTTTTATTGAAGTGGGTGCACGAGTTGGTGTGTCTGACTTTTTTCGCAAGATGTCGGATTTTGGTTTGATGAATCGGACGGGGATTGATGTACCGGGAGAGGCATCGACTATTATACATAAAGAGAAAAATGTTGGAGCAGTTGAACTGGCAACGATGTCCTTTGGACAGTCCTTTCAGCTCTCGCCGATAAGACTTGTAAGCATTGCAGGCTCCATGATAAACGGAGGGTATTCCATTACACCGCATTTCGGTGTCAGCGCAGTTAGTGCCGATGGCAGTCTTATGAAACATTTTTCATACGGAAAGAAAGAGCGTGTTGTCTCAAAAGAAACTTCGGATTTGATTCGGATGGCACTTGGCAAGGTTGTTTCAGAAGGAACCGGACATAAGGCTTCTGTGAAAGGGTTTTCCGTTGGCGCAAAAACCGGAACAAGTGAGAAACTTCCGCGCGGCAATGGAAAATATATTGCGTCAACCATTGGTTTTGCTCCGGTCGAGAATCCAAAAGTTATTGCACTTGTGCGGATTGATGAACCGCAGGGCCTATACTATGGAGGTACTGTGGCAGCACCGGCAATTGCTGCGCTGTTTGAAAACATTCTCCCTTATTTATGCAAAAACTGATTTGCTGAATAAGTGCTTGCGGTAAGGCTCGTAATGGTATAAAATAGACACGTGCGTTGACGTACTTAATAAGATAAGAAGAGGTGGATATGAATGAATAATCTAAGTCTTAGTGTGTTTATGCCGGTTATAATTTCTTTTTTAATCAGCGTAGTATTTTGCCCGATTTTGATTCCTTTTCTGAGGAAATTAAAGTTTGGACAGACCGAGCGTGAAGAAGGACCGCAGTCTCATTTGAAAAAGAATGGAACACCGACAATGGGTGGTCTTGTGATTTTGGCAAGTATTTTGCTGACCTCCTTAATTTATATTGGCAAATTTACGGAAATTCTTCCCGTTTTATTTATGACACTTGGTTTTGGTCTGATTGGTTTTCTGGATGACTACATCAAGGTGGTAAAAAAACGTTCGCTTGGGTTGACTCCTTTGCAGAAGATGGCATTGCAGTTTATTGTGACCGGTGTATTTATTTACTACTACTTCAAAATTGCCGGTTTGGATACATCCATTAAAATTCCGTTTGTAAGCGGAGATGGATTCGTTATGCCAACATGGCTGTTTATCATTTTTGTTTTTATTGTCGTACTTGGTACGGTAAATGGTGTAAACTTTACCGATGGCTTAGATGGTCTGGCATCCGGTGTAACCGTAATTGTGGCAACATTCTTTACGATTGCTGCACTGAGTCTGAATCCATCAATGACACCGATTACAGGAGCCGTGGTAGGAAGTCTTTTGGGATTTTTACTGTTTAACACATATCCCGCGAGAGTTTTCATGGGTGATACCGGTTCGTTAGCCCTTGGTGGTTTTGTGTCCTCCATTGCGCTGATGCTTCATATGCCGTTATTTATTGTGATTATCGGCTTGATTTATCTGGTAGAAGTCCTTTCTGTTATTTTGCAGGTTGGTTATTTTAAACTGACTCACGGAAAGAGAATTTTCAAAATGGCGCCAATTCATCATCATTTTGAGTTGTGCGGTTATTCAGAGACACAGGTTGTAGCAGCATTTAGTATTGTTACAGCATTATTATGTCTGGTTGGTATTATGGCATTGTAATTTACCGGAGAAGGGATGAATAAAATGGATTTAGAGAATCAAAAAGTATTAGTTGTCGGACTAGGAAAAAGTGGCATGGCAGCATATGAACTGCTGAAAAATATGGGCGCCAAGGTCAGTTTATTTGACGGAAAAAAAGATTTGGATGTGTCCGGTTATGACGCACCGGTTTTTCTTGGCAAAATGACAAAAGAGGAACTCGCCGGTTTTGCCTGTGCGGTGTTTAGTCCGGGTGTTCCGTTGGATATTGATTTGGCAAGTGAACTGCGTGAATTAAACATTCCAATCATTGGTGAGATTGAACTTGCTTTTCTCTGTGAAAAAGGAGTTGTGGCAGGAATTACCGGAACAAATGGTAAAACAACGACAACAACGCTTGTTGGTGAGATTATGAAAGCTTACAAAGAAAAAGTTTTTGTTGTCGGAAATATTGGTAATCCGTATACGAAAGAAGTGGAGAAAAGCGCTGCCGATTCGGTTACGGTGGCAGAAATCAGTAGTTTCCAGTTGGAGACGATTGATACGTTCCATCCGGTTGTGAGTGCGGTTTTAAATATTACACCGGACCACTTAAACCGGCATAAAACAATGGAAGAGTACATACGGGTAAAATTATCCATTACGAAAAATCAGACAAAAGAGGATTTGTGTGTACTCAATTATGAGGATGACGTTTTACGCGACAGCGCGAAAGAAATGCCTTGTGAAGTGACATTCTTTAGCAGTAAACAAAAGATTGCTAATGGTTTGTACCAGAATGACAACAAAGATATTGTGGACGCCAAAACAGGTGAGGTTCTGATGAATATGTCGGAGTGCAATCTGCCGGGTGACCACAATTGCGAAAATATTATGGCGGCTATTTTAATTACAAGAAAATTAGGCGTTCCGATGGATACGATTCTTTCTGTTGTAAAGAAATTTCAGGCGGTGGAGCACCGTGTTGAATTTGTCAAAACGGTAAGAGGTGTTGATTATTATAACGATTCGAAAGGAACGAATCCGGATGCTGCGATTAAGGGAATTCAGTCGATGAGCAAACCGACGGTCCTGATTGGCGGCGGCTATGATAAAGGCGGCGAATTCGATGAGTGGATTCAAAGTTTTGGCGGCAGAGTAAAAAAACTTTTGCTTATGGGTGAAACCAAAGATAAAATTGCAAAGACTGCTGAGAAACTTGGATTTACCGATTACGAGTTTGTCGAATCTTTGCAGGAGGCGGTATCACGTGGTGCAGAACTTGCATCCGAAGGTGATGCGGTGCTGTTATCTCCGGCTTGTGCGAGCTGGGATATGTTTGATTCGTACGAGCAGAGAGGAACTTTGTTTAAAGAGTATGTTCGAAATTTATAAAGGGAGTCAGGAGGGACTGCTGTGAATAAGAAAAGGGCAAGAGCCGGCAAAACAGAACAGAGTTCATTTGATTACAGTCTGCTGTTGATTACGCTGTGTCTGGTTGGATTTGGTATGCTGATGATTTACAGTGCCAGTTCCTATACGTCGCAGGTAAAATATGGGGATTCTGCTTATTTTCTTAAAAAACAGGCAGTTGGTGTTATTGTTGGTGTCGTGGCGATGTTAATTGTTGCGAAATTTGATTACCGGCTGTTTACGAAACGACTGCCTTTACTGCGGATGCGGTTTGTGACTTTTTTGTATCTGGTTGCCGTTGTCCTTCAATTGGCAGTATTGTTTGTAGGGGCAGAATTAAATGGTGCGAAACGATGGCTGTTTATCGGACCGATTTCCATTCAGCCATCCGAGATAACTAAAATCGTTGTTATTTTGATAACAGCTTATTTAATTCAGAAGAGACCGCAGGATATGAGTAAACCAATTGGAATTATCCGCGTATTTCTTCCGATTGGATTTTTGGCAGTTTTAGTAGCCATGGAAAACCTAAGTACCGCGATTGTTATTTTTATTATTTGGTTTGGGATGTGTTTTGTTTCAGCAAAGAAAAAATGGTGGTATGTTGGTGTATTTCTTGCCGCTGCCGCACTGGTAGCGATTTACATATCTTTTGGCGCGGGATTTCGTTCCGACCGTATTGAAGTGTGGCGGAATGTAGAAGGAACCGAAAAAGGATATCAGATTTTACAGGGATTATACGCCATTGCTTCCGGCGGTTTATTTGGAACCGGACTTGGTGAAAGTATGCAGAAACTCGGATTTATTCCGGAATCGCATAACGATATGATTTTTTCTATTATATGTGAGGAACTTGGCATGATTGGTGCCGGAATTGTCATCATGATGTTTGTCATTATGATGTGGCGTATTTTGAATTCTGCCATGACATCACCGGATTTGTTCTCCGGTCTTATCTGCACCGGCGTCATGATTCACATTGCGGCCCAGGTTGTCATTAATATTGCCGTTGTTACGAACTCTATGCCATCAACCGGAATTCCGCTTCCGTTTATTAGTTATGGTGGTACATCAGTCATGATTTTGATGGCGGAAATGGGCATGGTTCTCGGAATTTCCACAAAATGTAAAAGCACGTAAGGCACGAGCAGGCATACAATAAGTTTGAGAACGTATTGATGTGGTGACTTTATGGCGATTGAAATATGGGGCGGACAATGCGTACATGGAGAAAGCGTGGTACAGGGTAGTAAAAATGCAGCCCTGCCGCTGATTGCGGCTGCGCTTTTATGCGGTGAACAGACGATGCTCACAAATTGTCCCCAAATTCATGATGTAGAAGTGATGCTGTCTCTAGTGGAAGAATTGGGGGGCAGCGTTTTGGTTGAAGGACACCAGGTGATGATTGATTCGCATACGTTCGACAAGACGGTGATTTGTCAGGATGCCGTAAAAGAACTGCGAGCTTCTGTCTTGTTAATGGGGGCATGTCTTGCAAAATTTGGTGAGGTGACAATTTCTTATCCGGGAGGCTGTTCGATTGGAAAGCGTCCGATAGATTTTCACATTCACGCCTTTCAGAAAATGGGAGCAGAGATTGTGGAAGAGGAAGATAAGATGTTTTGCCGGTGTATAACACCACTTCATGGTGCACATATTCAACTTCCATTTCCGAGTGTAGGAGCAACGGAAAATATTATTTTAGCGGCTTCTTTGGCAGAGGGAGAGACCATCATTGGAAATGCTGCACGTGAACCGGAAATTGTAGAACTGTGCCGCTTTTTAAAAGTGGCAGGAGCAAAGATTTTTGGCGAGGGAACCAGACGAATCCGAATTGTGGGACAGAAGAAACTCTGCGGTGTTCCGTGGACTGTATGCGGTGACCGGATTGTGTTTTTTACCTTTGCCATGTTAGTGGCGGGCTGCGGCGGCAGTCTTACCTTAAGGTCTGAGGATTTGTTTGGCGAAAAGGAAAGAGAAATCTGGCATTGTCTGGGTGGCGAGGAGACAAGAGAAAAGCACTATGTCCGGTTAGAGAAAAAAAGACCGGCAAAAGCTATTTCTTACGTTGCTACCGGACCATATCCTGCATTTCCTACGGATGACCAGTCATTGCTTCTTCCGGTTTTGGCAAAAGCAAACGGGGTAAGTACGATAGAGGAAAAAGTGTTTGAAAACCGTTTCCGTCTGATTGGGCAGCTTCATAAAATGGGGGCTAATATTGATTTTGTAAGTAACCGAGCAAGAATTATTGGCGTGACAAAGCTTCACGGGGCAAATGTCGTGGCATGGGATTTGCGAAGCGGAGCGGGACTTGTGGTTGCGGCAGCAATGGCAGATGGAAAAACCCGGATTGAGCAGGAAAATCTGATTGAGCGCGGTTATGAAAATTTAGTTTCCCGTGTCAGTGAGATTGGAATCCGGGCAAAAAAATGTTTGTGAGAAAGGATGGCTTCAATGGAAGAACAAAGGAAAAGTCATAAAGGACTGTGGGTAATCGGAGCGGTTGTTGTGATACTCTTATTCTGTGCTTTTTTCTTTCGTGTGAAAAAAGTATCGATTGAGGGAAATACCTATTACAGCAGCCGTGAAATGGAAGAAAAATTCCAGTCAAATATATTTGAGAAAAATATTTTGACATTCTGGCTTATGCAGAAGTTATCGTTAACCCCGGATTTGCCATTTGTACGTGAATATGAAGTGAGTTATCCGTCTACGAATGAGATTCATATTAAACTGTATGAGAAAAGCATTGTGGCAGGAATTGCGTATTCGAACCAGTATATTTACTTTGATAAAGATGGTATTGTACTGCAAAGCTCGGACAAAGCCGTAAAGGGGATTCCTTTGTTTGAGACGAAGAATCTGACGACTTTTACGTTATATTCAAAAGTGCAGATGGAAGATGATTCCCTTTTAAACCAGATTTTAAATTTGGCAAATCTTTTTAAGCACTATAACGTGAACTGGGATAAAGTTGTATTTGACAGTAAGAACGAAGCTTATCTGTACGCCGGTGAAATTCAGGTGTCTCTTGGTAAAAAAGAGAATTATGATGAAGAAATTTCTGCGCTGTCGAGCGTGCTTGCCAAGGTTGAGAAAAACGGACAGACCGGCGAAATTGATTTGAGAAATTATAAAGTTGGCGGTGATGTCATTTTAAAACAGCCCAAAAAATGAATAAGTTGCTATTTTTGTAAATTTGTACTTGATTATTCATGCAAAAAAACGTATTATATATTTATATGTGACTGTGCATAATGATTTCTATTGAATATAGAAGGAGGAACTGTTGTGTTAGAGATTATGACGAGTGAGGCAGAGAATGAAACAGCGAATCTACTTGTAATTGGTGTTGGTGGAGCTGGGAATAATGCCGTGAATCGAATGATAGATGAGGGCATCAAAGGTGTCGAGTTTGTATGTATTAACACGGACAAGCAGGTTTTGAAACGCTGCAAGGCACCGATTTGTATGCAGATTGGGGAAAAACTGACAAAGGGACTTGGTGCCGGAGCAAAGCCTGAAATCGGTGAGAAGGCTGCAGAAGAGAGCCGTGATGAATTAGCTGAGATTGTAAAAGATGCCGATATGGTATTCGTTACCTGCGGTATGGGTGGTGGAACCGGAACCGGTGCAGCACCTGTTGTTGCTAAAATTGCAAAAGATATGGGTAAATTGACGGTAGGTATCGTCACAAAGCCATTTAATTTTGAAGGTAAAATACGTATGAAAAATGCACTCGGTGGAATTGAGAAACTCAAAGAGTGCGTGGATACACTGATTGTAATTCCAAACGATAAACTGCTTGCAATCTGCGACCGAAGAACGACGATGCCTGAGGCATTGAAAAAAGCAGATGAAGTATTACAGCAGGGTGTTCAGGGTATTACCGATTTGATTAACACACCGGCACTGATTAATCTTGACTTTGCCGATGTTGTAACAGTAATGAAAGATAAAGGAATTGCACATATTGGTATCGGTGAAGGTAAGGGCGATGAGAAGTGCATCGATGCTGTGAAACAGGCAATCACTAGTCCGCTTCTGGAGACATCCATTGACGGCGCAACACATGTTATTATTAATGTGTCCGGTGAGGTTAGTCTGATTGAAGCCAATGAGGCTGCTACTTATGTTCAGGAACTGGCAGGAGAAGATGCAACAATTATTTTCGGTGCCATGTATGATGAGACAAGTTCGGATTCTGTTATGATTACAGTAATTGCAACCGGACTTGATCAGGAATCAAAACCTGCTTCCGCTTTCAGTTCCAATTTTGGTGCATCTGGTACACCAAGTTTTTTGAAAAATCGTCAAACGACTCCACAGAAAAGCGGTTTGAGCTTTTTAGATGGATTTAACAGTCAGGCAAAGAAAAGCCAGGTTTCCGGAGTTTCTCCGACAAGAGCCACAGAACGTCAAGCGGTAAAAGAAGAGATGCCGGTAGTGAGCCGTGGAATTGCAAATCCAATGTCAAATGACAAACAGGGAATGGATGATATTAAGATTCCTACATTCCTTACTAATAAGAAACAGGAGGACTAAAAAATGTCAACATTGAAGATGATTGCGACAGTAGCATATATTATTATTTGTATTGCACTCGTAATTGTAGTATTAATGCAGGAAGGTAAAACATCAGGTCTTGGCGCTTTGAGCGGTGCTGCAGACAGTTATTGGTCAAAGAACAAAGGTCGTTCCCAGGAGGGAATGCTTGTTAAAATCACCAGAGTACTTGCCGTATTATTTGTTGTATTATCGGTAGTTCTTTGTACTTCATGGTTAGACTAAAAAAGATTTGTTTGTGAATCAGGCATACGATAACAAAGTAAGACACTTCCTCACAGCAGTTTGAGGAGGTGTTTTGTTTTATCTTTGGAAATAGAGATATGAGGAGAAATAAAATGCAGGAAGAAAGAATGCACGAGCGGGAACACATGATTTTATCTTTTGTGGAAGATGAACATTACCGCCCGATGAAAATAAAAGAAATGGCAGCACTTATGAATGTTCCGAAAAAACAGAGAGGAGAATTTCATGAGGTTCTTGACCGCCTTATTGCAAAAGGAAAAATTGCAATAAACCGCAGGGGGCTTGTCGGAATGCCGGAGGAAAATATTGTTGTTGGAGAATTTATGGCAACCCAGAAAGGATTTGGCTTTGTAAGAGTGGAAGGACAGAAAGAAGATATCTTCATTCCGGAACCTTATTGCAACCATGCCTTTCATGGTGATTTAGTAAAAGTTCTTTTGAAAAAGAGTGCCGGGATGTCTGGAAGACGGCCGGAAGGCGAAGTAATCCAGATTGTGAAACGTGCCATTCATACAGTTGTTGGAACGTTTCAGAGAAAAGGAAAAATCACATTTGTCCTGCCGGATAATTTGAAATGGAATCAGGATATTTATATTCCAAAGGGAGCGACTTTAGAGGCAGAAAATGGACATAAGGTAGTTGTTGAAATTACGGATTACGGAGATGACAAAAAAAGTCCGGAAGGTTATGTGACACAGATATTAGGACGGCCAAGTGATCCGGGCGTAGATATTATGTCGATTGTAAAAGGGTTTGGTCTGCCGGATTCATTTTCGGATGAAGTGATGGCACAGGTGGCAAAAATTCCACTTGTTGTGGAGCCGTCTGAGATTGGTGGACGTGTGGATTTAAGAAATCAGGACACCGTCACCATTGACGGGGAAGATGCCAAAGATTTGGATGATGCGATTACGCTAAATAAGACGGCAGAGGGTGAGTATGAACTTGGTGTTCACATTGCGGATGTATCCCATTATGTCACGGAACATTCGCCGCTTGATAAAGAAGCACTCAATCGTGGGACAAGTGTTTATTTAGTCGACCGCGTAATACCAATGCTTCCGTTTGCACTTAGCAACGGAATTTGCTCGTTAAATGCGGGTGTTAATCGTCTGGCGTTAAGTTGTATGATGACAATTGATAAAAAGGGACAGGTGAAATCCCACCGTATTGCGGAGACGGTGATTCGTGTGAATGAGCGGATGAGTTATACGGATGTGAATGACATCGTTACCAACCATAAAAAAGAAACCTGCGAGCGGTACGAGAAACTTGTGCCGATGTTTGAGTCAATGAAGGAACTGGCTTTGATTCTTCGCAAAAAGAGAAAAAAGAAAGGTTCCATTGACTTTGACTTTCCGGAGTGTAAAATAAAATTAGATGACAAAGGGCATCCGGTTGCTATTGAGCCATACGACAGAAATATTGCAACCAAAATAATTGAAGAATTTATGCTGGCGGCAAATCAGGTTGTGGCAGAAGAATATTTCTGGATGGACATTCCGTTTTTATATCGTACACATGAATATCCGGATGCGGAGAAGATTCAGGATTTAGCGCGCATGACGGCTGGCTTTGGACATCATATCAAACTGAGCCAGGGAGAGATTCATCCGTGGGAAATTCAAAAATTAATTGAGGAAATAGAAGGAACTAAGGAAGAGGCTTTTTTGAGCCGTCTGACTTTGCGGGCAATGAAGCGGGCACAATATACAACGGTAAACACCGGACATTTTGGTCTGGCGACGCAGTATTACTGTCACTTTACTTCGCCAATCCGCCGTTATCCGGATTTGCAGATTCATCGAATTATTAAAGAGAATTTGCGGTATGGACATTCCCCAAAGAGAATTGCCCATTATGAATCCATTTTGCCGGGAGTTGCAAAGCGATGCAGCGACCGTGAGCGTCTTGCTGATGAGGCAGAGCGTGAAGTGGATAAAATGAAAAAGGTAGAATATATGCAGGCTCATATCGGAGAAATGTATGAGGGAATTATCAGCGGTGTCACGTCGTGGGGAATTTATGTAGAACTTGACAACACGGTGGAAGGAATGATTCGCCTTGCGGATATGGATGATGACCAGTATGAATATCAGGAGGAAAAGTACCGCGTGATTGGGCATTATTCCGGAAAAGAATATAGTATGGGGCAAACCGTAAAGATTCGTGTGATTGGAGCGGATCGGCTGACCAGAACGATTGATTTTGCGATTGCCGATAATTCGCCAAAAGACAGTGAATAAAGGAGAAAAAAGCATGGGAAAAGAAACACGCAAATTAATTGCAAATAATAAAAAAGCATGGCATGATTATTTTATAGAAGAAAAGTATGAAGCAGGTATAGAACTTGTTGGCACGGAGGTGAAATCCGTCAGACAGGGGCATTGCAGCATTAAGGAGGCATTTATCCGGATTGACAAAAATAATGAAGTGCAGATTTACGGTATGCATATTAATCCGTACGAAAAAGGAAATATCTTTAACAAAGATCCGCTGCGTGTAAGAAAACTTCTGCTTCACAAATATGAGATTCGCAAACTGATTGGAAAGATGAATCAAAAAGGTTATACGTTAGTTCCGCTCAGTGTATATTTTAAGGGAAGTTTGATAAAAGTCGAGATTGCTTTGGCAAAAGGTAAAAAATTATATGACAAACGTCAGGATATTGCTAAAAAAGATCAGCGTCGGGCGGCAGAACGGGAGTTTAAAGTGAAAAATTTATAAAAAATGTTGACATCAAAAAAAAATGAGAGTATATTAGTAGCAGATGGAAAAACCGTTGACCGAGAATAGTAGGTGTCTATGTCGTTTTCAGAGAGTTGCCGGCAGGTGCGAGGCAATAGCCAGTGGACAGTGAATGGACTCGGGAGGGCAGCTTGAAATCAAGTCTGAGAGTAGACGCTGACGGAAACCTGGACCGTTATCTACAGGAATGCATGATGGTGCATGATTGAGTGGATTACTTTGTAATCAATGTGGGTGGTACCGCAGGAGAATTTACAGCTCTTGTCCCTATATCCGAAGAAGGATAGGGATAAGAGCTTTTTTATTTCCTAAGATTACTGATTATACTTCTGATTCAATCACACCGTTCCAAAAAGCGATAAATGCTTTAGAATGGAGGTAAGTATGACAACAAAAACGTTAGAAGAAGTGAAAGAACTGGCAAAAGGGTATGATTTAGTACCGATTCAGGAAGAAATTTTTGCCGATTTGGTTACGCCGATTCAGTTATTAAGAAAAATCGCGGCAGGAAAAAAGAATTATTACTTGTTAGAGAGTGTTGAGGGAGGAGAGAAATGGGGACGGTATTCGTTCCTCGGATATGACCCTGTTATGCGGGTTTCCTGCAGGGAAAATACAGTAACGATAAAACAAAGACAGGAGACAAAAACGGTTGAGACAGACGATTGTTTCCAGATATTAAGAGATATCTTAGCAGAGCATAAAGCTCCTAAGATTGAAGGAATGCCACCGTTTGCCGGTGGGTTTGTCGGATATTTTGCCTATGCGATGATTGCTCAGGCGGAAAAGAAACTCTCGGTTAAGCGGGGCGAATTTGAGGATTACGATTTGATGATGTTTGATAAGGTGATTGCCTATGACCATTTGAAACAAAAAATTGTCCTCATTGTAAATGTCCGGGCGGATGGTGATATTGCCGCCAACTATGCAAAGGCAAAAGCGGATATCAAAGGAATGATTGCTTTGATTCGCGATGAGTCGAGGATTCCGGAAGAGCCAATTTATGACAAAGTGAAATTTGAGTGCAATGTCACAGAAGATGAATATACGAAGATTGTTGAAAAGACAAAAGAATATATTTACGATGGTGATATTTTTCAGGCAGTTTTATCAAGACGCTTTTCCAGTGATTATGAGGGAAGTCTGATTCATCCATACCGTGTGCTACGGACAACGAATCCGTCACCATACATGGTATATATGAATTTGGAAGATGTAGAAATCATGAGTACCTCACCGGAAACTTTGGTTCGTTTAGAGAATGGGCGTTTAATCACATTCCCGGTTGCCGGTTCAAGACCGCGAGGAAATGATGAAAAAGAAGATGAAGCACTTGTCGAAGATTTGTTATCCGATGAAAAAGAATTGTCGGAGCACAACATGTTAGTGGATTTGGGAAGAAATGATTTGGGAAGAATCTCTGAGTTTGGTTCGGTGGAAGTGACCAAATACAAAATGATTCACAAGTATTCCAAAATCATGCACATCTGCTCACAGGTGGAAGGCAATATCCGCAAAGATAAAGATGCGCTGGATGCCATCGCTTCCGTATTGCCGGCAGGAACTTTATCGGGAGCACCGAAAATCCGCGCCTGTGAAATTATTGATGAACTGGAAAAAGAACCGCGCGGCATTTACGGTGGAGCGCTTGGCTATATTGATTTCAGTGGAAACTTAGACACCTGCATTGCCATCCGTATGGCAGTGAAAAAGAATGGTAAAGTTTATGTTCAGGCAGGCGGCGGTATCGTGGCAGACAGCAAACCACGGATGGAATACGAAGAGTCAGCCAACAAAGCAAAGGCTGTGATGCTTGCGATTGAAAATGCAAAGGAGGCGCTGAAACCATGATACTTCTAATTGATAATTACGATAGCTTTTCGTATAATCTGGTGCAGTTTTTTGGAACAGTTGAGCCGGATATCAAAGTGGTTCGCAACGATGAATGCACCATTGATGAAATTCGGGCGATGAAGCCAACGCACATTATTTTGTCACCGGGTCCCGGATATCCGAAAGATGCCGGTATCTGTGAGGAAGTAATCGGGCAGTTAAAAGGTGAATTTCCAATTCTTGGTGTGTGTCTTGGACACCAGGCAATTTGTGAAGTGTTTGGCGCTAAAATCTGTCATGCGAAACAGTTAATGCATGGAAAACAAAGTGTGGTAACAATTGATAACGAAAACCCTATTTTTATGGGATTGGACAAACAGATTCCGGTGGCAAGATATCATTCACTGATTGCTGACCTTGCTTCCATGCCGGATGAGTTACAGGTGATTGCCAAAGACGAAAATGATGAAGTCATGGCAGTCTGCCATAAAAAATATCCGGTATACGGACTTCAGTTCCATCCGGAATCAATTCTTACCCCGCAGGGGATGACACTGGTAAATAATTTTTTGAAAATACATTAGATTGGAGTGACAGTTATGATTAAAGCGGCATTACACAAAGTAATTAACAATGAGGATTTAACTTATGAGGAAGCACTTGAGACGATGAAAGAAATTATGACCGGAGAGGCTTCTCAGATTCAGATGGCAGCGTTTTTGACGGCACTTCGTATGAAAGGTGAAACCATTACGGAAATAACGGCATGTGCCAAAGGAATGAGAGCTGTTGGAACTCATTTGCAGCCAAAGAAAGAAGTACTTGAAATTGTTGGAACCGGTGGTGACGAAGTCGGAACCTTTAATATTTCTACAACATCAGCCTTTGTTATCGCAGCAGCGGGAATCCCGGTAGCAAAACACGGAAACCGTAGTGTTTCCAGTAAAAGCGGTGCCGCAGATATTCTTGAAAAATTAGGAGTGAATTTAATGCTTGAGACAGACCGGGCAGAAGAAGTGCTCGAAGAGACGGATATGGCATTTTTGTTCGCACAGAAATATCATTCGGCAATGAAAAATGTCGGACCGGTTCGTAAAGAAATGGGAGAGAGAACGATTTTTAATATTCTTGGACCACTTACGAATCCGGCAAATGCTTCCCGTCAGCTTCTTGGTGTCTATGATAAAGAACTGGTGGAAAAACTGGCAGAAGTTTTAGCAAATCTTGGTGTCACAAGAGGAATGTCGGTATGCGGCAGCGATGGACTTGATGAGATTACGGTAACGGGTCCTACATACTGCTGTGAGATTAAGGATGGAGAACTGACTTCATATGAGATTACACCGGAGCAGTTTGGACTTTCTACGTACCCATTGGCTGAGTTAGTTGGCGGCACACCGGAAGAAAATGCACAGATTACAAAGGATATTCTTTCCGGAACATTAAAAGGCGCGAAACGTGACGTTGTTCTTATGAATGCCGGTATCGGTATTTATCTTGGCTCTGAAAATTTGACGATGGAAGAGGGAATTAAAAAGGCAGAAGAGCTCATTAACAGCGGCAAGGCATATGAGAAGATGGAAGAGTTTGTAAAAGCAACACAGCAATAAAGGAGGACGACATGATACTGGATGAAATTGCAGAAAAAGCAAGAGTGCGTGCAGCAGAATCAAAAAAGAGAATTTCTCCGGATGTGATGGCAGAAAAAGCGAAACAAAAAGCAAAAGCGACAGAGCCGTTTCGTTTTGAAAAAGCACTGGCAAAGGATGGCGTTTCTTTTATCTGCGAAGTGAAAAAGGCGTCACCGTCCAAAGGTGTAATTGCCGAGGATTTTGATTATCTGGCAATAGCCAAAGACTATGAAAAAGCAGGTGCCGATGCAATTTCTGTTTTGACGGAGCCCGATTACTTTTTAGGCAGTATTGATTATCTGGCAGAAATTGCGGAGCACGTACAGACGCCGCTTCTTCGTAAAGATTTTGTCGTGGATGAATACATGATTGATGAGGCAAAGGCGGCAGGAGCCAGTGCTGTATTACTCATTTGTGCTCTGTTAGATGAAGAGACACTGACCCGTTACCACAAGCACTGTGATGAACTGGGATTGTCTGCATTGGTGGAAGCACATGATGAAGAAGAAATTCAGATGGCAGTCCGGGCAGGAGCGAGAATTATCGGTGTAAATAACCGGAACTTAAAAGATTTCACGGTGGATATTCATAACGGAATACGACTTCGCGAAAAGGTGCCAAAAGAAATCCTTTTTGTGGCAGAAAGCGGTATTAAGACAAGAGAAAATATTGTCGAACTGGAAAAGGGATGTGTCAATGCAGTATTGATTGGCGAGACCTTTATGCGAAGTGAAAATAAAGAACAAATGTTACAGCAATTAAAAGGAGAATAGAGATTATGACAAAAGGAAGATTTGGCATTCACGGTGGACAGTATATACCGGAAACTTTGATGAATGCAGTCATTGAATTGGAAGAAGCATACGAACATTATAAGAAAGATCCAGAATTTATTAAGGAGTTAGATACGCTGCTTCATGAATATGTAGGAAGACCGTCAGGGCTTTACTATGCGGCACATATGACCGAGGATTTGGGCGGTGCGAAAATTTATTTAAAGCGTGAGGACTTAAACCATACCGGTTCCCACAAATTGAATAATGCACTGGGTCAGGCCTTGTTAGCAAAAAAGATGGGAAAGACCCGTCTGATTGCGGAAACCGGTGCCGGCCAGCATGGTGTGGCAACAGCGACTGTAGCAGCACTTCTTGGAATGGAATGTGAAGTTTTCATGGGAAAAGTGGATACAGACAGGCAGGCTTTGAATGTATACCGCATGGAATTATTAGGGGCGAAAGTACATGCCGTGACCAGCGGTACACAGACATTAAAAGATGCCGTCAACGAAACACTCAGAGAGTGGACAAAACGCATTGAGGATACCCACTATGTAATTGGTTCCGTTATGGGACCGCATCCGTTTCCGATGATGGTGCGTGACTTCCAGAGTGTGATTGGACGCGAGATTAAACAGCAGTTAATGGAAAAAGAGGGACGACTTCCGGATGCCGTGCTTGCCTGTGTAGGTGGCGGAAGTAATGCGATGGGTGCATTTTATGAATTCATTCCGGATGAAAGTGTCCGCCTGATTGGATGTGAGGCTGCGGGACGAGGAATCCATACCGCGGAAACAGCAGCGACAATTGCAACCGGAACAATGGGTGTTTTCCACGGCATGAAATCCTATTTCTGTCAGGATGAATACGGACAGATTGCACCGGTTTACTCGATTTCTGCCGGACTTGATTATCCGGGAATCGGACCGGAACACGCTTATTTGTATGACACAAAAAGAGCAGAATATGTACCGATTACCGATGATGAGGCAGTGGAAGCATTTGAGTATTTATCCCGGATTGAAGGAATTATTCCTGCGATTGAGAGTTCTCATGCCTTGGCTTATGCAAGAAAATTAGCACCGCAGATGGATAAGGATAAAATAATTGTAGTTAATATCTCCGGACGAGGAGACAAAGATGTGGCAGCGATTGCCAGATACAGGGGGATTGAAATCGATGAATAAGATAGAAGACGCATTCAAAAATAAAAAAGCATTTATACCGTTTGTTACGGCAGGAGACCCATCTCTTGATGTTACCCGTGAATTGGTTTTGGCGATGCAGGAAGCTGGCGCTGACTTAATTGAAATCGGAATTCCGTTTTCGGATCCGGTAGCAGAGGGACCGGTCATTCAGGAAGCAGATGACCGTGCCTTATCCGCCGGGGTAACAACGGATAAAATTTTCGATATGGTGGATGGTATCGCAGACAAAATCCATGTGCCTATTGTTTTTATGACATATATTAATCCGATTTATGTATACGGCGTGGAGAAATTTGCAAAACGCGCGAAAGCATGCGGTGCTGCTGGCGTTATTGTACCGGATGTGCCGTTTGAAGAAAAAGAAGAAATCCGTGGCAGTTTTGAAGCAGAAGGACTGGTGGTTATCTCAATGGTGGCACCGACTTCGGCAGACCGTGTGCGGATGATTGCAAAAGAGGCAAAAGGCTTTTTATACTGTGTTTCCTCACTTGGTGTAACCGGTGTCCGAACGGAAATCGGAACAGCAATTGGAGATTTGATTCAAACAGTGAAAGAAGAGTGTTCCATTCCATGTGCGATTGGTTTTGGAATTTCAACACCGGAACAGGCAGAAGCAATGGCAAAGATATCGGATGGAGCAATTGTCGGCAGTGCAATCGTAAAAATTGTAGCTAAATACGGTAAAAACTGCGTTCCTTATGTGAAAGAATATGTGCAGTCTATGAAACAAGCAGTTGAGAGAGCATAAAAGGACACAATAAGGACACTAAAAAATCACTTTTCATACTTCCCATCTTGTGCTATACTGATAAAAGATTATCGTTATCTAAGGAGGAAAGAAAATTGAAGAAGAAATATATTGTAGCAATTTTACTTGGTCTTATGACCTGTATGCTGACCGGATGCTCGACTGACAGTATCCCAAGTTTCCATGCGATGTTATTTGGTGAAGAGGAATATGTATCTCTCGGGTATGACCCGTCGGATTATGTAACTCTTGGCAAATACAAAAACATCGAAGTTGAGAAGAGCGTTTCCGATGGTGATGTTCAGTCCGCACTGGATTCTATGATTGCGGCCGGCGATGAAAAAGAAGTGAAAAGTTCGGATACGCTGGTAAAGAAGAATCAGCTGATTAACTTTGATTATGAAGGAAAAGTGAATGGCAAAGCTTTTGACGGTGGAACGGCTGAGTCACAGTTTTTACGTGTTGGTTCCGGTAAAATGATTGACGGCTTTGAAGATGCCTTAGTTGGTATGAAAGTTGGCGAGAAAAAAGATGCCAAAGTGACTTTCCCGAAAGATTACCGTGAGACATCACTGGCAGGAAAAGAGGCAGTATTTACACTGAAAGTAAATTACATTTACAAAGAAGCAACGGATGCTTTAGTTGCCAAACTGGATTCTACTTATAATACGAAAACCGTGAAAGCTTTTAAAGAGGCAGCAAAGAAAGAATTAGAGAGCCAGAACGAGCAGCAGATGCTTTCAACGGCGATGAGTAAGATTACGAGCGAAGCAAAGATTAGTAAAGTGCCGGATGAACTCATTAAAAAGATTAAGGCAATTCAGTCAAAATCATTGGAGAGTCAGGCAACACAGTCCGGAACGGATGTGAGCACACTTCTTAGCATGTATGGTATGACTGAGGACAGCTACTATGAAAGCATTGCCAAAGAAAGACTTTTGGCTGAAGCGGTAGCACAGGCAGAAGGCTATCGTGTGACAAAGCAGGATTTTGAAGATAAAATTGCAGAAATCTGCAAGAGCAATAATATCACAGAAGCCGATTACCGCAAGAATTTCAAATTGGCAACAAGCGATAATGCTTCTTTGGAAGACTACATTGTTTACATGATGAAATACGAATATTTTTCTGATTTAGTACAAAAAACTTTGGTGAAAAAATAAAACCTTAGAATAACTAAGATTCCCCTTGCATATAGTTTAGCAGAAGGCAGATACGAGTGTGTCTCCAGCAATGCAAGGGGGATTTTTTTATGGACAAATACAATGTCTACCAGGATATGAGCCGGCGTACAGGAGGCGAAATCTATCTGGGAATAGTCGGACCGGTTCGCACCGGCAAATCGACTTTTATCAAACGTTTTATGGAGCTTGTTGTGATTCCGGAAATGGCGGATGACAACGAAAAGGTCAGAACAATTGATGAGCTGCCACAGTCGGCAGACGGAAAAACGATTATGACAACAGAACCGAAATTTATTCCAAAAGAGGCGGCAGTGATTCATTTTTCCAATCAGGAAACCGGGAAAATAAGACTGATTGACTGTGTGGGATATTTGGTTCCGGAAGCCGTTGGTGCCATTGAGGAAGAAAAAGAGCGCATGGTAAAAACACCGTGGTCGGAAGAAGAAATTCCTTTTTCAAAGGCGGCAGAAATTGGCACGAGTAAAGTAATCAGGGAACATTCCAATCTGGGATTGATTATTACAACAGATGGTTCTTTTGGTGATATTCCTGCAGTAAACTTTGAAGAGGCACTGCAGAAAACGGTGATGGAGTGCGAAAAAGCAGGAAAGCCTTTTTTGATTCTTGTAAACACAAGTCGTCCGGATTCGCAGGAAACTATACAGTTTACAAAACGGCTGGAAGCACAGTATGGAAAAACCGTAATGGCGGTAAATTGTAAGACAATGGACAGAGAGGATGTGTTTCGTATCATGGAGCAGCTGTTGGCGGATTTTCCGATTACAAGGCTCAATTTTCTGCTTCCTAAGTGGGTTGAATTTTTGCAGCCGGATAACTGGCTGAAACAGGATTTGATTGAAAAGTGCAGAAATGTCATACAGAAGGTGCATACCATGAAGGATATTCAGGACGATTCCATTCAGATGCAGGCACCTTATATCAAAGACGTGTACATCCGTGATAAGCAATTAGAAAATGGTGTTGTCAATCTATCGGTGGATTTTGAAGACCGTTATTATTATGAAATTTTGAGTGAAATGGTGGGAACCAATATAGAGGGCGAATACGATTTGATTTCGCTGTTGAAGGAACTATCGGGCATGAGAAACAATTATGAATCTCTTGCGGTTGCCTGCAATCAGGTAAGGGGAAAAGGATATGGCATTGTGCCGCCGGAAGAGAAGGAAATCCAGATTGCTGACCCGGAACTGATTCGTCATGGCAATAAATATGGTGTAAAAATCAAAGCAAGCTGCCCGTCCATGCACATCATTCAGGCAAACATTGAGACGGAGATTGCACCGATTGTCGGCAGCGAAGAACAGGCGAAGGATTTGATTGATTACATCAGTCAGAATGCAAAAGAAAATCCGGATGGCATTTTTGATACTAATATTTTCGGAAAAACAATCCGCCAATTAGTGGATGAAGGAATCCATTCCAAGGTAAACCGCTTGACAGAGGAAAGTCAGGTGAAGTTGCAGGATACCATACAAAAAGTGGTAAACGATTCAAACGGCGGATTAGTCTGCATTATCATATGATAAATTGACAAAGAGCATAAAATCATGGTATTCTTATAAAAGAGAATGATTTGAGGTTCGATGGAAGAATTACATGGGAAGAAGGGGTGTACATGAAACGACAGATTGATGCGGAAATTCAAAAGAAGAATTATGAGAAGGAGTTATTGTTGTGCAAAAAAGCAGGCGGTGATATTGAAAGATATCGCCGTCTTTCTTTTAATGCCCTGCAGTTAGAGCAGATTCGTAAGGGATTGGAGAGTAAAGTTGATGTTGAACTATTTATGGATCCGGCAAAAAGCTGGCTAGAGATGGAACTAATCCGTACGTCCTTAGAGGCTGGAATTGACATTGAAAAATATATCGAGCAGGGATTTAGCTGGCTTCAGTGTCAGGAAATTGTAAAAGGTGTGGAGGAAAAACTGGATGTAAAAAAATATTTGAATGTGCATTTTCTGGCACCACAGATGAAAGAAATCCGCAAGGGATTAGAGCGGGGCATTGTGGTAGATAGTTATTGTGATACCCGTTATGACTGGTACCAGATGCGGGAAATCCGCAAGGGATTAGAAAGTAAAATGGATATTTCCTGTTATGCGGACCCATCCTACAAATACACGACGATGCGTGCAGTGCGTAAAGGCATGGAAGAGGGAATTTTACTGGCACCTTTTGCTAAACAGGGATATGCCGGAAAACTTTTGTTTGAAATTGGACGTGGTATCCGGATGAACCATGACATTACCCCATATTTGAAAGATGGTTATGATGAGGAACAGTTAAAAGAAATTAATGATGCGTTTGAAGCGGGAGTGAATCTGCTTCCATACATACGAAAAAGTTTTCATGGGGTTCAGCTTCATGAAATTATTCTTGGTTTACAGAAGAATCTGAATGTGGCAGTGTATGCAGACCCGGAGTTAAATTGGTTTCAGATGCGGGAAATCCGGTACGGTTTAGAGCAGGGGCTTGATGTAAAAGTCTATGCAAAACCGTGTTTTTCACAAAAACAGATGGAAATTCTTCGCAAAGGATTACTAGAAGGAATTGATGTTACCGAATTTGCCAAAGAATATTTTGAGCCGGAGCAGATGCTTGAGAAAATTGAAAAAATACGCCAGAGTGAACTTCTATTAGATGATGAAGTGGGTAAATTCCTAAGTGAAACAAAAGCAGAAGTAGTAGAACAAGAGGAGGAAGTACCGGAGAAACAGGCAGATGATTATTTGCTGGAATCCTGTGTGTTTGTATCAGAAGATAAGATGCAGGCAAGTATTAATTTTTCACTTGCAAGTGAAGTATTGAAAGAAGAACTTTCGAAAATGGATGTGGAAGATGTTTTAAAACTTCTCAAACACAAGGATGTCAAGCTGGGAATTTTGCGAGAGTCAATTATTGCGATGCTAAGAGAAAAACAGTTTGATAAAGAAGTTGTTGTAGCCAAAGGAAAAGAGCCGGTTGATGGTGAGGATGCACATTTTTCCTATTATTTTAAAAAAGAAGTGAATCCAAAGCCGAAAGTGCTTGCGGATGGAACTGTGGATTACAAAAATATGGAATTATTTGAATTTATTAAAAAAGATACATTGGTTGCGGAATATTTTCCGGCGACGGCGGGGACTTTTGGTTATGATGTAACAGGACAGATGATTAGTCCAAAACGTGGGAAAGAGCTTCCGGCACTTCGTGTGATTGGCGTGCGCGTATCGGAAGATAAAAAGAAATATTATGCGGATATTGATGGAATTATTGAGTGGCACGAGGGTGAAAATAAGTTAGAAATACGAAATTTATATACGGTTCCCGGTAATGTCGATGCCGCAACCGGAAACATTCGTTTTAATGGTGATGTAAATATCATGGGGAATGTGACGTCCGGATTTTCTGTGCAGGCGGCTGGAAACATAGTAATTGACGGACACTGTGAAGCGAGCCAGATTGAAGCCGGTGGCGATGTAATTATCCGAAAGGGCTGTCAGGGAAAGGGGCTTGGGAAGATTATCGCAGGAAAAAGTATTGTGGGCCAGTTTTTTGAGTCGGCAGTTCTGACGGCGGGAAAAGATGTGCAAGCAACATATTTGCTGAACTGCCAATTAAAAGCAAACGGAAAACTTCTGGTGGAAGGAAGAAAAGGTGTGATTATTGGTGGCAAAACCTGCGCAAAATTAGGTGTTTCATGTAATGGAATTGGAAATATAGCAGAAATTGCAACCGTTGTCAGTGTGGGAATTGACAAAGAAGATATGACGGCTTATCAGGAACTACAGAAAAAGATTGAGCAGACACAGGCGGAATCGCAGACGTGTGAAAATGG
>ENA-ORSS01000828-ORSS01000828.1-human-gut-metagenome-genome-assembly--contig:-NODE-828-length-35443-cov-5.715129_pt1 | contig 35443 bp, 30 predicted proteins | sample MGYA00241899_ERZ509162 | MGnify/ENA primary metagenome ERZ509162 (study PRJEB26280, sample SAMEA2338641) | human gut metagenome | biome: human gut; feature: human-associated habitat; material: faeces... | reverse complement strand
TGATAGTAGCCGCTATCGCCCTGCTTACTGTGCTGTGGCAGATACGCCGTGCGTCGCAGGTGAATCCGGCGGAGGTGATGAAGAGGGAGTAGGGGGCCTCACCCCCGGCCCCTCTCCCAAGGAGAGAGGGGGAAGAGGATGAATATAAATAGGAGTGAATTGATAATAGACAAAAGAAAGACTAATTATAAAATTAACTGTATATTTAACCCGTCTTTTCCATTAAGCGGGAAAGGCATTAAAACTGAAAGATTATGATTAAGACTGTAAATTTGCAGAAGATCTTCCGTACGGAAGAAGTACAGACATTGGCTTTGAACAATGTGAATATCGAAGTGAACGAAGGTGAATTTGTAGCTATCATGGGACCGTCGGGTTGCGGTAAGTCCACACTGCTCAACATACTTGGGTTGCTGGACAATCCTACATCGGGCGAATACTATCTGAACGGAACGGAAGTATCGAAATACACCGAGGCGCAGCGCACCAGCTTGCGCAAGGGTGTCATCGGTTTCGTCTTCCAAAGCTTCAACCTGATTGACGAACTGAATGTGTATGAGAACATTGAACTGCCGCTGCTCTATATGGGCGTACCTGCCAGCGAACGCAAACGTCGTATTGAGCAGGCAATGGAGCGTATGGCCATCAGTCACCGCTCCAAACACTTCCCGCAGCAGCTTTCCGGCGGTCAGCAGCAGCGTGTAGCCATTGCCCGTGCCGTGGTGGCCAATCCGAAGCTGATTCTGGCCGACGAGCCTACCGGTAACCTTGACTCGAAGAACGGTAAGGAAGTGATGGATTTGCTGAAGGAACTGAACAAGGAAGGCACGACCATCGTCATGGTGACGCACTCGCAGCACGATGCCGGCTTTGCCGACCGCATCATCAACCTGTTCGACGGACAGGTAGTGGCCGAGGCAAACCTGTAAGACTAGTTGAGATATAAAAAGAATAGAGGGCACATCCACTGGCGGATGTGCCCTCTTATTAAAAATAGGAATGTCTATTTGTCAGTGTTTACTTGATAATATCCAGTTGTTTGAAGCATTTCGTCAGCTTGTCAACTGCATAGTCGACCTGCTCTTTGGTGTGGGTAGCCATCAGGGCTACACGTACCAACGTATCTTGCGGAGCGCATGCAGGCGGTATCACCGGATTGATGAAGATGCCTTCGTCAAATGCCAGTTTGGTCACCATGAACGTCTTGTCCGTATCGCGTACGTACAAGGGGATGATAGGTGACTCTGTATCGCCGATTTCGAATCCAGCATCGCGGAATTTCTTCAGAGCATAGTTGGTGATATCCCACAGGCGTTGGATACGTTCTGGTTCCGACTTGATGATGTGAAGTGCCTCGCGTGCGGCAGCCGTAGCGGCAGGAGTGCTGCTGGCCTGGAATATGTACGAACGCGCATTGTGGCGCAGCCAGTTGATAACTGCTTTGTCTCCAGCAATGAATCCGCCGATAGAAGCCAGCGATTTGCTGAATGTACCCATAATCAGGTCCACGTCGTCGGTCACACCGAAGTGGTCGCAGACGCCTCGTCCCTGACGGCCGAATACGCCCAGTCCGTGAGCTTCGTCTACATAAATGCTGGCGTTATATTTCTTTTTCAGACGTACGATTTCGGGCAAGTTTGCCAAATCGCCTTCCATGGAGAATACACCGTCTACTACAATCAGTTTTACAGCATCCGGTTCACACTTCTGGAGTTCCTTTTCCAGGTCTTCCATGTCGTTGTGCTTGTACTTCAGCTGAGTGGCAAACGACAGGCGTCGTCCGTCGACGATTGAGGCATGGTCGCGGTCATCACAGATGATGTAATCGCCACGTCCTACTACTGCCGGAATGATACCTTCGTTTACGGTAAAACCAGTCGAGAAGCAAAGTGCTTCGTCTTTGCCTACAAATTCGGCCAGTTCCTTTTCAAGCTCCACATGGATGTCAAGAGTTCCGTTGAGGAAACGTGAACCGGCACATCCGGTACCATATTTGTCTGTGGCCGCTTTGGAAGCGTCGATGATGCGTTGGTCGTAAGTCAGCCCCATGTAGGCATTCGAACCAAACATCAGAACCTTTTTACCATCCATTTCCACCTCTGTGTCCTGGTGGCTGTTTATCGTGCGAAAGTAAGGGTATACCCCTTGAGCCATGTATTGTTGTGGCAGGTCATATTTCGCAAATTTGTCTTGTAGTAAACCCATGAATAATAAAATATTTAACTCTTAAAAATAAGTCTTTTCAAAACAGGGGGCAAAGATAGCAAAATATGTCGGTTTTTGTCCTGTTTATCTGAAAAAAACAGCCTTCGGGCGTTTTAAAACATTTACTATTGCAGAAAATTAAAGGATTTATATTACTTTTGCCTAAATAGAGAATGACAGCATAGAAGAATTTTGCATGAGTGACGGAATGAAAAAAATAGCATTTGTCGTCAATCCTATATCGGGAACACAAGGCAAGGAACTGATATTGAAATGGGTTGACGAGAAACTGGATAGAGAGAGGTATACGGCAGAAATACTTTATACCCAACGTGCGGGACATGCTGTGGAAATAGCGGCGGAGAAAGCACGTGAAGGAGTGTATGCCGTAGTAGCCATTGGAGGAGACGGAACCATTAACGAAATAGCCCGGTCGCTGGTTCATACAGAGACGGCGCTGGGCATTATTCCTTGTGGGTCGGGCAATGGGCTGGCACGTCATTTGCAGATTCCTATGGAGCCTAAGAAGGCCATTGATGTTATAAATGAAGGGGTAACGGAAATCATTGATTATGGAAAAATCAACGAAATACCTTTCTTTTGCACCTGTGGTGTGGGCTTTGATGCCTTTGTCAGCCTGAAGTTTTCGCAAGCGGGCAAGCGGGGGCCGCTCATGTATCTGGAGAAGACGCTGATGGAGAGCCTGAAATACCGGCCGGAACGTTACGAGGTAGAGATGGATGGAAACACCACCCGCTATAAAGCTTTCCTGATAGCGTGCGGCAACGCGTCGCAGTATGGAAACAATGCCTACATCACTCCGCAGGCTACGTTGGACGACGGCTTGCTGGACGTGACTATTCTCGAACCGTTCACTGTGCTCGATGTACCGGCATTGGCCTTCCAGCTTTTCAATAAAACCATCGACCAGAACAGCCGCATCAAGACTTTCCGCTGCCAGTCGCTGCGTATTCACCGTACGAAGCCGGGAGTGGCCCATTACGACGGCGATCCGGTGATGATGAACGAGACACTGGATGTACGAATCGTACAGAAAGGACTGAAGGTGATCGTACCCCGTAATGCGGGAAAAGATACATCGAACGTTCTGGCCCGTGCCCAGTATTACATTAACGGACTGAAGCAGCTCAACGAAACGATTGTAGAAGACATTGCCACTAAAAACAAGGCGATGCTGGACCGTGGAAAGGAACAGATCAGGAAATTGAAAAAGATGAATGAGCAGTAGCTCCTTAAAAAACTGTTCCGGTTTGCTTTACATTAGAATAGTTTTCGCTATTTTTGCACGAATTTTTGGATGTGCTGAAAAGACAGATCTTAAATTGGAAAATCTGATTTTTAAAATCTTTATATATTATGTATAGATCACATACCTGCGGAGAGCTCCGTATCTCCGATGTCAATAAGCAGGTCACGCTGGCTGGTTGGGTGCAGCGCAGCCGTAAGATGGGTGGAATGACATTCATCGATCTCCGCGACCGTTACGGAATCACCCAATTAGTATTCAACGAGGAAGTGAATGCCGAACTTTGCGAGCAGGCCAATCACCTGGGACGCGAATATGTCATTCAGGTTACCGGTACGGTGAACGAACGTTTCAGCAAGAACGCCAACATTCCTACAGGCGACATTGAAATCATTGTATCCGAGCTGAACGTACTGAACGCCGCCCTGACTCCTCCCTTCACCATCGAAGACAATACCGACGGAGGCGACGACATCCGTATGAAATACCGTTATCTGGACTTGCGCCGTACGGCAGTCCGCAAGAATCTGGAGCTGCGTCACAAGATGACCATCGAAGTACGCAAATACCTCGACAGCAAAGGTTTTATCGAAGTAGAGACTCCGTTGCTCATCGGTTCTACTCCTGAAGGTGCCCGCGACTTTGTAGTGCCTTCGCGTATGAATCCCGGTCAGTTCTATGCCTTGCCGCAAAGCCCGCAGACATTGAAGCAGCTGCTGATGGTATCGGGTTTCGACCGTTACTTCCAGATTGCGAAGTGCTTCCGCGATGAAGACTTGCGTGCCGACCGTCAGCCGGAGTTTACACAGATTGACTGTGAAATGTCGTTTGTTCAGCAGGACGATGTTATCGAACTGTTCGAAGGCATGGCCAAATATCTGTTCAAGGAACTGCGTGGTGTGGAACTGACTGAACCGTTCCTGCGTATGCCGTGGGCCGATGCCATGAAGTACTATGGTAGCGATAAGCCCGACTTGCGCTTTGGCATGAAGTTCGTCGAACTGATGGACATTATGAAAGGATATGGCTTCTCGGTGTTCGACAATGCTGCCTACATCGGCGGTATCTGTGCCGAAGGTGCCGCACACTATACCCGCAAGCAGCTCGATGCACTGACCGAGTTTGTAAAGCGTCCGCAAATCGGAGCCAAGGGCATGGTTTATGCCCGCGTAGAAGCAGACGGCAACGTGAAGTCGAGTGTAGACAAGTTCTATTCGCAGGAAGTTCTGCAGCAGATGAAGGAGGCCTTCGGTGCCAAGCCGGGTGACCTGATTCTGATTCTGAGCGGCGACGATGTGATGAAGACCCGTAAGCAGCTGTGCGAACTTCGTCTGGAAATGGGTAACCAGCTGGGCTTGCGCGACAAGAACAAGTTTGCGCTGTTGTGGGTGGTAGATTTCCCGATGTTCGAGTGGAGCGAAGAAGAAGGCCGTCTGATGGCTATGCACCATCCGTTCACTCATCCGAAGGACGAGGATATTCCTTTGCTCGATACCGATCCGGCTGCTGTGCGTGCCGATGCTTACGATATGGTGTGCAACGGTATCGAAGTGGGTGGCGGTTCTATCCGTATTCACGATGCGAAGCTGCAGGCCAAGATGTTCGAGATTCTGGGCTTCACGCCCGAAAAGGCTCAGGAGCAGTTCGGCTTCCTGATGAATGCCTTCAAGTTCGGTGCGCCCCCTCACGGAGGTCTGGCTTACGGTCTGGACCGTTGGGTAAGTATCTTTGCCGGACTCGACAGTATCCGCGACTGCATTGCCTTCCCGAAGAACAATAGCGGACGCGACGTCATGCTCGATGCACCGGGTTACCTCGACCAGAAACAGCTGGACGAACTGAACCTGATAGTAGACGTAAAAGAGTAAACTTACGTTCGGAAAGAATAGTGAAAGAGTCCACACGCATCTTCCGTTTTGCCCTGATCGGTACGCTGAATGCCCTGATTACGGCAGCTACCGTCGGATTTATGATGGGCGTATTGGGCGTTCACTATCTGGCTTCCAACATTACAGCTTATGTTCTTGCCCAGACGCATAATTTCGTCTGGTGCAAGTTCTGGATATTTCCTACAGACAAGAAGAGCAACACCTGGCGACAGGTGCTGCTCTTTCTTATTGCTTTCGGAATGGCCTATCTGGCCCAGTTTCTGTTCATCGTCTTATTGGTAGAATGGCTGTCGTGCAACGAATACCTGGCCCAGTTCCTGGGACTGTTTGTTTACGGTGCGGTCAACTTCCTGATGAACAAAAAGGTTACCTTCCCACAAATTTAACTACTTAGGCATTTACAGTGCAACAGTTATTGCACTCACAGTGCAGTAGGTAGTGCACTTGCAGTGCAGTAGTTATTGCACTCATAGTGCAGTAAGCATTGCACTGTTTTTCCTTAATTACGCCAATCGTATTCCATTATATAATCGTCGAATTGGGGTGGCTCTTCAATGCCGTTTTTCCGGAATATATCGGCAATGGCCTTTTGTATTCGGGGCGAAATGAGCATGTCGCCCGAGCGGCTGTAGTAATAGACCCGGCGGCTGGAGAAGCAATGTTCTACCTGTAGGCGTACCGTCTTAATATGGTGTTGGGTGATGTGGTCGTACAGATGCGTCATTCCTTTGGCGTAACGTTTAGGCTGAGACGAACGGAACTGCTTGCACTGTTCGGTGGCATAGCGGATTTCATCATTATTCGGATTGACGATGCTGATGGACACAGACTGTTTGGGCGATTGGGCCAGTTGTTTGTATGCCAGCACGCGCAGGCACTGTTCGGCCAATGGACAACTGTCGCTTGCGATGCACACGGTGTAATTACCCGGTATATTCATGTTGCTCATAATAGGGCTATTGTTAAGTTGGTTTTACATAGAATTAGATAATGCTTTCCGGACGGTTAGTCCAGAAAGCGTTTCACAATACCTTCGTAGGCATCGATGCGGCGATCGCGCAGGAAAGGCCACCAGCGGCGTACGTTTTCCGAGCGTTCCAGGTCCACTTCCACAACCAGATTCTCCGGTCGGTCGTTGCTGGCCTGTGCCAGAAGTTCGCCTTGCGGTCCTGCTACGAAACTGTTTCCCCAGAACAGGATGCCGTTGGTCTGTCCCGACGGGTCGGGTTCGTGGCCTACACGGTTAACGGATACTACCGGCAGTCCGTTGGCTACGGCGTGTCCGCGTTGCGAGATGATCCAGGCTCCCAGCTGGCGTGCCTTTTCATCGTCCGTGTCGGTGCTTTCCCAGCCGATGGCAGTGGGATAGATCAGAATTTCGGCTCCTCGCAGTGCCATGAGTCGGGCTGCTTCGGGATACCACTGGTCCCAGCATACCAATACACCTAATTTGCCCAGTGATGTCTGTATCGGCTCGAAGCCCAGATCGCCGGGAGTAAAATAGAACTTCTCGTAATAGGCCGGATCGTCGGGGATGTGCATTTTGCGGTACTTGCCGGCGATGCTTCCGTCGCGGTCGAAGACCACGGCTGTGTTGTGATACAGTCCCGGTGCGCGCTTTTCGAAGAGTGAAGTGACAAGCACAATGTGGTTGGCAGCTGCCAGCTCGGAGTAGAATCCGGTGGAAGGACCGGGAATCGGTTCGGCCAGGTCGAATAGTTGGGTGTTCTCTGTCTGGCAGAAGTACAATGAGTTATGCAGTTCCTGGAGGACGACGAGCTGTGCCCCGTGTGCGGCACAGGCTTCGATGCTGTGTGCCAGGTTCATCAGGTTGGTCCGTAAGTCGGCCGTATTGGCTTGTTGGATGATTCCTACTTTTATTTTTCTCATAATGGATTTTTTGTTGTTACTGTAGCAAAGATAAATATAATACATGAGATTTTCGCCAAGTATGTCTACTAAATGCAAGAGGGTTCTGCTTATCGTTCTTGAGGCAACATATAATATTTATTTAAGTTTATCGGCTTTAACTTCTAAGCCCACCTTAGTAGGCGATAACTCCTTTTAACTTCTTTAACTTCTGCGAATCTCACATTTGCAAAACTTAAATAGTATATTTGTGCATACTAATGTAGTAGTTATGGGACGTAAACTGTAGAACCGTATGAAAGTTATTCTTTAAGAATCGAGTGATTATGGAAAACGAAACAGGTTAAGAAAAACAGAACTCATCCGGGGCATATCAAGGACCGAAATACTTCAGTTATAATGGAAAAATATTAAGCGATTTGAGAAAGGAAAAGGAACAATATTAAAATGAAATATGATAAATATACGAAAACTTGAAGCAGAACTTTGGGAATCGGCCGACCTGTTGAGACAAGGCAGCAAACTGACAAGCAACCAGTATTGCATGCCTGTTTTGGCTTTGTTGTTTCTCCGTTATGCCTATAGCCGATATAAATTGGTGGAAGCTGAGATATTGAAAGATCGTCCTTCGCGCGGAGGAAGAGTAATGCCTGTTGAGCCAAGCGATTTTGAAGCAAAAAGTGCGCTTTATCTTCCACGCGAGGCTCAGTTTGATTTTCTTGTCAATTTGCCGGACAATATCACTTCTGCCGGTCTGAAAAACAAGGACGGCCAACCTGTGAATTCATTGGGCGAAGCCGTAAACAATGCAATGCAACTGGTGGAAGAGCAAAGCGAACAGCTTACAGGTGTATTGCCCAAGACATATACGATGTTCGCCGATGATTTGCTCCGTGAATTGCTGCGCATTTTCAATAATAAGACAATTGATGAAATAGGAGGTGACATAATCGGCCGAATCTATGAATACTTTCTTTCAAAATTTGCAAAGGCCGTAGCCAGCGACGATGGTGTTTTCTTCACACCGAAGTCTTTGGTGAAAATGCTGGTCAATGTGCTGGAACCGGAACAGGGCGTGATGCTCGACCCGGCTTGTGGTTCAGGCGGAATGTTTGTTCAGACCGGTGATTTCGTCAATGCGGCAGGAATGAACGCCAATACGCAGATGACATTCTTTGGTCAGGAAAAAGTGGAATACAATGCCCAGCTCTGTCTGATGAATATGGCTGTTCATGGTCTTAACGGACGAATTGTGTCTGGCGATGAAGCCAATTCGTTCTATCACGATGCGTTCAATCTGGCTGGGAAGTGCGATTATGTGATAGCCAATCCTCCTTTCAATGTGGATAAGGTAAAATCGGAATCGGCTTCAAGTGCCGGTCGCCTTCCTTTCGGACTGCCAGGTGTCAATGCCAAAACCAAGGAGGTGGGCAATGCCAATTATCTTTGGATTAATTATTTTTACGCTTATCTGAATGAGCATGGACGTGCCGGCTTCGTCATGGCAAGTTCAGCTACCGACAGTTCCAACAAAGACCGTGACATCAGGGAACAGCTGGTAAAGACCGGACATGTGGATGTGATGGTCAGCGTGGGGAACAACTTTTTCTACACATTGTCGTTGCCTTGTTCACTGTGGTTTTTCGACAAGGCCAAACGGGAAGAAAACCGCGACAAGGTGCTGTTTATCGATGCCCGTAAATATTATACAGTTGTTGACCGCACTTTGAACGAATGGACTGAATGGCAGCTGCTCAATTTGCAGGCAATCGTCCATCTTTACCGTGGAGAAACAGACAAATACCAAGCATTATTGGAAAAATATAATCATGATATAAGCGAGGCGGTAAATTCTATTTCGGAAGAAGCTCTGCCATTTGTTTCTCTCCTTGACAGCGACACTGCCGGTCAGTTCAACAGTTCATTGGCATGGCTTAACAGTCCGTGGAACAGCTATGATGAATTATCCAAGAGCTTGAACGGACAGATAGAGCAGACCAAGAACTGCGTTAAATTGGCAGAAGAAAGGCTGAAAAAGCGTGAACTAAAACCCATGAGGCTGGCGGGAGATAAATTCTGCAAAGTGATTGAGGAAATTCTGACGATTATAGGAGAACATGAATGGCTGACCGGAAAATTTAGTGAAGGCGAATATAATGACATTGCCGGACTATGCAAGATTGCCACTTTGGACGAAATCGAGGAAAAGAACTATTCGCTCACACCGGGTGCCTACGTGGGTGTTCCGGAAGCAGAAGACGACGGTGTGGATTTTCACGAACGTATGAATGAAATCCATGCGGAACTGGCAAAACTTCATGAAGAAGCAAATGTGCTTATGAAGGATATATTAAACGACTGGGAGAAGCTGAAATGAGTATGAACAACAAGACAGAAACACTGCTTTCCCTGCTGGATGAATATAAGGCATTGGGCATTGCTGACCTGATAAAACCTGTATCTGACCCGATAAATGAAATCTCTGACCCGATAACAGAACGCTTGTATCAGGCTATTCTAAAGAATAATAAACTGAATTATGCTGAATATGGAGTGTTATTAGGTGTATCGGAAGCAACTATCAAGCGCAGCTTGGGCGAGTTGAGAAGAGTCGGGATGATTGTGCGTATGGGCAGTAATAAGAGTGGATATTGGGAAGTGGTAAGTTTAGAGAATAGAAAGGAGGAGAAGGTATGAAAAAAATAGTAACAATAGGCGAATTAGGAATTATTATTACAGGAAATACTCCTCCAAGAAATAATTCTAAATTATATGGGAACTACACCCCTTTTATTAAGGCAACAGATATTTCTGAAACTGAAAAATATACTTATCATCCAGAAGAATATTATTCCGAAGAAGGATATAATAAGTATATAAAAAGCTTGATACCTAAAGGTTCAACTTGCGTTGTTACTATTGGAAGTATTGGTAAAAAGATGACAATGGCACATTGTGACCTTTTTATTAATCAAGCAATGAATGCAATAATACCTAATGAAAATTTTGATAATGAATATGTTTATTATGCAGTAAAGAATATTCTATCAAATATCAAGATGTTAGATTCGGGAACAGCTTCAGGCAGAGAAAATGTGTCTAAATCTGCCTTTTCTAAAATGCAAATACTGATTGAAGATAATATAATTACTCAAAGACGTATTGCAACTATCCTTTCTCGTTACGATTCCTTGATAGAAAACTACCAAAAACAGATTAAGTTATTGGAAGAATCAGCACAGCGTCTTTATAAAGAATGGTTCGTTGATTTACGTTTTCCAGGGCATGAGAATACGAAGATTGTGGATGGGGTGCCGGAAGGATGGGAGAAGAAAAAACTTATAGATTTTACTCATATTGTAATGGGGCAGAGCCCTAAATCTGAATTTTATAATAATGATAAAATGGGATTACCATTTCATCAAGGAGTAGGAAGCTTTGGTTCTCGATTTGTAGTTGATAATGTATATAGTTCATGTTTTACTAAAATCGCAGAATCGAATAGTATTCTATTTAGTGTTAGGGCTCCTGTAGGGCGCATTAATATTACAAATAATAAAGTAGCAATAGGACGTGGTTTGGCTTCAATAAATCATAAAAAAGGTTTTCAAAGTTTTCTTTATTATCTTTTGAAAAGTTTTTTCTTTGAGGAAAACATCATTGGTAATGGTGCTATTTTTGCATCAATATCTAAAGATGATTTATATAATTTATTGTTTTTGATACCTGATGAAAAATTGGTTATGGATTTTAATAAAGTTGTAAGTGAAATTGATGGAAAAATAAAAAATATTAGTAAGCAAATCCATAAACTCACCGAAGCCCGCGACCGCCTGCTCCCCAAACTGATGAGTGGGGAAATAGAAGTCTAACTAAAGATTGAAATATTATGCGAGATATAACAATAAAAAACTTCCGATGCTACGAAGAAAAAAGTATAGAATTTCGTCGTGGTGTAAATTTGCTGATTGGAGACAACTCTGTTGGTAAAACTTCGTTATTACATGCCTGCAATTTGGTTATGAACGCTTTTTTCTCAGGCTATAGCGATGAAAACACGATATGGATTAGTGCAGATGAAAATGATTTTAGAAATACCGGTATTACGGAGCAGCCTGTTGAAATTCTATTTCATCCGGGGGAATGGGATTTTAATACAATCTCGACACCTATAGGCGAATCATATTCTCTGGATAGAGATGTAGATTTAAAGATTGAAAAGAAGTCGAAGAAGAATTCACGGAATCTCGTTTCCGGCTTGATACCTTTAAGAGACTACGCAAGTAATCTGAAACTTTGGTCGCATATTGTATTGAAAGACAAAAGTATCCAGCAAATAAATCCTTTACCCGTTTATGCCTGTTTTACGACAGAAGATATTCATTCAGTACGTAAATTCAACAAGGATAAATTCAAGACTTATATACAGAAACCTTCTTTCGGATATTATGAGTGTTATGACTGTAGAGGTTTGTTTGAGTGCTGGATAAAACGCCTGCTTGTATTGAAAGAGGCTCAAAAAGGGGAGTTGGAAATCAATTCCGTAAGAAACGCCATTATTGATGCATTAGGACATGATGGGTGTAATATCATCAACGATATGGATATACGCCATAATGAAGGCGAGGTATATTTCAAGTTTGTTGACGGACGCGAATCAGAAGCCACATTACTTTCCGATGGTTACCGTCGTTTGGTGAACATCGTAATGGATATTGCTTTCCGTTGCGCTTTACTTAATAAATCTATGTTTGGTGACCAATGCTACAAACATACGCATGGCATCGTCATCATTGATGAGATTGATGAACATTTGCATCCGGCTTTGCAAGTCCGTGTGCTGAAAGCCTTGCAAGATACATTCCCCAAGATTCAGTTTATAGTAAGTACACATGCTCCGCTGGTTATGTCGTCAGTAGAACCAAGAAAAGATGAAAATGGTAATGACATCAATGTTGTGTATAAACTGGAATATATTGATGGGGAATACACGCATAAGGAATTGAATATCTACGGAATGGATGCTTCAACAATTATTGAAACATACATGGGACAGCCTTCGCGAGACTTGAAAGTAAATAATGATATTAAATCCATACTGGGATTAATAGATAAAGGTGATATTCAAACAGCGAGGAAATCGTTGGAAGAGTTAGAGAAGAATATTGCCAGTGGTGATCCGGAACTGACAAGAATGGAAGCATTAATCTCGTTTATGGAATAACAAGCCTTATGATTCTGATTACAAAAAATAAAGAGCCGAAAGAGTGGACTGAGTATAGAAACACTCCAGGAGTAGATTATCAGGCTATCCCAGAGTTAGTCCAATCGCTTTTGAAGGAACAGGGGTATATATGCGCCTATTGTATGCGAAGGATACCCACGAAAGATAAAATATATAAAAAAGATGGAGTAAACTTTGTCTATACTAATGAGGATCATCGTGTTGAGCACATCAAAAGCAGAGAACTACACGACGATCTAAAATTGGATTACACGAATATGGTGGTTTGTTGTCCCGGTCATATTGGAGCGCAAGATCACTGTGATAGATTAAAAGGACCAAAGGATATTTCGTTTAGTCCAATTGATAAACAATTTATTGAGACGATCAGATACAGTTCCAATGGAGAAATATCTTCAACAAATGATGTGTATAATCATGAGATGAAAGATGTTCTTAATCTGAATACAGAACTGCTGCGTAGGAATAGATTTTTAATGCTGACCGAGGTTATCAGTCAAATCAATTCAACTTGTAAAAAAGGAAAAAACTGGGATAAGAGAACTCTGGAGTTGTTTTTAAAGAAATACAGTGAAAAGCATTCCGAGAAAGACGAAGAAGGAACAAAGGAAAAGTATTATCCATATTGCGGTATCATTATTTGGTATTTACAAAAGAAACTACGTACTTTAGGTTAAAACTAATTTGAATTAAATCATGTCAACCGACTACAGCGAAGACCGACTCATACAGAAAAGTGCTGCCGAGTTAATGGAAACAGAATTGGGCTGGACTTCCATTTATGCATACGACAAAGAGGTATTGGGAGAAAACGGTACACTCGGTCGTAACAATTACCATGAAGTGTTGCTCACACACCGATTCCGACAAGCCTTGAAAAAACTGAATCCGTGGATAAACGACAAACAGATTGCTGAAGCTATAGAAAGAATGACGGAACGTATGAGCAGTCAGACTCTGATGCAGATAAACGAACAGAAATATCAGTTTATCCGTGATGGCATACCCGTAACACGTATAAAACCGGACGGTACATCGGAAGAAATAAAAGCTGTAGTCATAGATTTCGAAAATGCCGACAATAATGACTTTCTATGCGTCAGGGAACTTTGGGTTTACGGTGCCCTATATAGGCGCAGAGCGGATATTGTGGGATTTGTAAACGGCATACCATTGCTGTTTGTCGAGCTGAAGAACCACAATGTGGAAGTGGAGAATGCTTTTAACGAGAATTACCGGGACTATTTGGACACTATACCGCAGCTGTTTTATCATAATGCCTTTATCATTTTCAGTAACGGCTTGGAAGCCCGTGTCGGTACCATTGATTCGAAATGGAAATTTTTCCATGAGTGGAAACGACTTACAGAATTGGATAATGGAAACATAGAGCTTCCGACCATGCTGCGTGGTATCTGCAAGAAAGAAAATTTCCTAGACCTGCTGGAAAACTATATCTTGTATGATCACTCTGACGGAAAAACGGTGAAAATTATGGCGCGAAACCATCAGTATCTGGGAGTGAACCAGGCCATAGAGATGTATAAAAACCGTGAATATGTAAACGGAAAATTAGGAGTCTTCTGGCATACGCAAGGAAGCGGTAAAAGCTATTCAATGCTGTTCCTTGCTTGTAAGATCAGACGGAAATTCGCGGGTTCGCCAACAATTGTAATCCTGACCGACCGAGAAGAACTGAACAAACAAATCAGTGACACATTTGAGAATTGCGGTGTGCTTGGGAATGTGAAAGCTAAAAGTTTCATTGCAAGCAGTGGGGATGACCTGATAACGAAGCTGAAAGGTAATCCTTCTTTCATATTCTCCCTGATTCAGAAATTCAACAAGCCTGATGTCGAACCAATTTATCCTGACCATGATATTATTGTAATCAGTGATGAAGCGCATCGTACGCAGAATGGAGTATTCGCAGAAAATCTTCTGCATTTGTTACCTACAGCCAACCGTATTGGATTCACCGGCACACCTTTGCTACGTGATGACAATATAACTGCCAGAACTTTTGGTGGATATGTCAGTATATACGACTTCAAACGTGCCGTTGACGATAAGGCTACAGTGCCGTTATATTACGAAAACCGCGGTGAACGTTTGAAGGAACTGAAGAATCCGGAAATCAACGAAGAAATTGCTGCCGTTCTGGAACAGGCTGGCGAAATTGATGCTTCGCAACAGGCGAAACTGGAACGTGAATTTGCCAAAGAGGTACATTTGCTGACGGCACCAAAACGTCTCAGAATTGTTGCGCAGGATTTTGTGCGCCATTACAGTGATTTGTGGACTTCGGGAAAGGCAATGGTGGTGTGTTATAACAAGGTGACTTGTGTACGCATGTATAACTATGTCCAGGAATATTGGCAGAAGGAAATAGAGGCATTGGAAAAACAGATATCCAAATCCATGTATCAGCAAGAAGTACAGGAACTGAAACGTAAACTGGAATGGATGCAACAAACGGAAATGGCAGTTGTCGTATCGCAAGAGCAGAACGAAATACAGACATTCCGGAAATGGGGACTTGACATTTTGCCGCATCGCGAAAAGATGGAAAAACGCGAGCTTGACAAAGAGTTCAAAAATACAGAGAATCCATTGCGTGTGGTATTTGTCTGTGCAATGTGGCTAACTGGATTTGATGTGAAGTCGCTTTCATGCCTTTATATTGACAAACCCATGAAAGCCCATACGTTGATGCAGACCATCGCACGTGCAAATCGTGTGGCTGACGGTAAAGACAATGGCTTGATCATAGATTATATAGGAATTGTAAAGGCTCTTCGTAAAGCATTGGCAGATTATACAGCCAGTCCGGAAGGTGGGGTCGGTGGCAATGATCCGACAATTGACAAACAGGAACTGATTAAGCATGTGGCAGAGACAATCTCTGCGGCTGCTGCTTTTCTTAAAGAACATGATTTTGAACTGCAGGAACTGATTGATGCAGATACATTCTTGAAATTGTCGTTGCTGAGAACAGGGGCAGACGCTGTATGTGAACCGATTGAAATACGTAAAAGCTACTGCACATACATCACTACTTTGCTGAAATTATGGAAGTTCCTCGACCGTGATGATATCACGCAGGAAATGAAGCAGAGCAAGGATGCACTTGAGGCAATCTATAAAGAACTGCAGAAAAAACGCAAACATGCTGACATCACTAATCTAAGCGTGGCGATTAATGCCATTGTTGATGAGCATTTGGAACCGGATGCTGACAGTATAGTAGCGGAAAGTGCTTCGAACCGTCGTTTTGATATCAGTAAAATCGACTTTGATTTACTCAGGCGGGAGTTTGCAAAAAAGAGAGAAAAGAATTTGATAATGAAGGATATCCAGGAATTACTGCAGGAACGTATTGTTCAGATGATGGCAGCTAATCCTTCCAGAATCAATTTCTACGAGAAGTATCAGGAAATCATTCACAACTATAATGCTGAACAGAATAGGGCAAGCATTGAAAAGACTTTTGAAGATTTGATACACCTTACAGAAGAGTTGTCGGAAGAAGAAAAGCGTTACATCAGAGAGGGATTTGAAAATGATGAACAGCTTTCTTTGTACGACGTATTGTTTAAAGACGATTTGTCAAAAGAAGATATCAAAAAGTTGAAGAAGGTAGCTAAAGACTTATTGGGTAAAATAAAGTCTATGCTGAAAACAATGGATCATCCGTTTGACAAACAGGAAACAAAAGCTTCTATTGTTATTGCAATAAGGGATTTACTATGGCAAGAACTACCTGAAAGTTATTCAGATGAAAGCATTACTTATTATCGTGATGCTGTGTTTAATTATATCAGCCAACGATATGGTGGGGTAGCCTGAATATTTAAATTTAATTTTCACCACAGATTATTCCGATTATTATATACTCAAGTTTCGGCTTTACCGAATTGAAAATCAACAAAGCCAAACTTGCAGAAAGTTAAAGAAGTTATCGCCCGTTAAGCGGGTTTAGGAGTTAAAGGCCAATAGATTTTATGGGTAATTCCTCCTTTATGGAACTTTCGGCTTTAACTTCTAACGCTGCGAAGCAAAGTAATAACTTCTATAACTCCTTAACTTCCCAAAGAATCGTAAATCCGGAACTTGAATTATTTTATTACCCCTTCCGGATACTGCATCGTCACACAGTGCAGCGACCCATGCTGGCGGATGAGTGCCTGGCAGTCGATGCCTACGATTTCGTAGCCGGGGAAGGCTTCCTGCAAGACTTCGGCGGCACGGCGGTCGTTGGCCGGCTGGTTGTAGGTAGGGTAGAGCACTGCATCGTTCATGATGAGGAAGTTGGCATAAGTGGCGGGCAGGCGTTCGCCGTCGTCAATAACGGGATCGGCCATGGGCAAAGGAAGCAGGCGGTAAGGCTCTCCTTGCAGGGTGCGGAACGTCTTCAGCTGTTCTTCCATCAGGCGGAGGGCTTCGTAGTGCTCGTCCTGAGAGTCGGTGCAACGTACATAGGCAATGGTATCGTTCGGACAGAGACGAGCCAGGGTATCAATGTGGCTGTCGGTGTCGTCGCCGGCCAGGTAGCCGTGGTCGAGCCAGAGAACCTGTTGCACGTGGAAGGTGTTGCGGAGGTATTCCTCTATCTCCGTTTGCGACATCTGTCCGTTGCGGTTGGGCGAAAGCAGGCACTCGGAGGTGGTGAGCAGTGTGCCACACCCGTCGCTTTCGATGGAACCACCTTCGAGGACGAAGCCCAGACGATTGACATACTTGCCGCAGAGTGCTCCGGCTTCTGTCAGACGGCGGGTAATAAGATTGTCTTTGTCCGATGCAAACTTCAGACCCCAACCGTTGAACTTGAAGTCGAGCAGGGCAGGGCCGTCTGTGCCGAGTAAGGTGATGGCACCGTGGTCGCGTGCCCACGTGTCGTTGGTAGGGCACTGCACCAGGCGAACATTGTTCATGTTGACACGTTCGGCTATCTGTTTGCTGACGGCTTCGGGTTCGGGGGTGACAATCAGCAACTGTTCGCGGGCTGCTATTTCGCGGGCGATGCAGACGAAGCATTCCTGTACTTCGTCGAGCATGTATGCCCAGTCGGTAGCAGCGTGTGGCCAAGTCAGTTGTACACCGCTTTGCGGAGCCCATTCGGCAGGCAGATATGGTTTCTGTATTTTAGAGTGATTGGTTTCGGATTTCATACTGTTTTCAGTTGACATGTAGTGATGGATAATGATGAATGGATGCACGACGGGGGAACCCGTGTGAATCCTGTATGATACGCGTTATGCCTTCGGCTTGCGGTCGAAGAACGGATTTTTGGACGATGCGCTGACGGGGATGGCGAACACGGTGGCACAATCTTTTAGCCATCCCAGTTGCTGGGCGGCCAGACCGGCAGAGAACATGACACGTGTATCGACCCGCAAATCGGCAGCTGTAGCACAGGCTGAACCGATGGCGATACCTACGTCTACCGTATTCAGGGCACAGGGTACGCCTTCGGGGCGGGAAGCACAGGTCGGGAAGCCGCAATGACCACAGTTAAGTCCTTGCGCGCACGCGCGCGTACCTATTATTATTATACACTCGGCTTGCAGGATGTTGTCGGCATCGCGCAGGAAGAACTTCATACCGTTCTCTTCGGCCATGGCAATCATCTTGTCGGAAAGCTTCCGGATGTCATCGTCGGTAACCAAAGCTATTTCGATAACGTCGATGCCTTTCCCTTTAGGGGCGGTGCGGGCGGCGGTCATCATCTGTCGGGCCACGTGGAGTATGTGTTCGTGGCGGCAGTCACGTTCGTTCTGTATCATAATCTGTTGTTTGTTGAATTAATTAGTTCAGGACAAAGATAGCATAAAAAAATATTAGTATTATCTTTGTGCAATAAGAAAGATGAGTTTAGAACATGTTACAGATCGAAAATGCCAGCATAGCTTATGGTGACAGAGTGCTCTTTTCAGGTTTCAACTTGGAGTTGGGTTGTGGAGAAATGGCAAGTATTTCAGGACCTTCGGGTTGTGGGAAAACGTCGTTGCTGAATGCTGTGCTGGGTTTCGTACCTTTGCGGGAAGGGCGTATAACGGTGAATGGCATGCTGCTGGAGAGAAATACGGTCGATCATATCCGTAAGCATACGGCATGGATTCCGCAAGAACTGGCTCTGCCGTCAGAATGGGTCAGGGAGATGGTGAGGCTGCCGTTCGATTTGAAGGCAAACCGGGTGGCACCTTTCTCGGAAGAACGTCTGTTTGCCTGCTTTGAGGAACTGGGATTGGAACGCAGACTGTACGAAAAGCGGGTGAACGAGATTTCGGGCGGACAACGGCAACGGATGATGATAGCTGTAGCCGCCCTGATGAACAAGCCGCTGATGGTGGTGGATGAACCGACGTCGGCTCTTGATGCGGAAGCAACAGGCAGAGTGCTCGGTTTTCTGCATCGGCAGGCAGAGAAGGGAAGTGCTATATTGGCAGTTTCGCACGATGAAGTGTTTACGGCCGGATGTCAGAAACAGATAGTAATGAAGTAAAAAGATAGTGAAGAAAAAGAAATGATGGAAGTAGGGACGATTGATATTTCATATTCCAGTCTGTGCATCGGGCTTTTGCTGCTTTTGATTCCTTTGTTTTATATCTGGAAATTCAAGACGGGGCTGTTGCGTGCTACTGTTGTAGGTACGGCGCGGATGATTGTGCAGCTGTTTCTTATTGGCATGTATCTGAAATATCTTTTTTTATGGGATAATCCGTGGATTAATTTCTTGTGGGCTGTTGTCATGATTCTGGTGGCATCGCAAACAGCCTTGGCACGTACCGGGCTGAAGAAAAAGGTTCTGTTGATGCCTATATCCGTAGGGTTTCTGTGTAGCGTAGTGTGCGTAGGCATGTACTTCATCTGTATCGTTCTGCGTCCGGACAATGTGTTCAGTGCCCGTTATTTTGTTCCGATATTCGGAATATTGATGGGCAACATGCTGTCGAGCAATGTAATAGCTTTGAATACTTATTATAGCGGACTGAAACGGGAGGAGCAGTTGTACCGCTATCTGCTGGGCAATGGCGCTACCCGGGCCGAGGCACAGGCTCCGTTTATCCGTCAGGCCATAATCAAGTCGTTCAGTCCGCTGATTGCCAACATTGCCGTGATGGGACTGGTGGCCTTTCCGGGAACGATGAGCGGACAGATTCTGGGAGGAAGCAGTCCGAACGTAGCCATTAAATATCAGATGATGATTATGGTGATCACTTTCACTGCTTCGATGCTTTCGCTGATGATTACTGTTTCGCTGGCTTCACGCAGATCGTTCGACGCATACGGCAAACTGCTGGACGTGATGAACCGGAAGTGAAATGCTTACCAGCTACGGATTTATCTTCCTTCTCTTTTGACTTTGGACTGTGCTGGTGCAATGGCCGGTATGGCAATGGAATCGTTTGTCGCCTGTTTTTTCTGCTTTCTTCTTTGCAGCCATTTGTTCCAGAAGAAAAGTTCGTTCCATTTGTTGAAGTCCTTTTTGAAGATGATGCCGATGCCCTGTGTCGTCAGGTTGGTTTTGGTGTAATAACGGTCGTTTGTCTCGTTGTAGGCTTTCAGACGGATATCGCCTGAACGGTTGACAAGCCATTCGGCGTCAAAGTCGCCGACAAAGTTGGTATTGGCCAAAGGATTGTCGCGATAGCCGAAGTTACCGTTGATAAGCAACCGGTTATTCAGCAATTGTCCCGAAAGCATGGTTTCGAACTCAACATCCGTCCAGCCCTTTTCTCCGGTACTGAAGTTGGTGCCGAAGTTCCAGTTGTTGCTGTTGATGATGTGTGACAGGGCATTGTTCAGCTGTCCCGACAAGGTTGAGGAGAGCACACTGGACATCATATCGGAATTCTGGGTTCCATCGACATTTTCAGGAGAAAACTTTCCGATGCTGAGAAGATAAAGAATCTGCATGTTCATTTGTTCGTCGGTAGGAATGTAGTTGCGTACCAATGCCTGGACTTCGTCGCGTTCGTTGGGCAACTCCAGTCCCAGTTTGATGTCGGGAGAAGTAAGCTGGCCGGTCAGGTTCATGAGGCAGTTTACTTTGACATTGGTCTGGTCGACATAGGCACTTGCGTTTGAAATCAGGTCGTTCAGTGAAGCTGAGTTGACAGTATAGCTGGCGCTGATGTCAAGCGTCGCATTCAGCGGTGAACCGTTGAAAGTGATGGTACTTCCGTCTTTAATGATAAAGTCTTTTCGGATGACTTCCTGAAGACTGAACTTATATATTCCCTGATTGATCCGGTAACTGCCAAACATCCGGACATCGCCTTTATTATAGAACTCGGTCCGTATGTTTCCACTTCCTCTGCCACTGATGTAATCTCCGGCAACCGGGTCCATAATAATTTTCATAGTGGCTTCCGGAGTCGCGTCTACCAGGAGGTTCAAGTGAATATCGGTTTCGTTTTCTTCCTCTTCCTGCTCCATTTCTTTTTGAGCCAGTTCGTAAGCCGAAAGAAGCAGGGTATCCTGCAAGACAGCACGTCGTGGAGTTTTGTCCACAAACTTGATGAACTGGCTGCTGGCAGCAGACGAAACATAGTCCTTTATGTAGGTAAAGCTGGAATTCCGGTTGGTAGTCATGGCTACGTCAATATTGACTCCGTCCAGCTGATTGCCCGATATGGTAGCGTTGCCGGTTCCATAAATAGTACCATAGAAAGGAAAGTCATGCGATTCACGCGTATTCATGACCAGCATGTTGTTGACAGAAAAATTGAACCTGTATCTCAGGTTCTTGAAATGCTCGTAGCGCAACTCTCCACTCATGCGACCTTCATGTCCCTGAGTATCATAAATCCGGTTGTTGTTGAAAGTCAATCCGTCGGGAGTGATCAGAATACTGTCTTTCAGCGAGAATGTAGTATTAAGAACTTCTACTTTCATGGATGCGTCGCCAGTCACACGGCCGTCCATCGTGAGAGCCTTGAATTTCCCATAGAAATGTACGTTTCCGCTGACACGCCCGTTGAATTCGGGCGTAATGCTATTCATATAATGATGGACGAATTTCAGGTTTGTGTTATGAGCTTCTATTTGGAGGTCAAGGGCACTAGTAGGCTTTAGCGGATATATGAATCCGTATACATGGCTTTGTGCTATCTCTTGTTCGCGGATATGTGCATCCAGATAAATACCCTTTATGTCGTGGTGCCATTTGCCCTGAATATCAGCATCTCCAAGCAGACCGTCGTTTAATCCGAAATTTCGGATATGAAGGTTGGTACTCATAACCGGCTGTTTCAGTACGCCATTGGCGTAAGCCTGGCCAGTGGCTTCTCCTTTGAAGTTGACGTTCAGTGCGGCAATGTCGAAGACATAGCCAATATTGATTTTCTTCAGGTCGAGGCGGACGGTATCCTGAGGCGAGTCGGACAGTATGCCATTGATGCGCAGATAGCGTTCTTTATGGGTGAAGCGGAATTCGTTGATGTGCACTTTCCCTGAATCAACTACAATCTGTGACGGATGTATTTTCCAAAGTGTATCGTTGAGAATGATATCAGTGGGCTGTACATTTATAATAGTAGTAAGAGGCGATGCAGCTTGGGGGGTTCTTGACCTGGAACGGCGCTGTTTAGTGCTTGCAGGAGTTTCGCTTTTTTGCTGTCGGATGAATTGGGCTATGGCTGAAAGTTGTCCGCTGTAAGTCACTTTGCTGCTGTTTCCCCAATTTAAAATAGTTTGTATACTATCGTTTTGGGCTTTGGCGTCGACAGACAGATTGACCGAGCCGGCAGACTTACGATTGGTAAACCTGATTCTGGTGTGGAACTGGTCGCCTGGGTTTTCACACAATATCATACCCGATTCGAAGAACTTGTCTTCATAGCGAAAGCGTGGGAAATAGCCTTCTATACGTATGCGTTGTGCTTTGTCGTTAAAATACCCTTTTAATGTAGAGTGCGTATATAGTTTCAGGGGGATTTGAAATACAGTAGATAATAGCTCGGTATCGAACAGATGCAGATCGAAATAGAAATTGTTTTCGGTTTCAATCGTTTTTCTGTCAGGCAGAATAAGAGCCGGTACATACTTGCGCATGATGTTGAGCACACTGGCCGGTAGTGTGCGATATGAGTAATCGCCTTCAATGTTGCCTTTGAGGAAACTGGATGTTATGTTTAGACTTTTGTTATGTTCGTCTTTCTGAGTAGCTGTCAGTTTCAGGTTTTGCATGAAATAGTTTTTGTCAGGACTGACAAAAGTCAAGCTGTCTACATTGATTTCTCCCTTCATTTCATCGATAGATCCTCCCGTAAAATCAGCTTTTACCTTTACGGCAACTTCGGTGTTCTTATATTTCGAGGTTAAATGAAGGTTGTTGGGACGGAAGTTGCTGATATCTGCACTGAAGTTGAATGTTGGATTTTTGCTGGCAATATTGACATTTCCGTTTAGTTGGAGAAATATGTTAGGGTCGTCCAACGCAATTTTACCATTAAATCCTCCTTGTTTGTATTCTCCGTCTAATGTTATATTTTCGTAGGTATATCCGCTATAATCGGCAGATGCGATCAGCCCTTGCATATTGACAGACGGATAGAGCTGGTTGCGATGGTTTCCATTAACTTTTAAGTCGAGAGTAATTTTTCCCATTTTATTATTCCCTATCATTTTGCCAAGTTCGAAATTTTTTGTTTTTACAGAACCGGAATAGGAAATGTTGTTTTGTTCTTTATTGAGTGTAAGTTTTAAGTCGCTGTGGATGGTACCTAAATTGGTCCGTACTTGTCCGTAGGTTACTAGGTCTGTAAAGTAGCCGGATATTTCGCCTTGAAATGCAACAAACCCCATGTTTTTGAATATAGGACTGAGATTGAGCTCTTTCTTATTAAAATTTCTGGTGAAAAAGTTGAGTCCCTCTGAATCGGCATATAGGTTGGTAAGATGACCGAAAACTAATGCATTGTGTGGCTGAGACAGGTTTTGTAATGACAAGTCTCCTTTAAGGTAGAAATGATTGCCCGATGAAATAGATATATATGGACACTCTAATTGATTGATACTCCCGTTAATATCTAATTCTAACTGAAGCTTTTCTTTAAACTCTTTAAACGCTGGAACAAAAGGTGCGATATCTTGCAATGTTATGCTAGAAGGCAGAATACGAAAAGAGAAATCAACTTCATCCGCAAAGTTTTTAAATGCACTGAGACTATCGTATTGCATTTGTATGGTGTCCATGGCCAAGGCTGTGTTAGGCAAATCGACATGAAAATCTTCAATGCTCATTTTATGGTCATTGGCAATCAACTTCAGACTTAACTTTTTCAATTCGAAGCCAGAGTTGGCTTCTTCTACACTCATGCGCTTGATTGCGGCATTGATAGAATCGTTCTGTATGGCTTTTAATGAAATATTGGCTATGATATTTTGCAATTGGATACGTTGTGGATTAAATTTTCCCGGTGTGTCCTGTGCGGAAAGTACATTATAGGATAATTTCCCTCGCCGTATCAGCACTGAGTTGATACGAAGGTTCAAGTTGGATTCTTTTTTGATACTGTCCTTGGGGGCAAAAGCATCTAATACAAACTGAAAATTAGGTTTGGCATCAGGGGTTTCTTTTTCCAAGGAAATGTTGAATCCAAAGAGTTGTACGTTGCTGATGGATATTTTCCCTTTCAGCAAAGGAATTATGTCGAATTTGGCGGAAAGACGTGCCACTTTTAACATTTCCTTTCCAGATTGGTCATTTAAAAGAAGATCTTCGATAATGATACGATTAAGTAGTCCGATGTCTATCTTCTTGATAGTCATTTTACTACCCAATTGGGACGAAAGCTCTTTTGCAACAATAGACGACAACTCCTGCTGAATAGAAGGCAGATTCAGCAAGAGAATAGTCCCGATATACAAAGTTAATATGATACCAAGAACCCAACGTACTATCCTTTTAACTTTCTTGATGAGCGGTTAATTATTCTGTTCGGCCAACAAAAATATAAAATAAAACGTTATCCTTCCTACTTTTATCATTACTTTTGCAAGGTTTAAACGTAAATAAACACTATGAGTACAGTAATTTTAGGAATAGAATCTTCGTGTGACGATACATCGGCTGCGGTTATCAAAGATGGTTATTTACTTTCGAATGTAATAGCCAGTCAGGCTGTCCATGAAGCTTATGGAGGAGTAGTTCCGGAATTGGCTTCGCGCGCACATCAGCAAAATATTGTTCCAGTGGTGCATGAGGCATTAAAGCGGGCTGGAGTGACAAAAGAAGAATTAAGTGCTATCGCCTTTACGAGAGGGCCGGGTTTGATGGGCTCTTTATTGGTGGGGGTATCTTTTGCAAAAGGATTTGCCGCTTCGTTAGGAATTCCAATGATAGATGTTAATCATTTGACAGGTCATGTTTTGGCTCATTTTATTAAAGTCGAAGGTGAAGAATCGGAGCAACCTGATTATCCCTTCTTATGCCTGCTGGTATCTGGAGGAAACTCGCAGATTATTTTAGTAAAAGCCTATAATGACATGGAAATATTGGGGCAGACTATTGACGATGCTGCCGGTGAAGCTATTGATAAATGTTCGAAAGTGATGGGTCTGGGTTATCCGGGCGGTCCTATTATTGATAAACTGGCACGCCAAGGAAATCCGAAAGCATTTAGTTTCAGCAAACCTCATATACTAGGGTTGGATTACAGTTTCAGCGGACTGAAAACATCTTTCCTTTATTCTTTGCGCGACTGGATTAAAGATGATCCGGATTTTATAGAGCACCATAAGACAGATCTGGCAGCTTCATTGGAGGCTACTATTGTAGATATATTGATGGATAAGCTGCGCAAGGCTGCTAAACAATATAATATAAAGGAAGTTGCTGTTGCCGGTGGAGTGTCGGCTAATAATGGCTTGCGGAATGCTTTTCGTGAACATGCTTCAAAATATGGATGGAAGATATTTATTCCAAAATTCAGTTATACGACAGATAATGCAGCGATGATTGCCATTACAGGCTATTTTAAATACCAGGATAAGGATTTCTGTCCGATGGAAGCGCCTGCATATTCGCGTGTAACATTGAAATGACAAGAAAAAGAACTGTATAATTAGTAAGATATGAAACTGGAGGAGGAAATAGGAAAGCTGTTGATTGCGAATAATCTCTCCCTTTCCACCGCAGAAAGTTGTACGGGAGGAGGAGTTGCGGCACTGATTACATCGGTACCAGGCAGTTCTGTATATTTTAAAGGAGGTATTGTGGCGTATGACAATGAGGTAAAAAAGAATCTGCTTGGAGTATCTCCTGAGACATTGTCTGCGTATGGTGCAGTAAGTCGTGAAACAGTGATTGAAATGGCAAAAGGTGCGATGAATAGGCTGAAAACTGACTGTGCAATTGCTACTTCGGGGATTGCCGGTCCGGGAGGCGGAACAGCGGAAAAACCGGTGGGACTGGTTTATATCGGCATTGCATTTGAAGGAAGTGTATATGCGGCACGTTTTCAATTTACGGGCAGCCGTGAAGAAATCCGAAGACAGGCAGCCGGCGAGGCACTGGCACTGGCACTTGGGGTCGTTTCAGAATAAATGTACAGGAAGCTGTAATATAGTTTCAAAATAAAAACAAAATAAAAACTTTACATACTGGGATAGATTGTGATAAAATGTGATTATGCAAATATTCCAGTATTTTTTATGCAATACACGAATATTTGTTCGTTTTTTGCTTGACAGCCTAAGTGAAATAGTGTATATTAATCACAACGAACAGATGTTCAATTACGGCAGGACAGGAAATTATCAGAAGGAAGGAAGAATGCAAACAACCTGTTCCGTAGAGTTTGCGCTGTAGAAGTTCTACAGCAGGTATGAATTTATGGCAAGTGATGAGAAGTTAAAAGCGCTGGATGCAGCGATATCTAATATTGAGAAGCAGTTTGGTAAAGGTTCTATTATGAAATTGGGAGAAAGACCAGCCGTTGATGTTGAACCCATTCATTCTGGTTCCTTACTATTGGATCAGGCTTTAGGTATCGGAGGATATCCGAAAGGTCGTATTATTGAAATCTATGGACCAGAATCCAGTGGTAAAACGACCCTTGCTTTGCATGCGATTGCGGAAGTACAAAAGCAGGGAGGGCGTGCGGCTTTTATCGATGCAGAAAATGCCATCGATCCTGTCTATGCCCGTAATTTAGGCGTCGATATTGAAGAACTGATCTTATCGCAACCCGATTCTGGAGAACAAGGTTTAAACATCATGAATATGTTAGTCGATAGTGGTGCTGTAGATTTGGTCGTTATTGATAGTGTGGCTGCACTTGTACCGCAAGCTGAATTAGATGGAGAAATGGGCGATTTACAAGTTGGTGCCCAAGCTCGTATGATGTCAAAAGCTATGCGTAAATTAGCTGGCATTATGAACCATAACGAATGTACGGCTATTTTCATTAACCAATTGCGTGAAAAAGTTGGAGTGATGTATGGAAACCCAGAAACAACACCTGGTGGTAGAGCCCTTAAGTTTTATGCTTCAGTTCGTCTAGATATTCGTAAAGCCGATGTCATTAAGAATGGTTCAGATATGATTGGAAATAAAGTTCGTGTTCGTGTTGTGAAAAACAAGGTGGCACCGCCATTTAAGACGGCAACTTTAGAAATTATCTATGGGGAAGGAATTTCCTATATTTCTGAATTGATTGATCTTTGTGTAGATGCCGATATCATCCATAAGAGTGGTTCATGGTTTAGCTACGAAGGTGAAAAGATTGGTCAAGGTCGTGATTCGGTAAAGAAATATTTGAAAGAACATCCAGAATTCCAGGGATTATTGGAACAACGTTATCAAGAATTTCAAAATCAACCAAAGGAAGTAGATGAATAATCTACTCCTTTTTAGAAAGAGGAAAATTATGCAATATAGTGATTGTAGAAAACCAGTCGTCTTTGTGATTGATATGGTAAATGGCTTTATTAAAGAAGGGGCTTTGCACGATGAAAGAATCGCCGACATCATTCTATCGATTCAAAAATTATTGGATGCTTTGGCTTGTCGCAATGTTTTTGTCTGTGATAATCATCCCCCTCATACGCGTGAATTTGAAACGTTTCCGAAGCATTGTGTGATTGGAAGTGAAGAAGCGGAAGTCGTTGATGAATTAAAACCTTATGTGAAATCATGGATTTCCAAGAACAGTACCAATACCTTCCATGCCCAAGCTTTCCAAGAATTTCTCCAAGAAGACTTGGATTATTATCAAGATATTGTTGTGGTGGGTTGTTGCACAGATTTATGCGTTTTACATTTTGTCTTAACTTTGCAGACTTGGTTAAATGAACATAATAAAAAAGAATATCGCATTATTGTTCCGAAAAATTGTACGGAAACGTACGATATTCCTGAGATTCATCCAGCATCTAAGTGGAACCAAGTGGCTTGGGATATGATGCAAATGAATGGGGTTTGTGTTGTAGATCAACTAGTTGACTAGTTTTCCTTCGATCATACATTCAATGATGGGAAAGATATTATTTTGAATGGTATTGTCGTAGAGCATACGGTGTTTTCCGCCATCAAAGAGAATTAATTGGTGCTTGCAAGAAAGTTTCTTGCAGGCATTTTTTGATGAGGAAATAGGAATCACTTCATCATCCAGACCATGCAGTAATAGAACCGGGCAACTTACTTCGGCAATTGATTCTTTATATGTGCTTACAATATTTGTAAATGCCAGAGTCTGCTGGCTGCTTGGTTTATTGGATTTGGTTTCCGTACTGGCCATTTTTTTAACCATCTTGATACCTTGATTGAGAACTTTTTGTACATTGAGATATTCAAAAGCAGGGGCAACGAGAATGAGCTTTTCGACAGGGAAAATCGTTGCCAGATAACTGGCGATGACTCCACCCATTGAAAAACCAATGAGAATGACTGGACCCCCTTGTTGGGTGATTTCTCTCATCTGTCTTTCACAACGGGCTATCCATTCTTTTTCGTTGGCATCGCTTGGATTATTGACATCATAGATATCAAATTGAACAACTTTGTATTTTTTATGGAAATAGTCTTTTAAAGGATCAAATTCAGTATGTAGTCTTTGTCCAAAGCCATGAATGGTCACAATGACAGGACGTTTTTTACGTTGCAGTAGAAACATAGAAATTCCTCTTTTCTTTCGCAAATATTATAACGAAAAGACCGATTAACTTCTATAAGATTGACGCGATTTAGTTTATAATGGAGGCATGAAGGCAACCCTGATTATTAAAAATATAGAAAATTTATACACCTGTGATAAAGATTTTACGGTTCTATCGCATTGTTTTATAGCTTTGCATCACGATAAAATCATTGATATTAGCACAGGTTCTTTTACGCAGTGGCTTGATCCAGCTACTGCGGTGATTGACGCACGTGGGGAATGTGTTGTCCCAGGCTTTATTGATTGCAGCTACAAGGGCTTTTTTCATGTCCGCTTGGGCGATCAATTGCGGGAGGATCATTCGGCTTTATATGCGATGAAAATGAATGGGATCTTAACTTTATGCACCGATCAATCCCGCCTGCAAAGACGTGATTTGACCCAAGATGTATTCTATTCGAAAAAGGTGACGAAGCTACCTGTTTTAGAAACGCAAATGTTTATGGAAAAGCCCCAACCACCTTTTTTAATGTCTTGTGGGTTTGGAAAGCCAAACTCTTATGTTTACAGTTTTCAACCCATGATCTATCAACTGTTTAATGGCTGGAATATGCCAAGCCAGCCTTTATTAGAAGCCATCACTTCGCTTGCGGCAAAAGAGTATGGATTAGCTGACCGTGGTAGTATTGAAGTTGGAAAATTGGGCGATTTATTAGTTCTTCAAGTTCCTACGATTGAACATTATTTTCAAACTTTAGGTCGTCCTTTGATTCATCGCATGATTAAAAATGGGATTCCTTTTTATCCGCATTGGATCGTATGTTAGAAAAAATCTATATGGGCTCTAAATTATCTGAATAAGGGGATGCATTGACTTTTCCTTGATTGATGCCGTATAATTTTAACTAAATTGACGAAGAAGAGTAGAGTATATATACCCGATCCTATTAGAGAGTTCTGCTGGTGGAAATGAACAGGAAGAAGGATATAGAAGATGGACTTGGAGTCGTGTGGCTGATAGGTAAGTCATGACGGATGCGCCCGTTATCGCGTTAGAGTATATTTGTACTTTCTGAGGTAAGATAAGTGATTATCTTATAAAAATAGGTGGTAACACGTTAGTTTCGCTTTCGTCCTATAGGTCGAAAGCTTTTTTTATGGAGAGGAGACTTTGACTATGATTCGTTTGGAACATGTATCAAAAACATTTCAAACTAAAACAAAAGAAGTACATGCGGTAAAAGATGTAAGCCTGGAAATCGAACAAGGCGAGATTTTTGGTATTATCGGTTTCTCTGGTGCCGGAAAATCGACGTTGGTTCGTTGTATTAACTTACTCGAACGACCTGAATCTGGTGCCGTATATCTAGAAGATAAGAATTTATTGGATTGTTCAAAAAGTGAGTTGCGTGTCGAACGTCAAAAGATGGGGATGATTTTTCAAAACTTTAATCTAATGCGTTCGCGTACAGTGTATGACAATATCGCTTTACCATTAAAACATTTAAAGTGGCCTAAGGAAGCTATTGAAAAACGGGTAAATGAATTGTTGGATCTTATTGATCTACAAGAACGAAGAGATTCTTACCCAAGTCAATTATCGGGTGGACAGAAACAGCGGGTTGCGATTGCGCGAGCTTTGGCTAATGAACCAAAGGTCTTATTATGTGATGAAGCAACCAGTGCTCTAGATCCTCAAACTACCCAAACCATTTTGGATTTGATTAAAGAAGTAAATAAGAAACTTGGTTTGACGGTTGTGATTATTACCCATGAAATGGCGGTTGTAAAAGAGGTTTGTGATCATGTGGCAGTTATGGAAGATGGTCGTGTTGTCGAACAGGGCGATATTGTTTCCGTATTTACCAATCCGCAACAAGAAGTGACGAAGAACTTTATTAATACGACAAACAATTCACGTAAAATCGATGAATTGATTGCCAATAACCATGCCCTTGTACAATTGAAAGAAAATCAAATGTTGGTGCACTTGCAGTACCAAAGTGCCAATACTTCGGATCCGGTTATTTCAACCGTGAGCCGCAAATACAATGTTGATATCAATTTAGTCTTTGCGAATGTTGAAATTGTGCATGATTGCCCAATTGGTCAAATTGAAGCAATCTTTACAGGTACAGATGCAGATATTAAGAGTGCTTTACAATTCTTCCGTGATGGAGGCGTGAAAGTAGAGGTGATGAAACGTGGCAAGTTTATTTCCTAATGCAGTGATGTATGCAGATGAATTTCCCAAAGCCATTATTGATACCTTATATATGTTGATTGTCAGTGGTTTTATTTCTGCTGTCATTGGTATCTTTTTAGGAGTGATTGTCGTGGTTACGCGCAAAGGTGGAATTTTAGAGAACAAGGTTGTTTTTTGGATTTTAGATAAAATTATCAACTTATTCCGTTCCATTCCTTTCATTATTTTGGTTCCAACTGTATCGGTTTTAACCCGTCTGATCTGTGGGTCAACCATTGGTATGCAGGCAGCCTTGGTACCTTTAGTCATTGGTACGGCCCCTTTTATTGCTCGTCAGATGGAAACCGCAATCATGGAAATTGATGCAGGTATTATTGAAGCAAGTTTATCAATGGGACTTAGCCCATGGGAAATTATCTTTAAAGTGTTATTACGGGAAAACATTCCTGGTATGATTCGCGGCATTACCATTTCAATGATTGCCTTAGTTGGACAAATTGCCATTGTTGGTACCATTGGAGCTGGTGGTCTTGGAGATATGGCAATTCGTTATGGTTTATATCGTTCTATGAGCGATGTTACCTTTGTGATCATTGTTTTGATTCTTTTAATCATTACGGTGATTCAAATTGCGGGCGATGCTATTGTTCGTAAGGTAACTCACTAGTTATAAAAAATATTTATAACTAGTATTAAATTTATAAATTATTCAAATAGATTCGAACATGGTAGAGTATAGCCAAGTTAGAAAAGGAGATAAAGATTATGAAACTTAGTAAATTAGTCAAAGTAGTTGCTTCTGCAGGTTTGGCTTTGTCTTTAGTAGCAACAGGGACAGTGAATACATCTGCAAAAGAAACTAAAACATTGGTCGTAGGAGCTACGACAAGTCCACATGCAATTATCTTAAAGCATGTTAAGAAAGAATTTGAAAAACAAGGATACAAATTGGAAATCAAAGAATTCTCTGATTATCCACAAATTGACCCATCTACAACAGACGGATCTTTGGATGCCAACTATTTCCAACATCAACCTTATTTAACGTCTTATAATAAGGATGCAAAATTGAAAAAAGGTGACGATGGATATCTTGTATCCGCAGGAAAAATTCACTTTGAACCAATGGGAATCTATGCTGGAAAGAGCAATGATCTAGATAACATTCCAGATGGTGCACAAGTTGCGATTCCAAATGATGCTTCCAATGAAGCTCGTGCCTTATTGTTATTGAAAGACAAAGGTTTAATTACCTTAGATGACAGTGTAAAAGTCACTTCTACAAACGTTACTTTAAAACAAGTTACTTCAAACCCTCACAACTTAGATATCGTTGAAATGGACGGTGCGCAGATTGCTTCTAAATTGCCAGACGTTGATTTTGGAATCATCAATGGTAACTATGCATTGGATGCAAAAGTTACTGATAGCTTATTAGCTAGTGAAGCAAGTGATGGAGAAGTTGCTAATACATATGGTAATGTCATTGCAGTGAAAGAATCTAACAAGAACAACAAAGCCGTTAAAGCTTTAGTTAAAATCTTAAAATCTGATAAGACAAAAGAATGGATCAAGACAAAATTTAAAGGTTCTGTATTACCAGTTGAATAGAGTGTAGAAGATCTTCAGAAATGAAGGTCTTTTTCTATGGGTGTGTTATCATAAGAGTATGTCAAATATCACAAAATTAGCATTGGAAGATGCCTTAAAAAAACAATTGATGAAAAAGCCATTAGACAAGATCACAATCAAAGATCTTACTGAAGAGCTGGGAATTAGTCGTATGTCTTTTTACTACCATTTCAAAGATATTTATGACTTAGTAGAATATGCCTGTGTGCATGATGCCAAACAAGCCCTGCAGGAAAATCGTACCTACGATACCTGGCAAGAAGGTTTGACTTCTATTTTTGATGCGGTGCTTTTAAATAAACCATTTATTTTAAATGTTTATCATACCGTTCCCAGAGAAAATGTCGAACGATTCTTATTTGTGATGGTAAAAGATTTGTTGCTGAAGGTGATTGAAGAAAAAACGCAAGGGACAAAACTCACCCAAAATCAAATTGACTTTATAGCCAGCTTCTACAAATACAGCTTTGTAGGAATTATGTTGGACTGGATTGGCCAGGGAATGAGTGAAGATTACCATGAAATTGTCTATGATATGGCTTGTACATTGCATGGTTCGATTGATTTAGCTGTAAAAAACTTTACAAATGGGGTGAAATGATAAAATTCTTATCATTTCATTTTTTTTGTATATCGCAATATCTTTTGATTCTTTCTATGATGGAACCATCAAAGGAGGACATGAAAATGTCAAAGAGTTTAGTAAAAGTTGGCGTTGCGGCTTTAAGTGTTGCAGCTGGAGCAGCTTGTGTAGGCGCTAAGAAGTACAATGAAAAAAAGGATATCGAAAAGGGACCTGTAGTTAATGAATATCGTAATACCGAACGCGGAAAATACACAAAAAATGCGAAAGGCATTTATTACAGCAATGGAAACTATGAAGCATTTGCACGTCCTGAAAAACCCGAAGGTGTTGACCATAAGAGTGCTTATATCGTAGGTAGTGGTTTAGCTAGTCTGGCAACAGCGTGTTTCTTAGTTCGTGATGGACAAATGCCAGGCGATCATATCCATATCTTAGAAGCTATGGATATTGCCGGTGGAGCTTGTGATGGAATTTATGATCCAACCCGTGGTTATGTGATGCGTGGGGGACGTGAAATGGAAAACCATTTTGAATGTCTTTGGGATTTATTCCGTTCGATTCCATCTTTGGAACAAGAAGGAGCCAGTGTTCTGGATGAATACTATTGGTTAAATAAACACGATCCAAACTATTCACTTTGCCGGGCAACGATTCATCAAGGGCAAGATGCGCATACCGATGGTAAATTTGATCTTAGCACAAAAGGTGCAATGGAAATCATGAAGTTGTTTATGACACCTGATGAAGACCTATACGACAAGAACATTGAAGATGTATTTGATGATGAAGTCTTTGATTCAACGTTCTGGATGTACTGGAGAAGTATGTTTGCCTTTGAAAACTGGCATTCTGCACTTGAAATGAAATTGTATTTCCAAAGATATATTCATCATATTTCTGGTCTACCTGATTTCAGTGCTTTAAAATTTACTCGTTATAACCAATATGAATCGTTGATTCTTCCTATGCAGAAATACTTGGAAAGCCATGGTGTAGACTTCCAGTTCAATACCGAGGTAACGAATGTAGAATTTGAATTTGTCGGAGACAAAAAGATTGCGAAAACGATTGAATGCAAAGTAAATGGCAAAGAACAAGGTATTGTTTTAACGGAAAATGATTTAGTCTTTGTGACGAACGGAAGTTGTACCGAAGGTACGATTTATGGAGACCAAGATCATGCACCAAATGGAGATGCCGAAGTACGTACGAGTGGTTGCTGGAGCTTATGGAAAAATATTGCGAAACAAGATCCAAGTTTTGGTCATCCTGAAAAGTTCTGTTCTGATATCTCAAAAACAAATTGGGAATCTGCTACAATCACAACCTTAGATGACAAAATCATTCCATATATCACAAATATTTGTAAACGTGATCCACATAGTGGAAAAACAGTTACCGGTGGTATTGTTACATGTCGGGATTCGAGTTGGTTATTAAGTTGGACAATCAACCGTCAAGGCCAGTTTAAAAATCAAGATCCAGAAAAAGTCTGTGTATGGGTTTATGGTTTATTTACTGACAAGCCAGGCGATTATGTAAAGAAACCAATGAAAGATTGCACTGGTAAGGAAATCTGTGAAGAATGGTTATATCACTTAGGTGTACCGACAAGTGAAATTGAAGAACTGGCAGAAAATTCAGCACGTACGACACCTACCATGATGCCTTATATTACGGCTTTCTTCATGCCAAGAACCAAAGGCGACCGTCCGGATGTTATTCCTGATGGATGTGTGAACTTTGCCTTCTTAGGTCAATTTGCGGATACACCAAGAGATACGGTATTCACAACCGAATATTCCGTTCGTACCGCTATGGAAGCTGTCTATGGCTTACTAGGGGTAGATCGTGGTGTACCAGAAGTTTGGGGAAGTGTTTACGATATTCGTGAACTACTTGATTCAAGCGTGAAGTTAATGGATGGTAAATCACCACTTGAAATCAATTTAGGTCCTCTAAATGTTTTGAAAAAACCAGCTTTAAAACTTGTGAAAGGTACCGTTATTGAAAAACTGTTAAAAGATCATCAAGTGATCAAAGAAGATATGAAATATTAAAAAAGTAGGGCAAGCTTAGCTTGCCCTATCGTATGTTTATTTTGTCCAGCGTCCGAAAATACCACAAGGGAGTACGGAATCGTTATGTGAAACCGGAAGTAAGTTTTCACCTGTCTCAATGGTTCCACCATGGGTCTTCTGAATGGTTCTTTGTAGCGTTTCTTGTAAGGTTGAACAAGAAAAACCTGTAGTATAACAACTGATCAAGAAGAAGAGTGCATCATTACTTAAGAGTTTTTGACACTCATCAATGAGTTCAAAAAGGTTATCTTCTAGCTTCCATAACTCTTTTTTAGGTCCTCTTCCATAACTAGGTGGATCCATAATAATGCCATCGTATTTGCGCCCGCGTCTTTGTTCTCTTTTGACGAATTT